>Ga0184608_10000080_pt1 | contig 20323 bp, 23 predicted proteins | sample PLM1_30_coex_FD_133010 | JGI IMG/M metagenome (GOLD analysis project Ga0184608, IMG submission 133010) | Groundwater sediment microbial communities from an aquifer in East River, Colorado, USA - PLM1_30_coex | ecosystem: Environmental > Terrestrial > Soil > Riparian zone | place: USA: East...
CCGCGAGTGGCAAGTGCACCCCGACGGGCTAGGTCATGACTACGTGAGCCGGTGGTCGCACCAGGGGCAACTCGTCTCCGAGGTGACGGAATCGGTCATCGGCCTCGCCGCCATGCGTGATGCCGCGTGTTCAGCGTTGGCGACCGCCAGTTACTGCGACCGGGACGACACCTGATACTGCTCACCTGAGCCATCGCCTTGGCCATGTTGCTAAGGCGGGGCCCCTGCAGTTGGCAGGGCCTCGAACCGCCGACTGGTCCGGCGCACGGGGCGCCGCTTATGCAGCCGGAGCCGCGTCGGCTGAGCAACTTGCCGTTGCCCTGAAGAGAGTTCTTGACCACGGTGGCCTCGCCGACCTCGTGAGTCGCGCCGGCTGGACGGTGGCCTCTACCGAAGCGAAGGCACTTCACGTATGTCTCCGCAGGAGACTGTGGACTGGCTTCGGGCACGAGCCAAGGCTGGCCGACGGACTCAGGCGGAGCGCGCAGCTTTTGCTGCGGTCGGGAGACCGAGCCGGTCTAGTAATACACGAGGAGACCCCGTACCCTCCGCGGCGAGGGAGGCGACGTAGGGTGGACCGTTGTTCCTCTAACTAGTGAAACTAACGATCGCAGTTTTTGGCTGGGGTTCGCTGATCTGGGATCCCAGAGAACTTAAGATCGGCGATTCGAGTTGGCAGCGTGACGGACCCCTCTTGCCTATCGAGTACCTGCACGCCTCGGGAACTCGTCAGCCGCCGAAGCGCCTGACCTTGGTTGTGGTTGACCAGGTCGCGCACCCGTGGGTCAACGACGTACGCACGCTCTGGGCCATGTCGTCGTTCGATGAGCTTGAGCGCGCCCGCGAGAATCTTGCTAACCGCGAGCGGACGGATACCCCAAAGATCGGCTACGTCAATCTCAAAGAGACCGACGCGCTGAAGCGCTCATCCCTCACCGCCGTCCAGGACCAGGCGACGAAGACCGAGCTGCTCAGTCGGATTGAGCGCTGGATGCGGGAGCGCCACATAGATGCCGCGATCTGGACCGATCTCGCCGTCAGCCCTGACCTTGAGGGACAACCAGTGACCCCGCAGGGCGCAATCGGATACCTGCGTGGGTTAGGGGGCGACGACCGGCGGGCTGCGGAGGCGTACATCCGGCATACGCCGACGCAGGTTTGGACGGCGATTCGCGCACGCGCCGAGTTGGAACTGGGGTGGAGCGTCGAGTATCAGCCCACGCCGATCCGCTCTGCCGACGACCTTCGCTTCAAGGATTGGTCCGAGGCGCGGGCCGCGATCGCGCGGTTCGACACCATTCTGGTTGATCTCCGCAAAGTCGGATTCTCCATCGTGACCGGTCTGCTCGCGGCCTCGAGCTTTCTCGGGTTTCTGGGCGTACCCGCTGGGTCCAGCGCAAGCGCAAGCACTCCTGCGTCATTCCCGATCGAAGCGCGCGCCGGCGTCTGGGTCACGATCATGGCACTGGTCGTCTTGCTCTTCTTGGTGGACATGTACTTCGAGGTGCTTCTCAGTGGCGCAGTCGAGCGCGCACTCGACGTCGAGGTCCAGACAGACCCGCCGGTCCGTGTGACCAAGTACCTGAGCTCCAACGTGCAAAGCGTGTGGGGTGCGAAGCTCGTGTTCGGGATGTACCTCGGGGTCCTTGTGCTCGTCATCATCCTTGCCGGCGTCATGCTGGTGTTTGCAAGCGCAGACGAGCGGGCCCGGGTTTGGCTGTGGATGGGACTGACGGCGTTGTTCGCTCTGCTAGTGGTCGCGGGCTACGGTGTCGTTGGTCGCCGTGGGACCCACCTCGACTCGCTCAAGCCTCGTCGCTGGCCGGAAGGGAAGGAGAAAGTCGCAGCGCCTGAAGTGTCTGTCTCCTCGTGGCAACGGTAGGTGATTCCCAGGATCACTAAATGATTCGGGAGGCGCGTGGAAACCGGATCAGCCAAAACGATCATCGGCTCGCGAGCGCCGGCGGGTCTGCTGGTTCCAGCCAAGGTGCCAGCAAGCAGGCGCTGATGGCGAACTGGCGAACCCATCCATTGTCGGCGACGACACCCACGGGTAGCTCGTCCGGGCTGGACGGCGGTCCGTCCCCGCATGCCCGTATCAAGCTTCGGACTAGTAGTAGTGTGTTCAGCCGCTGCGAACTTGACCGGCTTGTGCGGGGAGGTTGACATGATTCGCTTTGCTGCGCTTGCGTTCTCGCTGGCGTGCGCCGCCGTAGTCAGTCTGCTGTTTACAACGGCAGCAAAGGCCTGCTTTACGCCGTTTCCCTGTTAGGCACGCATCTCGCCGAAGGCCGCTGGCCCTATTCTGTGTGAGCGGCCAACTCAGTTCGTACACGCCGACGCGTGGTCAGGCAGCGCGCGAAGGGACCTGTTGATCCCGGTGTAGGTGCGCGCGTCCGCGAACTGCGGGTAGCTCGTCACATGACACAAGCAGACTTGGCCGGGGACGACTTCACGAAGGGCTTCATCAGCCTCTTGGAAACCGGTCGCACCCGGGTGTCGCTGCGCGCGGCGGACATCCTGGCCCGCAAGCTCGGGATCTCGGCCTCCGAGTTAATCGCCGTCGGCCCGACGAACGCGGAATACGACCTGACGCTCTTGCGCGCGGAGCAGATGCTTTCGTCTGGACGGGCCGCGGACGCGATCGAGGTGCTGGAGCGCATTAGTGCCGAGGCGACTGGCACCCTCAAGGCGCGTGCACTGCGCGCGCGTGGGCGGGCCCTCGTCGAAACCGGGCGCCCCCGCGATGGACTCGTGTACCTCGAAGAAGCAAGCCAAGCGTTTGCGGTGATGGGCGAACGCGAGCTGCAAATCCGTACGACCTACGATCGGGCCCTGGCGTACGCCCATCTGAACGAGCCCGGGACCACCCTGACGCTCGCCCTCGAGTGCGACGCTGCCATGCGGGCGGGAGGAGTCATTGATCGGACTCTTGAGCTGCAGCTCCGCAGCTTGCTCGCCACCGCGTTCGCTCGGATCGGCGACTTTGACTCGTCGGATCTACAGGCACGGCAAGCGCTCCAGTTGGCTGAGGACGTAGTCGATCGCGACGCGCTCGCGACGTTGTACTCAACCATCTCGCTGACGCGCCAGCGAGAGAACCGGCTCGACGACGCAGTGGCCTACGCGCGTAAGAGCTTGGCGCTGTATGAGGAGTTGCGGCGCGAGCGTTCGGTCGGTCAGACCTGGCACAACCTCGCATCGATGTACGTCGAGCGCGGCGAGTTCGACCATGCTGCCAAGGCCCTGGAGCGAGCGGACCGCATCGCGTCCGCCGGCAAGATCGCGGCCCTGGAAGCGCGTGTGCTAACGACCCGGGCGGAGCTTGCCGTCGCCCAACGCCGATGGGCAGAGGCGGACCGATACGGGAGGACGGGCTCAGAACACCCCGCCGCGTCTCCGTACACGCGAGCGCGCGGCCTCCTGGCGCAGGCTCGCGCGCTCGCAGCCGGCCGGAGCCCGCTGCCAAAAATTCGCGCGCTCCTGGACGAAGCGAACACCGCCCTGAAAGAAGAACCACCCCGCGTCCGTGCGGAGATCCACGAGGCTTACGCTGGCATCCTCGGGGCGCGCGGCCAATGGCAGGAGGCATTCACCCAAGCGCAGACAGCGCTCAGGCTTCTGCACCCGAATCCCAAGGTCCTACCAGGAAAGCGTAATGCCAGCTCGCGGACTTAGGGCGCGCGCGCACGCATTTCGGGTCGAACCCGCCGGGTACGTTCAGCCTGCTCCGCGCTTCGTCTCGTGATCGTCAGCTTCCGACGGCCGTGAAAAGCGGCAGGCATTCGGTGACTTCAACCTCGACCTCATCGGACAGCATGCCTACCGATTGCACACGATTTGACGGCAAAGGCCCCACACGTCGCAGAGCTTCTTCTTGGTCTTGTAGGGATACGTGCCGAAGGGGCAGCCGTCGTGAGTCAAGGCCCACCAACTCTGCAGCCCTAGTGGGACACCCTCGAGATCGAGCACCGGCCGAAGAGCGCTTCACGGTCGCCCTCGGTCGATTCGCTCCGTCCCTCCTACCAATCGGAGTCTGCACGTACAAGTGCACCTGCGCGTCGTCGCCGAGCTGTATTCCATTGCGGGCCAGGATTGCCTTAGGGTCTCGCAGCGCCGCGGCGCGCGCTCTTCCACTTGCGCAGGCTCGTCGGAGGAGTTCGATGGCCCGGGATTAGGGCGCTCCCTCCGTCTTCGACCTCCGCCCTCCGCGTTCCGACCCCACGCGACGCCGATTCGTGAGTCTCCGCATCGCCACACCCTTGTACCACTTGATACGAACCTTTCGCGCTCACTCGAGAGAGACTTCACGCTGAGCTTGGGCAGATGACACGAGTGATTAGCTGCGAGACGCTCCGCGACACCAACAGAGAACGCGATGACAGCGCCGCATCGAGTGCCACTTGACCCGACTTGGATACTGCGCCACGGTGAGCGCTACACCGCCCCAGCTCCGAAGGAGGAGCCAGCGCGATCGGGGTCCTCGGGAGACCGAGCCGTCGGTCGCCAGCTCGGCCGCGCCTAAGTCACGGGTCCTCTTCGAGAAACTGAATCCGAGGCTCTGGCCCTGTGATGCGTGCGGCGGTGTCATTCACCGCGGCGAGCCGATCCGCGTGGTGATCACCCGGGGGGCAGCCGCCAATCGCGTCGAACACGATCCCGTCTGTCCGAAGCTGCCGCAGCGGTAGACCGTTCGTCGCAGTTGCAAGTCCCGACAGCGGTCGCTACGTCTTGGAAAGGTCGGATGACCTCGCCCGCCCCTATTACCGGCGATCAGGGGAGGGGGCTGCCGTCGGCAGCCCCCTCGAGGGAGAGAGAACGCGCACCGGAATCAAAATCGGTAGACGGTCAAGCTCAGGAAGAAGAAGCTTCCACTCATCTGCCGGATCCGGAAGCTGTGACCGCCGGCAGCCAGCGTGGCGAAGTGGGGTTGCAGGATCGATCCAGTGAAGGGGAGGGGGCCGTAGCTCGAGTTGTCAATGAGACACTCGACCTGTGCGCCGGTGGTGCTTGGATAACTCAGCAGGTTCACTACGCAGGAGTAGTCCCCGGCCGTGGCGTCGAAGTAACAGTTGATGCGTCCGGTCGCGGTCTGAGGCGACCCCCAGCCTGCGTAGCCCGTGTGCGAGAACCAGGAGCGGCAATCGCGCACTGAGGCCGGCATGTCACTGAAGCCGTCGAAGTGATCGGCGTCCCAAATGTCGAGGAAGCGAGCCGTTCCGCTCTTGCTACAGACGCTGAAGTAGGCGGCCTGGGTCCCGGAGTCCCAACCTTTGACGGTCTGCGCCTTCGGGATCCGCGCGATCACCTCGTCGTACCCGGGCGCGCGTTTGAACGCGCGAACGACCTCAGAAGTCGTGGGCCGCCGCCGTATCGCGGCAAGTCGACGCGGGCGTGTCTCCATCTTTTCCACCCGGTTCGGGCGAAGAATCCGCATCTTGTATTTTCCGTCGACGGGCATGGCTACCTCCCTGTCCCTATCCGAGCGATCTAGCGCAGGCTGCGCGGAGCTCCACCGGCTTGGAGCAGGTCGGCGAACCCGCGCCGCTCCGCCTCTTCTAAGAGGAGTGCCTCGAGTCCCGCGGCGTCGATCCAATGGGGGCCGCCCTTCTCCGTGCGGTCGCTCATGAGGCCGCCGAACACGACGAGCTCGTCGGGAAGCCCGAGCGTCCGACCTCCACGGATCTCGAAGCCGCGATATCCGAGGTTCTCTTCCGGGGGCGCGGGCACACGCTGCGCGCCCAGCGCGGCGCGAGCGCGGCGTGCCACTTCGTCGACCGCGGTCGGTTCGAGGGTCCACTCCGGGTCGGGTCGACCAGAAAAGATGCGCAGACGTACGCGAACGTCGCGGCCGGGCGCTGTCGAGGCTTGACTCAATTGATCGTCACCGCACTCTTCTTCACGCAGTAGCAGCCGCAGAACACGGTGTACGGGCCGCGATTGGCCGCCCGCGGGTCCGCGATCAGATTGCCGCTGTTATCGGTATTGCGCGCCGCCGTCCCCCCAGGTTTGTGCGACCACTTGCCATCACGGTCACGACGGTACCAGTGGAAGTCGGCCCCTGGCCAGATCACCAATGCGACTTGGTGATGGCAATCGCTGCAGCCGCACCCACTGTCGCAACTGACGGAAACGAGACCGTCCGACCTCGCGCCCTTGTCGACTTCGGTGCAATCGATCGCGGCGTAGATGTGGCCGGTGCCACGCCCGGGCTGCGCAAAGGTCCCCGTTGGCTTGTCGCATCCGTAGTTGTAGCAATTGTTGTTGTACTGAATGCCATCGCTGTCGTTCCACGCGACGGGCTGATACGCGGGCAGGCAGCGAACGACCCACGCCGCAAACGCGCGGGCGAGTGCTTCCAAGAGCTCACGCAGCCAACCCATCGGCCTCCCCGGCGCGGCAAGGTATAGTCCTGTCGAGCGGGAAGTCAAGAGTTACTATGCGCGCCGGACGTGCGCCGGGATCACGCGAGGGTGCGCTATTGTCGCGGGAGAGCGGAACAGGACGGGAGTGATGGCACCGGAAAACGCGGTCGTCGATGTGATCCTCGAGCTTTCACCGACGCTCCGTGTTGCGGCCGCGGAGGCGGTTCGGCCAAGCGCTGTGCACCTGACCGTCACGTTCTCCGGCGGGCGCGTGGGAGTGGTGGATGTCAGCGCCCCGCGCGGGCGTGTGTGGGCGGAGGTCCTGAAGTCCCTGCACGCGACCGGACAGCCAGCGTATGTCGAGATCGAACCGCAGTCGGGTCTGATCACCGAACTCTTGCAGCCGGTCCGCTACGACGTGGGCCGTCTCCTCGGCGACGACAAGCGGGCGCTCGAGGTGGAACTGGTCATCTCTCATGCCCGGCACTACCTGCCGCGGACGCACCCGCGTTTCGTCGAACTGCGCACGATGCTCGAGCAGGCGCGCGAACACGAGCGCGCGGTCTACGTGACTGAATCCGACGATCATCAAATCATTGATGTGCGTCCTGCGCCTGGCGAGGGGCGGCACCGCCTGCGCACGCGCGTGGGCCGTTAGTCATGCCTCCGGCCGTTACGCCAGCCCGGGCGCAGCAGTTGTACGACCTGGTCAACGCGAGGATCTGCTGTCCGGCGAGCGCGGGCGCTCCCTGCATCACGTTCCTCTATCCAGACGACGGCTGCTGGGGTCGTGCCCATGAGATGTGTCGGCTGATGATTGCCGACGGCGCACAACCGGAGAAAGTCTGGATCAAGGGCAACCTTCACCCGAATTCCCAGAACAAGCCGACTTGCATCGTCGGCTGGGGATGGCACGTCGCGCCGACATTGCAGGTCAGCGCGGGCACGGGCATCCAGACCTGGGTGATTGACCCGGCGCTCTTCCCCGGTCCGACACCACAGGCCAGCTGGAAGAGCGCGCAGTTAGACGCCAACGCGGTTCTGCAGGCGTCGAGCTCCGACATGTTCTACTTCGGCAGTTTCCTCAACGGACTGCCCGACGAGACCGATCCGACCTATGCGAAGAGCAACCAGGTGCTGACGACCTATCGCAACCAGCTCCAACTTCGCAGCGTTGGTCCAGATGGGCCGCCGCCCTACTTCGCGTGCGTGACCAAGCCGGGTGGAGTCCAGTGGTTCGGCACGCTCGGTCCGAACCAGACCCAGACCTGGTTCACGTGGGGATGGGGTGCGACCTGGCATGTCTTCTGGACGATGATGGCGCTCACACCCTGCCCCGGCGCTGCGCAACTCCGGTGGAGGGTGAAAGTCGAACGGGCGAGTGGCGGCCAGTGCACCTACTGGATCACGATCACCAATCTCACGGCGAATGCGGTCCGGTTCGAGGGCCGCTACAACGTGCTCAGCTGGTAGCGAGAGGAGTTCGACATGTGGACGGGCGTGCAGTGGACGGGGTCAATCCCAGCAGGGGGAACCCAACGCTGGTTCACCTGGGGCTGGCCGGCGGCCTGGCACGTGGTCTGGTACCTGATGCCGACGACGCCCAAACCTGGCGCCCCGGAACTCGAATGGGACGTAGCCGTCGAGCGCGCGACGGGTAGCCAGTGCACACACTGGATCACCGTCCGCAACCTGACGAACGCCGCGGTCACGTTCGAAGGTCGTTTCGCAGTGTTGTCATGAGCGGAGGTACGCGATGCGACGGATCCTGATCGAGATAGTTGGCGACGAGGTCGTTGTACACAAGCCTGACGAGACGGGTGCGCCCGCCGAGCTCCTCAAACGTGCTGCAGAGATCGGTGCCCTCAGTGCGGGCGCTGCGTCGATAGCCGAGGGGAGGCTGGCAGACGGCTCGGCTCCCGCGAGCGCGGGCAGGGCGACAGCGAACCGCGGCCGACGGCCGCGGGCGACAGTGCCAAAGCGGAGCCCAACGAAGACATCGCCGCGCCGCCGCCGTTCTTAATAGTTCGCACCGGGAGTCGCTTGTCGGAGACTTAGCCGCATGCGCCGGTGCTCTCCCCGTACCCTGGGACGGGCTATTCGTCAGCCGCGCGAGGCGCGTGGGCTCGTCTAGCTGCTGCACCACGCGGAACGGCCGGGTGCCATGCGCGCAGGCTCGTCGCGCCCCGCGCGTCCTCATGCGCCACCGGGCAGCTCTTCCGAAGCCGACTCGGAAGGTGCGAGGACGCGACTCGGCCGATCGACATCGTTCGATGGTGGAGCGAACTTCAAGCCGCGATGGAGCTCCGCGAGGACCGACTGCACTGGCTGTGCGAATCGGGCCGACGGTCGGGCTAGCGCGACGGAGCGCGACCCGGGGGCGGGGTCCAACGCCGCGCTCCGAGGAGAACACCTTTCCAGTACCCGGTCAGAGGTTCGATCTTGACGTTGGCTCCAGTGTGCGGCGCGACGATCATCTTGTTGTTGCCGATGTAGACCCCGGTATGCGAAGGGTCCCGCGGCTTCCCGCTGGTGTCGAAGTACAGCGCGTCGCCGGGTCGGAGCTTCGTCAGCGGAATCTTCATAGCGTTCTTGTCGCCGAATTGCGTCCAGGTCGTCCGCGGAATCTCAACCCCAGCCCGCTTGTAGGCAAACTGCACCAGCCCGGAACAATCGAACGCATTCGGCCCCGTGGCCCCGAGGCGGTAGGGCTTGCCGAGCTCGGATCGCGCGATCTTGACGACGCTCGTTCCGACCGCGGCCGGAGGCCCGGCTGCGGTCTCGGCCCGCCCGACGTCGACGGGCACTCGCGGAGAGGGCTGTGCCGGCCGCCAAGGCAACAACGGATTCGACCCTGGAGTACGGGGCAACGATTTGGGTCGCGCGCCCCTCGTTTCGCCCGAGGGTCGGCTGGATCGACCTCGGCGTAAACGCTGGATGCGGCTAGGCACGACCCGGGTTGTCACGCCTTCATAGTCCATCCCGCATAACCGTCACGGCCTCACTCTCCCCGCACGGCAGCGGAGTCTAGTCGGTCACGCGTAACGCAAGCCCTGCCAAACGGACGCTTGACTTACTACCTAGACTCCGTGGTCATCGAGCGGACGGGGGGTTGCGGGGCAATGCAGGCAGTGGGTGGTTTGACCGCGGACATCTTGATCGCGATTGCAGGCTCGCGACGCAGCGCGAAGGGTTCCGAAGCCGATCGCGTCACGCGCAACGCAGCAGGCCCGATGTGCACGCCCCGCCCGAACTCGGAAGGGAGCCAGTGATGGCCAGCGAGCAGGCGATCCTCCGCGCCATGGACACCCTGACCCGGCCGGTCAGTTCCGTCGCCGAAGTTGCGGCGTTGCATCCGACTCAGCGCAGCGGGCGCAGTGTTCTTCGCCACCGCAACACAGTCGGAGTGGGGATTGGCTACAAGATCACTAAAGGGAAGCCCACGAAGGAGAAGGTGCTTCAGGTTTATGTTGTGAGGAAGCGATCGAAGCATCGCCTGAAGGGACACGAACTTATCCCTGAGGCCGTCGCCGCCGGACGCGAGTTGGTCTCTACGGACGTGATCGAGGTGGGGAAGATCCGACCCGAAACCTTAATCACTCGGGCTCCGATTCAGCCGGGGTACAGCATCGGCCACATGAAGGTCTCGGCAGGGACGTTCGGGGCGCTGGTAACACGGGGCAAGTCGTACGCGGCCCTGTCCAACAGCCATGTGTTGGCGGCGGCAGGGAAGGGCAAAAAAGGCGACGTGATCCTCTATCCGGGCAAGGTGGACAGAGGCAGGCAACCCAAGGATCAAGTGGCCAAGCTCGCCGCGTTTCGTCGGTTCGAAACTGGCGGCGACTACACCAACACGATCGACGCGGCCGTCGCGACCTTCGACCGGGACCGCGTCAAGAGCCTGCGTTCGGATATCAAAGGTCTCGGGATACCTCGGGGGACGACCAAGGCTGTCCTGGGGATGGCCGTCACGAAGACCGGACGAACGACTGCGACGACGAAAGGGCAGGTGCTCGGCTTGCGTGCGCGGCTACAGATCGAGTACGAGGGCGTGGGCCTCGTTGGGTTCAAGGACCAGGTCTTCTGTACCCGGTACAGCAAGCCCGGGGACTCCGGATCGTTGGTCCTCGATGCGAAGTCGAAGCGAGCGGTCGGGCTGCACTTCGCCGGTGGGGCGAAGGGAAGTTTCTTCAATCCGATCGACCGGGTGCTCAAGGCGATGGGGAGCACACTGGTCACGACCAAAGTGCACTGACCGGCAGCAGGCGGAGAGAAATGCCGAGCGAGAAACAACAGGCAGCGGAACTCGCCCTCGAGCAGAAGAGCGAACTCCTGACCAAGCTCGGAGCCCATAGCTTCAGCGTGGGCTACGTCCAGCACAAGGGGAAGAAGGAGATCGGGATCGTCGCGAACTTCGAGAAAGATCCGCCGAAGACTCTGCCGACAGAGGTCTCGGTCACGATGGCTGGCAAGAAACACAAGGTGCCAGTCAAGGCAAAGGGGCACGTGGCTCGGTTCCAGGCGGAGTGAGCCGGGTCGGCAAGCGCGATCAGGGAAGGGGGCACGCATGCCATTGCTAGAAGTCTTCGCGGCCGATCCGGAAAAGGTCGCTGCGATTCAGGACATGATCTTCGAAGCGCAGATGGTGGGGCGATCGTGCCATCTCTGGGAGTACCCGAGGCGGTCGATCCCGAGCTTCGACGTAGAGACGGAGTTCATTGCCTACAGCTCGCCCGAGTCAACGTACGCGGTCACCAAGCGGCTCTTCGACGGCGCCAAAAGCTCCATCCTCGTCGGCATCTACGACTTCACCGCCGGCTACGTCGAAGAACTGCTCCTGAAAGCGATGCGTCGAGGGGTGAAGGTGGCGCTGATGCTCGACCTTGATAACCGCACCGGCGAAACCGAGGTATACGACAACCTCGTCAAGCACGGATGCGAGGGCGTTCCGGCGCCGTCCTGCGCGAGCCAGAATGAGGCCGCGTACTTCGCCTCGTCGCACGAGAAAGTGATCGTGATCGATGGCGAATGGGTGCTTGTCCAGAGTGGGAACTATTCGGAGAACAGCATTCCCCAGAACGAGACGGATGGCGGCGACGCCGAGGACTTCATCCCCGGCAACCGAGACATGGGAGTCGCCGTCAGGTCGAAAGCCCTGGCCTCCTTCTTCGCGAAGGTTCTGCGGAGGGACATGGACCTCGAGCTCCGCGGGGCCCCCGAGGCCGCCGCACTGCGCAGAAAATTACGCGGGGATGGGTTGGAGCTCTTCGAGGCAGCGCCGTCGTCCCCACCGACCGAGCTGTTTCCGTCGAAGATCTTCAAACCGAGCAAGCCGATCAGGGTGCAGCCGATCCTCTCGCCAGATAACTACATGGAGGAGATCCCGAAGTGGCTGCGCGCGGCGAAGAAATCGGTGTACATCGAGCAGCAGTACATCCGCGGCAGCCAAGAGAAGATCGGCGAGTGCATGCAGGCGATCGCCGATGCGCGCACCGCTCACCCGGATTTGGATGTCCGCATCATCGTGGCCCGGCCGTTCCCTGGAAAGAGCTTTGACAAGGAAGCCAAGGCGATTCGCGACTTGCGACAGTTCGGCGTCAAGCTCGGAGAGAACATCCGGATCCTCAATCCGAAGAACTTCGTCCACTGTCACAACAAGCTCATTGTCGTTGACGACACAACCGTGCTCATCTCCTCACAGAACTGGTCAGACGCCGCGCTGGTCAAGAATCGCGAAGCTGGCCTGCTCCTGCACTATCCCGAGATGGCGCGGCACTACAGCAAGATCTTCCAGAGCGACTGGGAGACAGCCCGACAGACGTTGACCCGAAAAACCAAGCCAGAGCTCTTCGGGCCGGAGTCTTTGGCCACCGGCAAGACGGTCCCGATCAACCCTGGCGACTACGTTGTCTTCGGTGACGATGAAGACTTCCGGCCTCCACGAAAGCGTCCGCCGGACCTTAGCGCCCTGTCCGCGGAGCGGGTGAGGCGGCGACGCAGACGTCCTGCACGTCCCCGCGCGCGCTCGGCGAGACCAGGTCCGAACCGCCGGCCGCGCAGGCGCACCGGCAAACGGTGAGGTTGAGAGAATCCCGACGGCAAGCAGTCGTTCGTGGGCAGCGGTGTTGGCAGTCTCGCATTCGCCTGCTCGCCGACGGGTTCGGGCGGTGTCCCGTTCGCCCCGGCGACGCCGTCGATTGCGTGTCACTAACGAGAATTTGGGAACCCGCGGTGTCGGATGCCGACCGCTACAACGGGGCTGGCGGTGGCGTTCGGGGACGTTGAGAACTGGGACACGTTGGCGAAGGCTTAGTTCAACGCGCCACGTCTTTTTCCGAGGTTGCGCAGCCGAAATAACGCCGCCGCCGCGAGGCGCTCGACGCCTTTGCCCGGGGCACGAGGCCGCGACCCGGACGGTAATAGAGCGACTGCTTCGTTACTTGGCGGAGGACGCAGCGCGTTGAGGCGAAGAGCGCGCCGGTGTGAGTTGCGGCATGAGCGCGGGCCACTACAGCCCGATCGTCACCTCGACAGAATTCCACTGGGTCTCTTCTTGGGCGATCAGGCGGAAATGCCCGGCCGGCAGTGGCAGCGCCGAGCGCCATGTACCGCTCGGACCGAGAGAGACGCCGATGAGTTGGCTAGTTTCCGCAGCGTCCCGTACCAGGAGCCGCATGGTCGCATTAGGTGTGCCGCGGATGGCGACACGGCCATCCGCCTCCAGCGTGATCTGAGGGCGGTCGCCGGACGCAGTTAGCACGAAAGACCCGCGACGCAAATCGGGACCAGCGGCGAGGACTAGTTCGTGGACGCCCGGCGTGATCTGCGGCTGCGCCCCGGGGTAGAAGGAGAGGCTCGTCACCCCCGAGGCCGCTACCGGACGCGGGGGCATCCCACCGGTGGCGAAGATCTCCTGACCGTCCCAAAGCGCCACCGCCTGAGGGTCGTCCACGAACTTCGTCCGAACCATGACCTGATCGAGTGCTCCGGCCATCGCAGGCGTGATCTCCAGCGCCGTCGCGAGGCGTACCTGGTCATATGCAAGACCGACGGCTGGCACCCCGACGGCGATGGCCGCAATGCCTACCGCCGCGATCCCACGGAGTGCGCGAGGAGTGAACCCGCCGAGTGTGACGACGACGCCCGTCACGAAGACCACTGGTAGCCAGGGCGCCGTGAGCATGACGCCGTGGCGACCGAAGGGATCGGCGTACGAGGCGACGATCGCGTCCCACTGGTTGTACCTGAGGAAGGGGAGAACCAGCAGGCTGCCTGCGGCAGCGATCCCCCCGCCCCACACAGGTAGGCGTCGGGCTGCGACTCCGAGCAATAGCGCGGAGGCAGCCCAGGCGGCTGCGGCTCGCAACACCGTCGAGGTCCAGAAATCGGTCGGCGCCGCGAACGGCAGCGGTCCAACGCCCAAGCCGACGGTCGCCTGATCCAGGTAGAGCGTCCACAGCGCCGCAAATAGCGCGGCTGCTGCGCCCACGATCGACACGTTGAGTGCGTAGAGGGCGATGAGCGCGAGGACGCATCCGCACGCGATCACGCTTGCCGACGATCCCGGAAGCAAGCCGAACCAGTCGGTCTCTATGGCCATGAGTCCCAGAGCGACGAGGACGCCGAGGGCAAACCGCCACGTCCAGTTCATCGGGCAAGTTCTACCGGTCGCTGGGAGAGGTACGACAGGAGCGTCAGCGCCGCGAGTCCGTTCTCGTGAAGCGTCTCGATCGACGGAGCGGCTGTGTCCGAGGACAGGCCCACGATCGTGAAGGTCGATGCGCTGACATCGGCGGTCCGTCCGGCGAGCATCAACCTCCGCGAAGACTCTGACTGGGACGGGAGCGAGAGTGCATTGGCCACCTTGCGAGTGATTCGTGCACTGGCACTGGTCGTGATCGGGTTGTTGCGATCGCCCGCATCCGACTGCAGGACCGGCACTCCAGCCGCGCCCGCGAGGTACACGATCGCTACCGTACGCCGGCGCTCGTCCACGCTCAGCGATGCGAGGACCGCCCGCAGACCCGCGGCGTCGTATTGCTGTCCCACCACCGCGGCGAAAACGAAGTCCGCCGGGAGCGGACTGCGGTGCACGCGGCCGCGAACGGCCACGAGCAGTCCGGCCGCTGATGCCGACGCCCACCCGGGGTGCGGCTGGAGATACCGCGGAGGTCCCGGCTCCTCGGCCGGTGCAGCGACGACGATGAGTGGCGGATCGATCACGCCGGGTTGTGCCGCCTCGCGCGCAACGACGTTGTCGCCGTCGACCGCTGTGTACCGGACGGTGACCGAGATCATCGCACTCTTGGTCAGCAGGGTCGGTGGCGCTCGATTGAGATCGAAACCCTCCGGAAGCGGGACCTCGGCGAGGCGTTCGAGCGCGAGCGGGCTCACTCGGAGAACGGCAATCGGGTACCGCCGTGCCTGCAGAGGGAACGGCAGTTCCCCATCGGTGGCGTAGATGATTGCGACCGCCCCCAAGCTCGCGGCGAGCGTCGCGGTGCGCTCGGCATCCGCCACAACCGCGCCGCTCAGCACGACGATCGCGCCGCGCACGTCTACGTCGCGGCGGCTCAAGGACAGGGGCGACAGCGCGATGACCTGGCCGGCAATCGACGCGTCGTCGAGCGAATAGAGCGCCAGTTCAGGCCCCGCGCGCAGTTCTCCAGCTCGCGTGGCAAGGCGCATCTCGGGCGACGGCACGCGGGTATGGAGCGGAAAAAGCGTCCCCTGCAGACGTTCGCGCAGGATGGCTGCGGCGCGCTGCGCCCCCGCAGAACCCGGCGAGCGACCAGCGAGGTCGGGCGCGGCCAGCTGCTCTGTGACGGCGAGCGCCAGCGACGTGTCGATCCCGCGCGCGTAGTCCACGTCACGCGCGAGCCGGTTCGGGAGCAGGAGCGTCGGGGCGAGCAGCACCGCTAGGGCGCCGACCACGACGGCAGAGCGCCGACGATCTGGGCTGAACACGTTCGCGCGCTGGGCTCGGCGGGCTAACGCATCGGTTAGAAGGTTGATCGAGCCGATGGCACACACGAGGGCCAGCGCCGGTGCCAGCAGTGGCCAGACCGATTGGCCGCCAACGATGCGGATCGGGCGCGTTGCCGCGAGCATGCTCGACCAGTCCGCGGTGACCGGCACGCGGACCTCGAGACCCGACGCGCTGTACTCGATGCTTCCGCCGCCAATGAAGATCTGGAGCAAGCCCAGCTCGGCGAGAAGCAGGAGGACCGCGGAAATCTGCAGACCACTGAGCGCGATGAGCGGTGAGGCGATGTTCGGAGCGAGGTGCTGCAGCACTACGCGCGGCTCGGCGAGCCCCAGACTCCGAGCCGCCTCAATGTACGGCCGACCACGTTCCGCCCGCGCACATCGACGCGCGTGTTGGAAGGTCTCCCCCCAGCCGAGAACGCCCAAGGCTAAGGCGAAGGCGATTGGGCCCGCGTACACGTTGAACGCGATCACGGCTAGAGCTGCGAGCACCGTTGCCGGGATCGCATTGAAGCCGAGCGCCGCAGTTGAAAGCGCGCGGTCGAGCCGACCTCCCTGCCACCCGGCCATGGTCCCGAGGAACGTCCCGATCGCAACCCGCAAGGTCGCCGCCAACACGGCGACCCCGAGCGTCGTGCGCGCGCCGATCAACAACCAGGACCAAAGATCACGGCCGAACTCATCCGACCCGAGCGGGAAATCAGCGCTCGGCGGAAACGGTGGCGCCTGTCCGTCGCGCAGCGCAACGACGAAGTTGACATCGTGTGGCGCCAGCACCGGGCCGTAGAGCGCAGCGACGGCGAGCGCCAGCACGCCAGTAGCGCCGAGCACGAGGTCGGCGCCCGTCCGCGATGAGCGCCCTGACGGTGGGGTCAGGCGGTGACCTCCTTACGCGGGCGCGTCAGCGCGTCGAGCGCGATCTCGATCGCGAGGAACACGGTCGCGAGAACCAGGACGCTACCGAGGAAGACCGGGAAGTCCTGTACGTTCGCCGCCCGCAACGTTAGCAACCCGAGGCCTGGCCACACCAGCACGAACTCGACGATGACGAGCCCGCCGAGCGCGAGGCGCGTCGCGCCGAGCGCCGACTCGGCGATGGTCGCGACCATGTTTCTCGCGATGTGCCGGTAGATCACAAGCGGCTCGCCAAGGCCCTTGGCGCGCGCCGTGCGGACGAAATCCCGGCGCTCGAGGTCCTCGCCGGCGAGCGCGACGAGGCGCACCACATATGCCATGGGTGCCAAGGACAGCGCGATCGTCGGGAGCACGAGGTGCCCGTCGAGGCCGTAGCCGAAGACGGGAACGATCGTCCGATGAAACACCTGCGCGAGCGCGATCGCAAGGAGCTGGAGCAGGAAAGCGAGGAAGAACGCTGGAAAGGTGATCCCGATGCTGGTCGTCGCGCGAATCCCGTCGGCGACGAGGCGCGGTCCGGAGACGCCGACCCAGAAGCCGAGGGGGATGCCGATCCCAAGAGCGATGCCGAGCGCGAGGACCAGGAGGAACGCGCTGTTGAGCGCAGCGCCGCCGACCAACTCGCCGGCTCCGAGCCCGGCCTGCCGGGCGAGGTCGAGTGGTGGGTTCACGGGCTTCGGCTGACCGGGCGGAACCAAGACCCAGCCGTTGATCGCGCTGGCCGAAGCGCCGGTGAGAGAATTCGGGCCGCTCGGCGCATAGTGACGCGCGGCGAGGGCGAGCACGCCGTAGGCAACCGCCAGCACGAGCGCGAGGCTCGCGAGCATCGAGACCGCGCTGGACCACCCGCGCATCAGATCAGTTCTATCGCAATGGTCTGCCCGCCTGGAGCGGTCGGTGAACGCATCTCACTGTCGGCATGCATCGCTCGCCGAGGCGAGCGGATTGGGGCTGGCGAGCCTCACGCGCGGAGGCCGGTGGCTCGCGCGGCGCCCCGCAGCGTCTCCAGCGAACGAACGGCGCGCTTCGCCCGGATCGAGCCGCGCCGATCGACCCCATACGCGAAGGGGAGCCCAGGCATCGCGAGCCGCTCGGTGAGGAAACGAGCCCGGTCGCGGATGACGCGCGAGGCAGGCAGGAAGGCGAGTTCCGACAGTAAATCTGCGCCTGGCGGATCCTCACCGCGATCGGCGACGATGGTCAGGAGCCATGCGCGTTCCTGCGGTTCGGCTCCCTCGAGCTCACGAGCGAGCTGATGACAAGGCTGGCATTGCGTGCCGAGGAAGAGCACCAGCTTCCCGAACGCATGCGTTTCCGTGACCGAGCTGCCGTCGAGGGCTAGGGCCTCAAACGCGGGGAAGGCGGTCCCGAGAGGGAGTCCGTGCTCGGTGTCGCTCGGGTTCTCTTCCGTGCGCGCGAGCACGGCAAGCAAGATCCCATCGAGCGCCGCGAGTCCGAGCGCGCAAAAAACGCCCGCTTCAGTCCACGTCATTGCCCGGCCTCCGACTCAAAGTGCGAGCCGCCAGACGCGTGCCGGAGTCGCCGGCACGCGTCCGGCCGTGGTCGCTACGGACAGCAGTCGCAGAAAGCGATGCAGCATTTGTAGTTGGCCCAGTACGGCGGGTTGAGACACGATCCGCACGTGTAGTTGCATTGATCGCAGTTCGCATACGGATCGCAGGCCTTCGCCCGGCGGAGAGGCGCGATGTGCGCAAGCAGCGGTTGCAACAGCGTGGCCATGCTCTGAGTGCCTCCTTTCTTTTTTTTGTTGTCATGGGCGGTGTCTCCCTCACGGGTCACGAAGAGAGCAGTGGCCGCAGAGAGGCAAACACCGATGTGACAGCGGCAGCGGCCAGCGGTATCGCTAGGGCGAGCGGATGTCCTGGCATGGACGGGTCCCCGACAAGGACGAGCACGAGGGCCGCGAGCGCGAGGGCGGTGGCTCGCATGGTGGCAATGGGCCCGATCTTCGTGGGCAGCACGCTGCCGAAGCAGTTGCAGTCGCCACGCGCTCCATTCCGGTACGCGACCGAAAGCACCAAACCGAATGTGATGAAGAGCGCGGTCGCCGCCGCTCCAGCGAGCGGACGCAAGCCCACGCCGAGCGCGATCGCGACCGCGGCCTCTACCGCCGGTACCGCATTCCAGATCACGCCCGGCATGTGCTCGATGACCTCGAGCCGGGCGGCGCGCCAGCCGGCGCCGTCGAAAATCTTTTGGCCCGCCGCGACGAGCAATGTCGTCGACAGGACGAGCTCGAGCGCGAGCGCGAGAACGTCGATCAGCGTGGTCACGCCCTCCCAGCGAGCTCCTGCAGCAGAGCGGTGTTCGACGCGACCGCCTTGTCCTGCACACGACCCGACCGGTCGACGGCGTAGGCGAACGGGGTACCGAAGACCTCGAGGCGCTCGGCGACGGCGTGTCCCGGATCGTGCGCCACGGTTTCTCTCGGCATGAAGCTAAGAAGTTCGAGGAGATTGTCACCATCTGCCGGAACGTCCCCGACCACGAGGATCGAGAGCCTCTGGAGGAGCGTCGTCCTCGCGCTTGCAAGCTGTCGGGCGAGACCGTGGCACGGACGACACGACGCCCCGAGCAGGAGCAGGAGGCGGCCGGCCACATCGCGCTCCGTGATTCGGGATCCTGCGAGACTGGTGATCTCGAAAGTGGGAATGGCTGCGCCGATGGCCAGGCCTTGGGGTGGCCGTGATGGTGCGTTGGCCAGACGGATCAGAAGGACGATCGCGAGTGAGTTCGCGAGGCCGAGGACAACTGCTGCAATGACCGCGAGATCAAGGAAAGTCACGGGTCGACTCCGGTGTGCGCGACCCCGCCCGACGATGACGGAGCGAAGGCGACTCGGGCAAGGACGTTCTCCAGAGGCACGGGCCCGAATTGGCGCGAGTCCGCGCTGTGATCCGGGTTGTCGCCACGCACCTCGCACGATCCGTGGCCTCGACCGCACTGCTCGTCAATCTGCGTGGACAGCGCGCTGATCCGCTTAATGACCCAGTCGGCCGAGTCGTCGCGGTGGTGGGCGACTGGGGCCCTGCCCGCCAAGACAACGATGTCGCCGACCCGAAGCGTGCGCGCGTCGGGTCGCGCCTCGCACCAGACAACGTCGCCGGACCGAAGGGTCGGCAGCATGCTGTCGCCTTCTATCTCGATTCGCCAGAGACGGCGCTGTAATGCGATCCACGCGAGGCGCAGATAGATCCAGCCTCCGGCGTCGACGCTTCCTTCGCGTCCGCGCGCCGTAGGTTCTGGCGAGCGTGCCGACGCTATGTCGTACACGACCGAGCCTGGCGCAAAGGCCTCGTGGGAGAAGCGCGACCTACGGCTCTCCAGACAACTCCCCAACTCGCGAGGCGAGTAGCTCCATCTCGGCGCGCTTCAGTTGTGAGCTTGCGCCCCGCGTGAATGCGTCCTGAACTTCGTGAACCGGTGCCGAAGGGGCACTGAGCAACGTTCCAACCGACCAATCGAACGCCGCTGCGCAGAGGTGATCGCGCCCGGACCGGGGTTCTTATCGGAGCCAGCAGGCGCTCCATCGGGTCTACTTCTACCATACGGAGCTATACTTCGCGTTCCATAAGCCGGGGGTCGAGCAGCGTCGCCGGAATTTCTGCCCACGGGGGATGGCCCCAGTCCAAGATTCCGCCGTGGGAGAGTGGTTTTTCCATGTCTGCCTGCGCACCGCTATGGAAGTGAGGAATGACCTAGGGGCGGGGATTTAGCTGGTCGTCTGGCAGTTTCCGGACTGCTCCCTACTCCGGCAGTCGTTGTCGAGCGCGCCTGACGACCGTCGCTTCCCGGCGAGATTGACCGAGTCGAAGGTTGTGGTCGGCCAGTCGCGGCAGTTCGTCCATCACCCGATGATTCGATGTCCTGACGAGTTGACGCGCGACCGCGAAATGTGCCGACCTTAGGAGTGCAAATCGCGGCTCAACCGCTGGCGGTTCGTGTGACACCGGACACCGTGCTCTGGTAGGCCAGTCCGGCCATCAGGGCCGTCCTGACATCCGTTCCAACGTACGCTCCCGCGAGTCCCCCGA
>Ga0184608_10000081_pt1 | contig 20311 bp, 17 predicted proteins | sample PLM1_30_coex_FD_133010 | JGI IMG/M metagenome (GOLD analysis project Ga0184608, IMG submission 133010) | Groundwater sediment microbial communities from an aquifer in East River, Colorado, USA - PLM1_30_coex | ecosystem: Environmental > Terrestrial > Soil > Riparian zone | place: USA: East...
CTGCTCGCCTGCCAGCTGGTCCGGGTAGCCGCTGCCGTCCCAGCGCTCGTGGTGGTGGCGAACGACCCGGAGCCCTGTGCCCTTGAGGAAGGCAACGCCGCCGAGCATCTGCTCTCCGAGCGCCGCGTGCGTTTGCATCAGGCGGCGCTCCTCCTCCGTTAGCGGCCCGGGCTTTCGGAGAATCTCATCCGGGATCCCGATCTTTCCGACGTCGTGCAGGAGAAATCCGTACGAAGCGGTCTGGTCGGAGGCCAGCGAGCCGTCGATCCGCGACGCAAGCGAGATGGCGTAGCGCTGGACTCGCTGGGAATGCGCCCGCGTGCCGGTGTCCTTCGTCTCGAGCGCGCTCGCGAGCGCCGCGACCGTCTCCTGGTAGGCGTTCTGAAGGAGGAGCCGCTGGCCCCGCTCGATCTCGAGCAGATGACGAAGGTCTCGTGCGTAGAGGAGCAGCTGCTCCTCCGGTGCTCGATTCTTCGTGGCCCTGAACGGCACGCCGTACAGGCCACCGGCCAGGCGCTCGACGATCGCGAGCAGCTCCAGCGGGCTGAACGGCTTCAGGAGGAAGGCATCAGCACCACAGGCCCTCCAGTCGATGTCGCCGGAGCCCTCCGATCCGGTGAGGAGAACGACTTGGATACCGGAGGTGGCCGGGTCGTCCTTCAGCTTGCGACAGTAGGCGAGACCACCTTGCCCGGGCATCTTGACGTCGAGCACGACCACGTCCGGACGCTCGCGCGCCACGTGCGCTGCGGCCTCCTCCGCGCTCTCCGCTTCGGCAACGTCCATGTCGACAACCTCGAAGGTTGCCCTCAGGAGCGCCCGGAGTCCCGGGTCATCATCGACGAGCAAGAGGCGCAGCGGCTTCACCCCTCCCTATGGGCGGAATCCCTATTCGGGACGCATTTCGTGTGTGTTCATATTGAATAGATCCCGAAAACCCTTTGAATCTTTCGCTTAAGAGCGAAAACGGTCTTGGGTCACGTGTAGTCGTAGAAGCCGCGACCGGTCTTTCGGCCCAGTCGGCCTTCCCGGACGTACTGCGTGAGGAGCGGGCACGGAGCGTACTTCGGATCCCCGAGCCCCTCCTCGAGGACCTCCATGATCGCCACGCATGTGTCGAGACCGATCAGGTCGGCCAGAGCCAGAGGCCCCATCGGATGGTTGAAGCCGAGCTTCGCGATCGTGTCGATCGCCTCGGCCTCGGCGACGCCGTCGTGGAGGGCGTACGCGGCCTCGTTTACGAGCGGCATCAGGATCCGGTTCGACACAAAGCCTGGAAAGTCGCGCACCTCGGCCGGCGTCTTGCCGAGCTCGCGGGCGAGGGCCAGGATCGCCTCGGTGGTCTCGTCGGAAGTGTCTCGCGCGCGCACCACCTCGACGAGTGCCATGACCGGGACCGGGTTGAAGAAGTGCATGCCGATCACTCGGTCGGGACGACTCGTGACCGCGGCGAGCGACCCGATCGGGATCGAGGAGGTGTTCGAGGCGAGGACGGCTGCTGCAGGCAGCACGTCGTCTGCACGCCGGAAGATGTCCTCTTTGACCGCGAGCTCCTCGACGACCGCCTCGATCATGAGCTCGGCCTCCACCAGGTCCTCCACCGGCTCGACTCTGGCCAGAATCTCGTCCGGGTCGAGCTCGCCGTCCTTCGCCGCCAGCCGATCCAGGCTCTTGCGCATCGCTGCGAGCCCGCGTTCCGCCGCGCCGGGCGCAGCGTCGTGCAGGAGCACCTGTCGGCCCGAGGCCGCCACCACCTGCGCGATCCCGCCACCCATCTGACCCGCACCGACGACGAGGACGCGCTCGAACTTCATTGCCCCTCCCAGTCCGACCGCGTCAGCGCGTACATGACGTAATCGTCCCTTCCGTTCTCGGCCGGGAAGAATGCTCTCAGAATCCCCTCGTTGGCGAATCCAAGCTTCTCGAGGACCCGGCGCATGGGTGTGTTCCAGTCGGCCGTCGTCGCCTGAACCCGTTCCGCTCCCTCTGTGGCGAAGAGATGATCGGTGACGAGCTTCGTTGTCTCCAGCCCGTAGCCACGCCCACGATCCGCGGCGTCGTAGAGCGTCACGCCGATCTCGAAAACGTCCGGAGGAAAGGCTCCGCGCGGCGCGCGGGCACCCGCGTCCCCGACGAGGCGGCCCTCGGCCTCGATGCCCAGATCGAGCTTGCCGTTCCAGAGCGTTCCGGAGCGCTCGATCCGCCGGCGGAGCTGGGCGCGAGTGGGGGGTTTCGCGCCGCCAAGCGGGTAGTCCGCCGTCAGGTAGGCATCGCTGACGATGTCGAGCTCATCGAGCCGGAGCGCCCGCAGCACGATGCGCTCACCCGGGAGCACGATCATGAGCGGAATCTAGCGTTTGCTTTGAGTTAGCAGGCGGTTCGATCCAAGACGGGAGCGGGCACGACGCCTAGGCTCCGGCTCGAATCGACGTAGAGACCGAAGCCGCCGCTCACGTCGCCGCTCGTCCGACCGTCGTCCGACTCGAAGTACGCGAAGGTCTCGAGCTCGTAGGCGCCTGGCGGGACCGCCACTTTCCAGCGCGTCGTCTTTCCGGGCTCGAGCGCGATCGTGTAGGCGACCAACTTCTCGCAGCCGAGGGGATGCACTTTGATCACACCGATGCAGTCCCGTTCGCGGCCGCCGTGGCACTCCTCGGCACGGGCGACCTGCGACTGCTCGAGCGAGACCGTGATCACCTCGCCCGGACGAACGATGCTGAGCTGCTTCGGCCGGGGGTAGCCGGTGTCGGAGCAGACGCCAACTCCCTCACCGGTAATGCAGTTGCTCCCAGGCACTGCTTCCTGTGAGCCCGCGCTGCTTTCGAGGACGAGCTTCGGCGCGCGAGGAGAAGAGTCTGTGAGGTTCTTTTGCTTCTGCGTGGTCGCCGCTTCCGAGCCCGCACCCGAGTCCGAGGCGGTAGGCGACGCACCGCCGCAGGCCGTGGCGACGAGTACGAGCGGGAGGGCGAGGAGGAGTCGGAAGCGTCGCATCGTCACTAGGACGGATCGGCAGCCGGAAAAGTTCCCTGAAGCCGGAAAAGTTCTCTGAAGCTAAACCTCGAGCAGAAGTGCGTCGCCCTGGCCGCCGCCGGAGCAAATCGCCGCCAGGCCGAAGCCGCCGCCGTTTCGCCTGAGCTCGTGGATCATCGTCGCGAGGATGCGCGCCCCCGAGGCGCCGATCGGGTGGCCGAGTGCGACGGCGCCGCCGTTCACGTTGACGTGCTCCGGATCCGTGCCGAGCATCGCCGTGGAGTTCAGGACGACCGACGAGAAGGCCTCGTTCAGCTCCACGCGCTTCACGTCGTCGATCGACTTCCCCGCCTTCTCGAGTGCTCTCAGACCGGCGAGGGCGGGGGTCCTCGCGAGGTAGGCGAAGTCGTCCGCGACGTAAGCCTGGGAGACGATGGAGGCCAGGATCTCGAGGCCCCGTTCCCGGGCGAATTCTTCACTCGTGACGACCAGGGCGCCGGCGCCGTCGTTGACGCCAGGAGCGTTCCCAGCGGTTGTCGTCCCTTCCGGGTCGAACACCGGCTCCAGCTGCGAGAGCCGCTCGTAGGAGGTGTCACGCCGCGGACCCTCGTCGGTGGTCACCTCGCCCACGGGCACGATCTCCTCGTCGAAGCGGCCGCTATCGATGGCGTCGACAGCCCGCTGGTGAGAGCGGAGCGCCCAGCGATCCTGATCCTCCCGCGAGATCCCGAGCTCCCGGGACACGAGAGAAGCCTGCGCGACCATGTGCAGGTCGTCGAACGTCGATGTGAGGCCGTCCGAGGTCATCGAGTCGATCAGGACGCCGTCGCCGAGCCGATAGCCGAACCGGGCCTTCTTCAGGAGGTACGGGGCGTTCGACATGGATTCCATGCCGCCGGCGACGATGACCGAATGGTCTCCAGCCCTGATCATCTGGTCTGCCATCTCGACCGCCCGCACGCTCGAGGCACAGACCTTGTTGATGACGTCGGAGCCGATCTCCTTCGGCAGCCCAGCAGCGACGCTGGCCTGCCTCGCCGGCGCCTGGCCGGTGCCCGCCTGCAGCACCTGGCCCATGATCACGTACTCGACGTCCTCGTTCTCGATGCCGGCACGGTCGAGCGCTCCCCGGATCGCGACGGCGCCGAGCTCCGGCGCTTGGTAGTTCTTGAGGGCGCCGCCGAGCTTCCCAAACGGCGTGCGAACCGCGGAGACAATGACCGAGCGAGCCATGCGGCCAGCCTAGCAACGCCGTTCTACCCCGCCCCCCACGCTCGCTCGGCGACCCGGGCCACAAGCTCGAGCTTTTGCCACTGCGTCTCCTGGTCGAGCTCGTTTCCATCGAGGACGCTCGCGAAGCCGCACTGGGGTGACAGCGCGAGCTGATCGAGGGGGAGGAACGCTGCCGCGTGCTCGAGTCGCCGGAGCAGGTCGTCTGAGGACTCGAGGGCCGGTGTCTTCGAGCTGACGAGGCCCATCACCATGGTCTTCCCCGACGGCACGTGGCGGATCGGCTCGTAGCCGCCGTCGCGCCCCACGTCGTCCCACTCGACCAGGAACGTGTCGTACCGCTCCAACTCCCCGAATAGACGCTCCGCCACGGGCTCGAGCGATCCCTCACAGAGCCAGCGGGACCGGTAGTTGCCACGGCAGATGTGGAGGCCGACGGTGACGTCTGCGGGAATGCCTTTGACGACGGCGTTGTCGGCGGCGAGTGCCCGGTCGAGGACCTCGTCCACATCGAGCCCGGCGGCCTTGAAGCGCTCGCGCCACTGCGGGTCGACGAGATATGGATAGAGCGGAAAGTCGAGCTGGATGTAGCGAGCACCCGCTTCGATTGCGTCTGCGATCAGGCCCCGCTCGATTTCGATCGCGTGGGCGACCAGTTCCTCGAGATCGTTGTAGGCGTGCTCGGGCGTGAAGGTGAACGGGTGGCGGAAGAGCGACGCGGCCGGAAACGTCACCTTGAACGGGCGGGTCGCGGTCGCGGCCAGGAACTCCGCCTCCCGGGCCGCGGGGCTGTCCACGAGCCGGAGACGCTCTTCCACCTTCTGCACATGCCAGACGACGGTCTCGCCACGCTCGTTCCTGAACTCGACAGGGTTCCGGTCGGTCGAGAACCCCTCGACCGCGTCCCAGAACGAGTTCAGGAACATGTAGCGGCGAAACTCGCCGTCGGTGACGACGTCGAGCCCGATCTCCTCCTGACGAGCGACCGCTTCCCGGATCGCCTCGTCCTCGACGGCCTTCAAGGAGCTCAGGTCCCTGGCCCGTTCCTCGGGAAGGATCGCGCGGTGCCCGGGAGCGTAGACATCCGCGATCGCCTCCCGGAGCGCGGCAGGCCGGAGGAGGCTTCCCACGACCTCGGCGCGCGCGGGCTTCCTAGAGGAAGGCATGGCCGGACCGAGTCATCCATGCCTCCGCCATCGCGATCCGCTGCATGAGCGTCGGGTGCGTCTGCGTGAGCAGATACGACCAGGTCGGCGGGCTCGGGTCGGAGAGGCTTGTGGTTCCAAGTCGCACGAAGAGACGCTCCGCTGCCTCCGGCTCTCGAGCGGTCTCGAGCGCCACCCAGTCCGCCTCAGCCTCGAGATGGCGGGTGATGACGTTCTGGAGGGGCAGCGCGAGGAGCTGGAGTGCGACCAGCACGAAGAGAGCGAGAGGAATCGCCGTGGGCGTGTAGACGCCACCACGACGGCGAGTCGCGCGGGCGATCAGGTACGCCCCGGGCAGCGCGAAGAGCGCGTACCAGGCGACGCTCTTCCAGATGTGGTTCCTGGAGAGGTGCCCGATCTCGTGCGCCAGCACGATCCTCACCTCGTCCTTCTCGAACCGGCCGTCGAGCAGGGTGTCCCAGAGGATCACGCGGCGGCTCGGGCCGAGACCGACGGCCTCCGCATTCGGCGCGCTTGTCGACTCCCGCACCTTCTGCACCTCGACCCGGAGATCCTCCACGCCTTCCCGGGTGGCGAGCTCGTGGGCCTCTGCCACCAGGGCCCGGTTTCGCAACGGGTGGACGCCCGGAATCAGGTATGGGAAGAGGAACGCGAAGAGGAGCGCGAGGCCGACGAAGGCCGGCGCCCCCGCGAGCCACCACCACTCGCGCAGGGGAGCGGCGAGCGCCATGACGATCAGGATGGCGAGGCAGATGAAGAGAAAGGCGCCACCGAGGCCGAGCCAGTTCTCGAGCACCCACCGGCCATACCCCATGTGCGAGATGCCGTGCCGGCGCTCCCACCAGAGCTGCGCGAGACCGAACGGGAGCTGGGCGAGCCAGAGGAACGCGAGTCCGATCATGCCGAGGAGCATCCCGGTGCCGATCCGACCCGCCGCCGACTCCCGCGCGAACCGTGGCCCGAAAACGGCGTAGAGCCCCAGCACGACGAGCAGGGCCACCTGCGTGAGGATGAAGTTGACCCGGACGAACCGCTGGTAGTCGCGCGCTTCCTCGAGCTCGACGGCGCCGAAGTACTCTCGAACGTCGAGGTTGGGTAGGCGCAGGTCTGCGGGGACGCTCGATTGCCAGAGCAGCACGACGGCCACCCCGTAGATCGCAACCAGGAAGGCGAGAGCGAGTGCCCCGACCGCGCGGCGCTGCGCGGTCGTCACGCCGCCAGTGGAGCGAGAGGCTCCTTGGGCTCGTCCTCTGGCGGTGCGGGCAGCTGCGCTGGGCCGCTGTAGGGGTAGCGACCCGTCAGAAGAAACAGGTACCCGTCGGTCTGAGCCGCGTAGCGAAGCGCATAGGCACCGAGGTTCCGGAGGCCCGCGGGCATCCTGCCGGTGGCGAGGGACGCGAACCAGCCGCCGATGCCGACGAGGACGAGGGCCGAGTTGAACGAGCTCGTGACGAGGAGCGCCGGAAACGCGAGCAAAAGGCGAAACGCAGCCGTCCAACGGCTCTGGCGCTCAGGCGGCGCGATTGCCACCTCGACCGGATAGCTTCCGGCTGCTCCGGTGAAGCCCGGAAACGGATTTGCGACGAGGAACAGGTACGCAAACACATGGATGTCGTAACGCACGTACGCCGCCAGGAAGCGGTGCAGCGCGTCGGGTGAGCGGCCGGTGAAGACAACGGCGAACCAGTTGAGCACGGCCGCGAAGAACGCGGCGACCGACCAGAGGAGGAGCCACACGAAGTGCGGGAACGTGAGCAGGAGACGGAAGAAGACACTCACGCGCGAGCGACGGAGGTCGTCTCCGTCCGGATGGAGCGTGATCGCGGGAGGCGCGGGAGCCGGCGCGGGCTCGGGCCACGACGGGTCCGAGTTCGGGTAACGGTCGGTCAGCAGGAAGAGGTAGCCGTAGGTCTGGGCGGCGTAGCGCAGCGAGTAGGCCTCGAGGTCGCGGAAGCCCTGTGGCATTCGCCCCTGGGCGAGGCAAGCGAACCAGCCGAGAAAGGCGACGACGATCGCGAGCCCGAGCGCGGAGAAGGAGCCGGTGGAGCCCGCCGAGTAGGAAGCGTCGTAGCCGCCTCTCTCTCCGGTCGCGTTCCAGGTTGCGGTTCCGATGAGGACCGCAGTCAGGATGAGCGGCGGCACCGCGAGGATGAGCCGGAACGCCGCGCCGAGGCGACCCTGACTGGCCGGCGGATCGATCTGGACGTCGATTGGATAGCCGGGCGAGCCGGTGAATCCAGGGTAGGGGTTCGCCGCGAGGAGCCCGTAGGCATAGAAATGGGTCGAATACCGCACGAAGGCCGACAGGAATCCGTGCAAGTCGAGCGAGGGCTTTCCCGTGACGAGCACCACGAACCAGTTCGCGACCGAGGCAAAGAAGGCCGCGATGCTCCAGAGCAGGAGCCAGATCGCGTGCGGAATGAGCAGGAGGAGCCGGAAGAAGACGGTCAGGCGAGAGCGCCTGAGGTCATCCGTGACGACGAGACGGATCGGGTGGGGCTCCACAGCCTGGATTATGGGCCGTTCCGGGGACGGCGGCTGTCCCAGGCTCGAAGTTGACCGGGCCCGCCGGGTGGCCTACCCTGAGATCGGTGACGACTTCCATCCGCATCTGGTGGGCTTGGCGCCGCGAGCGGAGCGGAAGCGTCGCCTGCTGACCAAGAGGCCCTGACATCCCGTTTCGCTCCCCTGACCTTCCTCGGAAGGTCTTTTTGTTGCCATGACGATCGCGACCGACATCCATGCAGATCTGATCACCCCGCTCGGGGCGTATCTTCGCCTCCGCGCCGCCGGGGCGGGGAGCTTCCTGCTCGAGTCGGTGGAGAAGGGCCGGCTCGGCCGTTACAGCCTGGTGGGCTCAGGCTCGCGCCTCGTCTCCTTCGAGGGCGCAGGCGCCGAGCTCGACGCAGGGCGGCCCGTGGTGGGCTACCTGGGTTATGACCACGTCGCGAAGCTCGAGCCGACAGTCGTACTGCCCGAGGACGGCCCGAACCTCCCCGAGAGCCGCTTCGTCGTTGCCGACCGCCTCGTCCGCTTCGACCACGTCACGAGCATCGCCGAGGTCCTGGCAGGCGATCGCAACGAGATCGCCGCGCTCCTCGAGTCGCCTTCGCCGGCGTCCGAGGCTCCCGGCCAGGTCGCTCGGGAGGCAGCGACCACGCGCTCTCCGAGCCGGGAGGCCTACGAAGACGGGGTGCGCGCCGCCAAGGAGCACATCCGGATCGGAGACGCGTTCCAGATCGTCCTCTCGCAACGCGCCGAGAGGCCGACGTCTGCTTCCGCGCTCGCGCTCTACCGCTCGCTCCGGCGCATCAATCCCTCGCCCTACCTCTTCCTGCTCGAGCTGGGCGATCTCGCACTTGTGGGCTCCTCGCCGGAGACCCTCGTCAAGCTCGAGGGGCCCCGCGCGAGCTTGAACCCCATCGCCGGCACGACTGATGCCGGAGAAGGAGATGCAGAGCGCCTGCTCGCCTCGGAGAAGGATCGAGCCGAGCACGTGATGCTCGTCGACCTCGGCCGGAACGACCTCTCGCGCGTCTGCCTCCCCGGCACGGTGCGGGTGGGTCGCTACCTCGAGCCGGAGCGGTACTCGCACGTCACCCACCTCGTTTCCGAGGTTGCAGGCGAGCTAGCGCCCGGCCGGTCGGGCCTCGACCTGCTACGGGCGTGCTTCCCAGCCGGAACGGTCTCCGGCGCCCCGAAAGTCCGCGCCATGCAGATCATCTTCGAGCTCGAGGGCCGCCGTCGCGGCCCCTACGCGGGTGCGGTCGGCTATGCGCTCCCGGGCGGGGCGCTCGACACCTGCATCGCGATCCGGACGATCGTCCTCTCCGGCGGCATCGCGCATCTGCAGGCCGGGGCGGGCATCGTCGCCGAGTCGGACCCGGCCGCGGAGCACCAGGAGTGCCTGAACAAGCTGGCGGCACTCGAGGTGGCCATCGAGGATGCGGAGCGCGCCCCATGATGCTCCTGATCGACAACTACGACTCCTTCACCTACAACCTCGCACACCTCTTCCAGGAGCTCGGCGCAGAGGTGACGGTGTTTCGAAACGACGTCTTGGACGCTGACGAGGCCGAGCGCCTCGCTCCCACACACCTGGTCGTCTCCCCCGGCCCCGGCCGACCGGTGGACGCGGGTGCAACCATCGAGATCCTGCGACGACTCGGTCCGCGGACGCCGACGCTCGGCGTCTGCCTCGGACATCAGGCGATCGTCGAGGCCTTCGGTGGCGAGGTGGGCCAGGCAAGGCACCTTGTCCACGGAAAGGCAGCAGCAGTCAGCCATGATGGACGAGGTCTCTTCGACGGGTTGCCGGATCCGTTTGAGGGCGGGCGCTACCACTCTCTCGCGGCGACGCGGATCCCCGACGTGCTCGAGGTTTGCGCCACGACGGCCGACGGCGAGGTCATGGCGGTTCGCCACCGCGAGCTGCCGATCGACGGGATCCAGTTCCACCCCGAGTCGGTCCTGACCCCGACCGGCCCGGAGCTCGCACGGAATTTCCTGGAGGGACGACGATGATCCAGGCAGCGCTCGCACGGCTTCTCGAAGGGCACGACCTGGCGCGCGACGAGGCCCGGGAGGCCATGAACGGCATCATGCGCGGCGAGGCGACGCCCGCCCAGATCGGCGGTTTCCTCGTCGCCCTCCGCCTGAAGGGCGAGACCGCGGACGAGATCGCCGGGTGCGCCGAGGCGATGCGCTCCCACGTTCTCGCGGTCGTTCCCAACCGCACGGACCTCGTCGATACGGCGGGGACCGGCGGCGACGGGGCCCGAACCTTCAACATCTCGACGGCGGCGGCTCTCGTCGCTGCGGCGGCAGGAGCGGGCGTCGCGAAGCATGGGAACCGGGCTGTGTCGTCCGCGTCGGGCTCGGCGGACGTGCTCGAGGCGCTGGGCTTCTCGCTCGAGCTGGAACCGGAGCGGATCGCCCGCTCCATCGACGAGCTCGGGTTCGGATTCCTCTTCGCGCCGTCGCACCATCCGGCCATGCGCCACGCCGCACCGGTCCGGAAGGAGCTCGCAACCCGCACGGTCTTCAATGTCCTCGGACCGCTCACGAACCCGGCCGGCGCGCGGGCACAGGTTGTCGGGGTCTACGCGCCCGAGCTCGTGCCGACGATCGCGGAGGTGCTCGCACAGCTCGGGGCTCACCGCGCCTTTGTCGTCCACGGAGCCGGCGGCATCGACGAACTCTCGCCGGCCGGCCCGAACCTCGTCTGCGAGGTCGTGCGCGGCAAGGTCGTGGAGCGGCAGATCGACCCGGCCGATTTCGGCGTCCCGCGCTGCCTTCCCGAGGACCTCACCGGCGGCACCCCGGCCGAGAACGCAGCCACACTGCGCGAGATCTTCCAGGGCGTGCGAGGACCGAAGCGCGAGGCGGTGCTCCTGAACGCCGCAGGCGCGATCGCCGCCGGGGGTCACGCCGAGGATCTCGAGGAGGGCTACGGAATCGCTTCGGCGGCACTCGACTCTGGCGCCGCGGCCGCCCGACTCGACGAGCTCGTCGCCTTCTCCAGGGCAGAGGCGGTCGCCTGATGGGACGGTTCCGGGAGGCACTCGCGGCACCCGGTCTCGGGGCGATCGCCGAGATCAAGCGACGCTCACCCTCTGCCGGCGACCTGCGCCCAGACGCCGATCCCCGGCTTCTCGCCCCTGCCTACCAGGTAGCCGGGGCGGCAGCAGTCTCGGTCCTCGTCGACGAGCGCTTCGGCGGCACCTGGGACGACTTGCGCGCGGCCCGCGCGGCGAGCGCCGTCCCACTTCTCGCCAAGGGCTTCTTCCGGACCCGTGACGAGCTGGTCCAGGCCAAGGAAGCGGGCGCCGACGCGGCGCTCTTGCTCCTGCGCGACCTGAACGACGGCGAGTCAGCTTCCTTCCTCGCTGCGGCGTACGATCTGGGCCTCGACGTCCTGGTCGAGACGCACGACGCAGAGGAGCTGGAGCGTGCGATCGCGCTCGGGGCCGCGATTCTCGGCGTGAACGCACGCGACCTCTCGACGTTCGAGATCGACCGAGCACGTCAGCTCGAGCTGGTCTCCGGCGCGCCGCGAGACCGCGTGGTGGTGGCCGAAAGCGGCATTTCCTCCCGCGCACAGGGCGCCGCTGCGGAGCTGGCGGGTGCGGATGCCGTCCTGATCGGGTCGACGCTCATGCGGGCGACCGACCCGGGCGCCAAGCTCGCAGAGCTTCTGTCCCGGCCGCTGGTCAAGGTCTGCGGACTGACGCGCTCGGAGGACGTTGCCGTTGCGGCCGAAGCTGGAGCGGACTTCGCTGGCTTCGTCCTCGCCGAGAGCCCTCGCCGGGCCATGGCCCCTCTGCCCGTCCCGGAGACGATGCTCTCGGTCGCCGTCCTAGTCGGCGAGGTCGAAGCCACCCCCACCGATCTCGTCCAGCTCTACGAGTCGGAGAACGGCCACCGGGCACGCGACGGAGTGCTCCTCCGGCATGGGAAAACCGTCGCGCGGGTGCTCGATCTCCCGTGGCTGGACGAGGACGACGGCCATTGGGACAAGGCCGCAAGCGTCGAGGGGCGCGTGCTCCTCGCAGGCGGGCTTGGCCCCGAGAACGTGAGCGCCGCTATTCAGGCGGTTGACCCCTGGTGCGTGGACGCAAGCCGAAGTCTCGAGGCCGCCCCGGGAATCAAGGATCACGAGCGTGTTCGCTCCTTCGTGGAGGCGGCACGGTGAACGTCCAGGAGCTCGGCTTCTACGGGCCCTACGGCGGTCGCTACGTTCCCGAGACGCTCGTCCCTGCGCTGGACGAGCTGGTCGCAGGCTGGGACGCGGCGCGCCAGGATCCTGCGTTTCGCGCCGAGCTCGGCGAGCTCGGACGGACGTTCGTCGGGCGCCCGACGCCGCTCTACCGCGCCAAGCGGCTCTGGGAGGACCGCCGCCTGTACCTGAAGCGCGAGGATCTCTGCCACACGGGAGCCCACAAGATCAACAACGCAGTCGGGCAGGCGCTCCTCGCCGATCGCCTGGGCAAGAAGCGGATCGTCGCGGAGACCGGCGCCGGGCAGCACGGTGTCGCGGCCGCAACCGTCTGCGCCCGCTTCGGCTTCGAGTGCGTCGTCTACATGGGCGCCGAGGACATACGCCGCCAGCGACCGAACGTCGAGCGCATGGACCTTCTGGGTGCCGAGGTCCGGCCGGTCGAGTTCGGGACGAAGACCCTGAAGGAGGCGACGAGCGAGGCGATTCGCGACTGGATCACGAACGTCGAGACGACGCACTACCTGATCGGCTCCTGCGTGGGGCCGCATCCCTATCCCGAGATCGTGCGCGAGCTTCAGGCCGTGATCGGACGCGAGGCGCGCACGCAGATCCTCGAGGAGGAGGGTCGCCTGCCCGACGCCGTCGTCGCCTGCGTCGGCGGCGGCTCGAACGCGATCGGCCTCTTCGCCGGCTTCCTGGACGATCTGTCGGTCCGCCTGATCGGTGTCGAGGCCGCCGGTGCCGCGAGCCTCGGCTCGGGCCGGGCCGGAGTCCTCCACGGCGCTCGCTCCTCGCTCCTCGCGGACGAGGACGGGCAGATCGCCGACGCGCATTCGATCTCGGCAGGGCTCGACTATCCGGGCGTCGGGCCCGAGCATGCGTTCCTGCGCGACTCGGGGCGCGCGGAGTACCTGCCGGCCACCGACGAGGAGGCCCTTGCCGCCTTCCACCTCCTGTCCGAGCGCGAAGGCATCATCCCTGCACTCGAGCCGGCCCATGCGCTCGCGCGCGCACTCGAGCTGGACGACGAGGTCGTGCTGGTCGGCCTCTCGGGGCGGGGCGACAAGGATCTCGCCACGGTGCTTTCCCGTTGAGGGGCCGGAGCAAGAAACTCTCTATCTACCTGATGGCGATGCCCGACACGCCGGCGCTCGCGGCCGCGGCCGTCGACGGCGGCGCCGACCTCCTCGAGATCGGCTTTCCCTTCTCCGACCCCCTCGCCGACGGCCCGGTGATCAGGCTCGCGGGAGAGAAGGCCCTCGCCGCGGGGATGCGGACACGAGCCTGCCTGGACTGCCTCGGCGAGGTTCGAGCCTTGGTGGGCGCCGACGTACCGCTCATCCCGATGACGTACTCCTCGATCCTCGAGGCCTACGGCTACGAGCGCTTCCAGGCCGACGCTCGGGCTGCCGGAGCGACCAGCCTCATCGTCGCCGACTTGCCCCTGGAGGCGGAGCCCGAGCTCGCTCGCGTCCAGCTGGTCGCGCCGACGTCCTCGCCGGACCGGATCCGGCTGGCGGGCGAACGGACCGACGGATGGCTCTACCTCGTCTCGCTCACCGGGACCACCGGGGCACGAGAGGCGCTCTCGGATCAGCTGGCGGGCCTCGTCACAAGGGCCCGGCGGGTCACGGACGTCCCGCTCCTCGCCGGCTTTGGCATCGCCACGCCGGAGCAAGCCGCCAGGGCAGCCGGCCTCGCCGACGGGATCGTGGTCGGCAGCAAGGCGGTGGAAGTTGCAGGCGAGGGTGGGCCCGAGGCTCTCCGAGCCTACGTCGAGTCGCTACGGCGCGCAGTCGACGCCGCTCCGGCATGAGTAACGGCCCCGTGAACGCGACGCGGCCGGGCGAGTCCCGGCCGCGTCAAGCCCCCGTCCGAGATCGTTTTAGCCGACGACGCGAACCCTTTCGCAGTTGAGGGTCGTATCGCCCGTCCGCACGACCGCTACGTCACTGTCATCCGCATCTTCGCCGCAGTCGAGCGTGTCGACGGCAGCGTCGTCCGCGGCCGCGAAGAGATGGTCGTTGCCGCCGTCCCCGCTCATCGTGTCGGCGCCCCAGCCGCCCCACACCCAGTCGCGCCCCTCGCCACCTGTAAGGACGTCATCGCCGGGCCCGCCCCACATGAAGTCGCCCAAGCCCTCGCCAGAGACCGTGTCGTTCCCGAGGCCCCCGAAGAGGAAGTCGCTGCCGTCCCCACCCGAGATCGTGTCGTTCCCTGCCTTCCCCCAGATGAAGTCACGGTTCTCGGCGCCGACGAGCACGTTGTCGTTCGCGTCCCCGCGGATGAAGCTCCCCCGCGGGCGTGGCGACGAGATCGTCCTGACCCGCTCGCAGTCGATCGCGACGTCGCCGGTACGGATAAGCGCGACGTCGAAGCCCGCGCCACAGTCGACCGTGTCGACATCGCCGTCGTCGGCGCCCGCGAAGAGATGGTCGTCGCCGAGGCCGCCTTCGAGTACGTCCGTTCCCCGCCCGGCATAGACCCAGTCAGGGCCGGCGCCGCCGTCGAGCGAATCGGCACCGCGACCGCCCCAGAGGAAGTCACGACCGTCATCACCGGACACCGTGTCGAGGCCGCGGCCGCCGAAGAGCAGATCGCTCCCGCCCGCCCCGGAGAGCGTGTCGTCACCGGCCTTGCCGAAGATGAAGTCGCGGTGATCGGTTCCGGTCAGGACGTCGTTCCCGGGAGTTCCAGTGAACGTGTCCGCGAGAGCGGCCGGGACGGCGACCAGCGCCGCGACGACCGCGAAGAGAACGAGTGCTTTCGACACGAGGGGCTCCTTTTCGAGATCAGCCATTCGAGACGAATCACACCAGCCGATTGGAACCCCCTCATGCGGGATTCGTAAATGCTCGTGCGGGTTTCGTAAATCTCCCGTAAGTCCGGCGAGTCGCCCGAGACCTTGCTCCGCTCCTGCCGCGGGTATAGCCTCGCCACGATTCGCGAGATTGGAGGCTGCGGTGCCGCAACAGAGAAAGCTCGTCATCGTCATGGCCGACGGAACTACGTTCGAGAGCGAGGTATTAACAATCTCGGACTCCGACGACACGAAGCTCAAGAAGCCGATCGACAAGGCGAAGACCCACGGAGGCAAGATCGCCTCGGTCGATCTAAAGAAGCCCTAGTCGTTTAGCCGGCGCTTGCGGCCGAAAGGGCCACCCGGGTTCGACCCGCGGAAACCGTGTCGCCCTTCGCCTCGAAGAGCCTGAGGGCTTCCTCGAGAAGCGGCACCCTGCCGTCGGCTTCTCCAAGACGGCGTACGTCCGCGAGGTCGATAAGAGCCCGTCCTCGTAGGAAGAGATCGTCGGTGACCTCGGCGAGCGCCAGGGCCTCGGAGCCGATCCGCTCAGCCTCCCCGTGGCTCCCGCGCCGAGCGAGGACCCTCGCCCGGGTGACGCGCCACCAAACATGGGACGCGATGTCGTCGGACGTGGCTGCCTCCTCGCTCACATGCGTGAGGTGGTCTGCCTCGTCGTAGCGATCCTGTGCGTAGACCGCGTCCGCCAGGTACGCCGCCAGCGTCGAGAGGACTCCGAGCTCGCCCATGCCCTCGAGGATCACGTAGCCACGGCGAAGCTCGGCCTCGGCCGCAGCGGGCTCTCCGGCGAGCATCTCGATCCGGCCGGCCATGATCGTCGCAGCCGCGAGCGAGTACGGCCGGCCGAGATCCTCGTGCATGGCCTGCTGCTGCGCGTAGAGGCCGCGCGCATCTTCGAAGTTCCCGCGCATCGCCTCGAGTCCGGCAAGCGTGCCAACGAGAGCTGCCTCCACTGTCGGCCGCCGGCCGCCGATTTCGGCCAGAAGCTCCGCACAGCGCTCCGTGCACTCGTCCACCGGTGTGGGCCCCCAGTACGGCGCGGTGCCCAGCCCGATGAGAATCGCATCCTCACGCTCGTCGCCCGCGCGGCGAGCGTGCTCGAGCGCCCGGGCCAGCGCCTCGGCCCGTAGCTCGTACCGGCACGCCATCAGGTGGACCTGCCCCAGAAGGTCCCACGCTGACGCAAGGCCGGCCTCGTCTCCGAACTCCTCGAAGACGGGTAGCGACGACTCGGCGACTCGACGCGCCTCTTCGGTGGTTTCCGTCGGATCCGTCTTGAGCCGCAGGTGCTGCTCCTCGACGCGAGCGCGCAAGGCAAGTCTCCGGTCGCCTGCCGCCTCGGCCTCCTGAACCGCGTCGCGCAGCTTGATCTCGGCCGCGTCCAGCTCACCGATCTCGACGAGGGTTCGGGCGTGCGCCACGAGCAGCTCGATCCGACGCGGCCCTTCGGCAGCGAGGTCGGTTGCGCGTGCGTAGAGGGTCGCAGCAGCCGGCATGTCGTTTCGGGCAACCGCGCGCTTGGCCGACCCAGCCAGGCGCTCGGCCGCTTCGTCGGCAAGGGCTCGGCCGCGCTCGCCGACTGGGCCGAGTTGTGCGCGCAACCTGTAGGCGCACTCGAGGTGATACGCGACGATCTCCTCGTACTCGAGGCTGCGCGCGCCCGCCGCCTCGACGAGCCAGTCTGCGAACTGCTCGTGCAGATCGGCCCGCGTCTCCTTCGGAATCGACTCGTAGGCGGCATCGCGAATCAGGATGTGCCGAAAGCGAAAGGCCTCCTCGCCCGGAAACGTGGAACGCTCTGGACGAACGAGCTCCTTCCGAACGAGGGCGCGAATCAGCCGTGCGGAACCGTCTCGCCCCTCTTGGAGCCCTCCCAACGCGCCGGCGTGAAAGACCTGGCCCTCCACAGACGCTCTCTCGAGGACGGCGCGCTCAGCCGCCGGAAGCCTGTCGATCCTCGCAGCGAGCAACGCCTGGATCGTGGGTGGAATGGGAACTTTCTCCAAGCCGGCGGCGGCCCACTGGCCGTTTTCGCGGGTCAGGAGGCCCTCTCCGAGGAGCAGAGCGACGGTCTCCTCGACGAACAGGGGATTCCCTTCCGCGACCTGCATGATCTGAGCTCGAACGCCCTCCTCGAGCGCTCCTGGGCCGAGGTGAGACGAGACGAGTAGGTCGAACTCCTCGTCATTGAGCGGCTCGAGGAGCAAGGAAGTGGAGTTGAGCTTCCCACCGGCCCAAGCAGGTCGCTCGTCCAGGAGCTCTGGGCGGGCCAGGCATACGAGCAGGATCGGGGCACCTCGGGACCAATCCGCGACGTGCTCGACGAGGTCGAGAAAGGTCGGCTCGCCCCAGTTCACGTCGTCCAGCACCACGACGAGTGGCCGATCTCGTGCCAACGCTTCCAAAAACTTCCGGACTGCCCAAAAGCTCTCCTCGCCTCCGCGGGCGTCGGCAAGCCCGACGAGTTCCGAAACTCGAGCGGCGACGAGAGTGGCATCGTCCTCGTCGGTGAGAAACGCGGCGATCCGGCCCCGCGCCTCCTCCGGTGTCTCCTCGCCGTTCAGGGATGCCGCTTCTCGAACGACCTCTGCCACGGGCCAAAAGGTGATGCCGTCCCCATACGAGAGGCAGCGACCCCGAACCGCCGTCGCCCGTCCGGCCAGATTACTGAGGAATTCCGCAACGAGGCGCGACTTTCCAACTCCGGCAGGACCCAGCAGGGTGAAGAGGTGACAGCCTTGCTCACGCTCAACCCGCGCGAAGGCATCGTGAAGGAGCCGGAGTTCGTTCTCGCGTCCGACGAGGGGGGTCTCGAGGCGCCGAACCGTGCCCGGAGAGTCAGGAAGGATGGACCGGAGGCGCCGTGCAGCGACTTTCTCGCCTCGACCGCGAAGCTCGAGGGGATCGACCTCCTCGGCCTCGACCGCGTCGCGGACGAGGCGAAAGGTCGTCTCGCCGGCAAGGATCTCACCGGGGTCTGCAGCCTGCTCGAGGCGGGCGGCGACGTTCACAGTGTCCCCTGTCGCAAATGACTGACCGGAAGCCGCGTCTCCGGCCACGACCTCGCCCGTGTTGACTCCGATCCGGATCATGAGCTCAACCCCCCAGGACGGAGAGATCTCGGCGTTTAGCTCTTCGAGCGCCTCGCGCATCTCGAAACTGGCCCGCACAGCCCTCAGAGCGTCATCCTCGTGCACGAATGGAACGCCGAACACCGCCATGACCGCGTCGCCGATGAACTTTTCGACTGTCGCCCCGTGCCGCTCGAGCACGAGCCGCATCGCGTCGAAGAAGCGGGCTTGCACGCGCCGCAACGACTCCGGGTCGAGTCGCTCTCCGAACCCCGTTGAGCCGGCCAGATCTGCGAAAACGACGGTGACGGTTTTCCGCACTTCGTGGCCCGCGGCGCCTCTATCCGCAAGGGGCGCGCCGCATGACAGGCAGAAGCGAGCTTCCTCCGGGTTTCGCTGTCCACATTCGGCGCAAACGGCCATGGCGAAAGGGTACGGCAGTCAGGCGTTTGGTTCCATGCACGAGACGAGCGGGCCTTTCGGCCCGCTCGTCGTCCCGTGTGCTGTGGGAGGGTTACGCCCCGGCGAGTGACTTCCGGGACTGTCGGCCTGCTGCAGCGGCGCCCGTTGCGAGCACCAGGAATCCGAGCATGATCGCGGCGCCGATGCCGGCGTCGCCCCAATCGAAGGCCTGGCCGTCGGTTGCGGGAATCGCAACTACCGGGTTCTCCACGACAGCGCCTGGATCGCGCCGGAGCACGAGACCTGCGCCGCCCGTGACTGCGGTGGGATCGCGCCAGAGATTGAGATTCTCGCTGCCAATGTTCGGCGAGAAGCGCGCTGCCCGGTCGTCGGGCCTTACAACCACGGTCACATCCGTCGACTGCGGCACGCCGCGCACTGCCCGATCGTCAGGGCGGACGCTCGTGACCTGGGTTCCCTGACCGTTACCCGAGTCCTCAGCGATGCGAGCCTGGGCCGTCGGAGCGGCGATCGCGGCAAAGGCGAAAGACAGTGCGATCCGACGGATCCAACGATGACGACGATTCCTCATTTCTTTGCTCCTTTCGTGACCCCGTTCCATGCTCACCGGACGGAGGAGCAAGGGCCTTTCTTCCCGGAGGCCGGGAATTGGCTTTCATCAGCCCACATCGACGAAGGCAACCAGCCCCCGGACGATACGACCCTGGGGGCCTTGAGACTGCGGAGGCGGCGCTACGGTCGATCGAGACGGGCTCGAAGAGCGGCGACCGTGACCGGATCCGGGACACAACCAGCTTCCCGGATCGCAGCTTCGATGTCAGCTTCGATCGCACGCCGGAAATCCTCGTCCGCCACGGCGCGCTCGACCATGCTGTCGAGTTGACGACGCGCGAGCGGAAGCTCCTTCGCGGCCTGCACCCAGGCATCCGGCGCGGGCGGAAGCGCTCCGAGGAGCTCCGCCAGCCGTTGTTCGTCGAATGTCGTCACGTGTGTCACCGTTCACCAGACGGCTCGGAGGGCTCGGATCTTCCCTCGAGCTGGGCCCGGAGCTTTTTGAGGCAGCGGGAGATGCGACTTGCGATCGTTCCAGGCGCGATGGCCAGAGCGTCGCCGATCGTCTGATAGCTCTCGTCACACGCGAAAAAGCGATCCAGGATCTCCTGACAGTGCTTGGGCAGTGCGGAAAGCGCCTCATGGACTGTGAGCGCTGCGTCGAGGCGCTCGAGGGTTTCATCCACCACCGGTACGTCGAGAGCATCGGAATCGACTACCTCGCGCGCAGCCCCCCGAATCCGGTCGATGGAGAGACGACGGGTGAGCTGTCCGATCCACGGCCGGATGGCCGCATCGTCGCGAAGCCGGTCCAGGTGCTCATATGTACGCGCGAAGACCTCCTGATAGACCTCCTCCGCGTCGTCCGGCCCGAGCCTGTAGGCCTGCGTCGTGATCGCGTACACGTACCGTGAGAACCGGTCGACGAGCTCGGCCCACGCGGCCTGTTCGCCGGTACGGCAGCGGGCGACCAGACGGGCGTCGGAGAGCGAGGCAAGAGACATCTGACTCATAAGATCTTCGCGGAATTCTCCTGCTGAGGGAAGAACCTGTCCACCCGGCGCGTCTGGTTCCACGTGAAGCGAGACCGAACGCACGAGAACGGAAGTCCGCTGGAGACCGCCCGATACGCCGACCTCTTGCGCCGGGCGCGCACCGGCGAACTGGCATTTCTGATCGCTGCGAGCCGGCGCCTCGAGCGGCGGGACCGGCGTTCCCAGCGGCTGCTCGCCGAGTCGGCCGGGCTCGGTTAGCGGCTTTCCGCGACTGATCTGGACGAAGTCCGCAGCCGCCCCATACCGACTCGGCGAGGACAACTGCGACCGCGGAGGGAAGAACCTGAGCCGACTCGCCGTCC
>Ga0184608_10000082_pt1 | contig 20304 bp, 21 predicted proteins | sample PLM1_30_coex_FD_133010 | JGI IMG/M metagenome (GOLD analysis project Ga0184608, IMG submission 133010) | Groundwater sediment microbial communities from an aquifer in East River, Colorado, USA - PLM1_30_coex | ecosystem: Environmental > Terrestrial > Soil > Riparian zone | place: USA: East...
GCAACGGCGGAGCGTCCCGATCTCTCCGAGGTGAGAGCGACTCCGGCGGTGAGGAAGCTCGCGAGCGAGCAGGGCATCGACATCTCGCAGATCGAAGGAACCGGGCTCGGCGGGCGCGTGTCGTGCAAGGATGTCGAGGACTTCATCGCGCAGCGCCAGTCGTCGCAGCAGCAAGCCGCGGCGCGCGTCGTTCCGGCTCAGCCGCAGGCGCAATCGCAAGCCCCGGCGCGACAAGCCCCTGTGCCATCGCTCGCCGGAGATGAGCTCGTTCCGCTATCGCAGATGCGGCGCGCGATCGCGAACAACATGGTCCAGGCGTGGGCCGCTCCGCACGCGCATGCCGTCATGGAGGTCGACATGACCGACCTCATGCGGTACCGCGAACGCGTCAAGGCCGAGTTCCAGGAGCGCGAAGGCTTCGATCTGTCGCCGGCGGCTTTCATCGCGAAGGCCGTCGTCGAGGCGCTGCGCACGGTACCGTCCGTGAACTCGAGCTGGACGGATCAGGGACTCATTCGCCATCGCGAGCTCAACCTCGGCTATGCCGTCGCGCTCGGCGAAGACGGTCTCATCGTGCCGGTGATCAAGGACGCCGACGGCAAGAGCCTCGCCGGCCTGATGCGGTCCATCCGCGACGTTGTCGACCGCGCCAAGGCGCGGCGACTCACGCTCGACGATCTTTCCGGCGGCACGTTCACGCTGAACAACACCGGTCCGCTGGGGACGATCGTGTCGAGCCCGATCGTGCCGCCCGGGCAGGCCGCGATCCTGTCGTCGGAATCCATCCGCAAGCGCCTCGTCGTGACCGAGGAGGACGCGATCGCGATCCGTCAGATGATGAACATAGTCATCGGCTTCGATCACCGCGTCGTCGACGGGTCGACGGCCGCCCGATTCCTCACCGCGGTTCGTGACTGGCTGCAAACCACTGGAACGTCGGTGACGGTCTATTAGTGGCTGAGCTGGCCCCGATCAAGTTCGAGATGCCCGGCGAGGTGGAGCGGCCGCGCTCGCGCGGTCGAAGCGCGGCGAACACCGTCGTGCCGATCGATCGTGCGCGGCCCGAGTGGCTCAAGGTCCGTCTGCCGATGGGGCCGGAGTACGAAAACCTCCGACGGCTGATGCGGTCCAAATCTCTTCATACCGTTTGCGAGGAAGCCCACTGCCCGAACATGGCCGAATGCTGGGGTGCGGGAACCGCGACATTCATGATCCTCGGCGACACGTGCACGCGATCGTGCGGGTTCTGCGCGGTGAAGACCGGGCGTCCCGGGATCGTCGATCTCGATGAGCCCGCACGCGTGGGCGCGGCGGTGGCCCAGATGGCACTCGGTCATGCCGTGGTCACGAGCGTGAACCGCGACGAGCTGCCCGACGGCGGTGCGTCGCTCTTCGCCGCGACCATCCGCGAGATACGCGGGCAGTCTCCGGCGACGACCGTGGAGGTCCTGATCCCTGACTTCGTCGGTGACCCCGCGGCGCTCGACGTGGTGCTCGCCGAGCGACCGGAGATCTTGAACCACAATGTCGAGACGGTCGAGCGCCTCTACTCGCGCGTGCGGCCGCAGGCGCGCTATCCGCGTTCGCTCGAAGTCCTTCGTCGCACGAAGGAACGCGCGCCCGAGCTCGTCTGCAAGAGCGGGATCATGGTCGGGCTCGGTGAGACTTACCACGAGGTCATCGCGACGATGCGCGACATCGCGGCTCAAGGGACCGATGTCCTTACGGTCGGCCAATATCTCCGGCCGTCACCGATGCATCTGCCGATCGAGCGCTACTGGACGCCGGAGGAGTTCGCGTCGCTGCGCGATGAGGGAATGACGATGGGCTTCCGCCACGTCGAGTCCGGACCGCTCGTCCGTTCCTCCTATCACGCGGAACGGCACGTGAGCCTTGGGTAGGGCGCTACACGCGACCTGGCTGGGCCGCGTTCCGTACGTCGACGCGTGGCGGATGCAGGAAGCGGTCGCGACACGGGTGCGCGACGGCGGCGCGGAACGCCTTCTCCTTGTCGAGCACGATCCCGTGTACACGATCGGACGGCGTGGGACCACCGATCATCTTCTCGTCGGTTTCGACGTCCTTCGGGCTCACGGCGCAGCGGTCTATCGGGTCGACCGCGGTGGCGACATCACGTACCACGGCCCCGGCCAGCTCGTGGGGTATCCGGTCACGGCGTTCGCCGAGGGCGCCGATCTCGTCGCGTATGTCCGTGCGATCGAAGAAGCGCTCCGCGATGCGCTCGGAAGCTACGGCGTCTCGTCGCGGGCCGAGCGCGGGAAGACCGGTGTCTGGGTCGATCTTCCGGATGGCCGCCCGGCGAAGATCGCCGCCATCGGGGTGCGCATATCGCGTGGGATCACGACACATGGTTTTGCGTTGAACGTGTCGACCGACCTCGCGGCGTTCGACCGTGTGCTCCCGTGCGGCTTCCAGCACGAGGTGGCTTCGCTCGAGCGCCTCGGGGTGTCGGCTGACGTCTCGGAGGTAGGGGAGCGGTGCGCCCGCACGCTGGCCGCCCGGCTCGGCCGCGAGCTCGTCGTCGACGCGTCGGTCGAACCGCCACGTGATGCGGAAATCCCCATGGACGCGCCGGTGCGCGGGGCGCTCAACCTTCTGGCGGAGCCGGTTCCCGCGTAGCGGCAACACGTTGCGGATGGGCACTCATGCGTTTGCAGTAGGCGGACCCAATGCGCGCGTATGGTCCTGGGAGCGCCGCCACCCGGTCGGGTGACCGAACGCGCTATGGAGACACGATTAAGTCGGACATAACGTTGACCGTGCGATGGGAATGAAGTTCAGCAAGCCGGCGATGACGCGAACCCTCGGCGACGAGCCGATGGTGACCCTCGATGCGTCGGCACTCACACAGCGCATTGGGAGCATCTCCCACGTCGAAAAGCCGGTGAGCTCCCCGATCTACCAATCGCTCGCGGAGCGCCAGCAGCCCTATGAGGCGAAGTGGCGGAGGGCGCTCCGGCCGCGTTAGCTCACGCGCTCCCCGCCGTGATAGACGCGCCACACGCGCCACAGCACGGCCGGATCGGACAGCGGATCTCCATGCACGAGGACCACGTCCGCCGGACCGCCTTCATGGATCGTCCCCGCATCGTTGATCGCGAGAAGCTCGCCGCCAATCCACGTCGCTGACGCGAGCGCTTCATACGGCTCGAGACCCGCGCGCACGAGCATCTCGACTTCCCACGCGAGATGACCCGGCCGGACCGATCCGCCGCCGAAGTCGCTGCCGGTCGCGATCCGAACCGAGGCCTTCTTCGCCGCGCGAACCACGCCGAGTGCCTGCTCGAGGAGAGCCGCGCTCGCGTTCTTCGACTCAGCGAAGCGACCGCCATCGGTCGCGGCGAAACCGACGAAGCTCGCCAGCACGCTGAGGGTCGGCACGAGCGTCGTGCGTCCAGCCATGCTCTGCGCGGTCGCCGCGTCGACACCGAATCCATGCTCGATCGAGTCGACGCCCGCCTTGACCGCGACTGCGGCGCCCTTGCCCTGTGCATGCGCCGTGATGCGCTTGCCGCGCTCGTGCACCGCGGCGACCGTGGGTACGAGCTCGTCAACCGTGAACGTGACCTCCTCACCGGTGCGTCCGGTGTCGACGGCGATCTTGACGAAGTCCGCGCCGGCATCCATCTCCGCGATCGCCGCTTGTCGCAGCTCCTCGCCGGAGTCGACGAAGACGACGAACGGCGGGAACTTGTCGCGCCGCGCGAGCCAGGTCCCGGCCGCGATGATGGTCGGAGCGTCGACCTGTCCGCGGTGCGTGTCGCGGATGCGGAGGTTGAGACGGCGCGGCGCCCCGACATCCCGCGCCGTGAGGATGCCCATGCGCGCGAGGTCGCGCGCCGCTTCAGCTCCACGGGCCAACAGGTCCGCCTCGGGGTCGCCGAACCGAGCGATCCAGTTCGCGCCGCCCAGTCCAGTGAAGTGCGCGTGGCAATCGACGAGACCGGGGATGATCGTCGCGCCCGACGCGTCGACGATCTCCGCGCCGCTCGGATCGGGCGCGTCATCGTCGGCGCCGAGGTAGGCGATGCGACCGCTGCGGATGAGGACTGAGACACCACGCCGCAGGATGGGCGAGCGACCGTCGGCAAAGGCGGCGCCGCGAAGGAGAATCGCGGCCGGGTCTATTTGCTCTTCCTGCCAATGGTGCGGATGAACGTCTCGATCGGGATCGCCGAGAGTGTTTCGATCTGGACGGTGCCGCGCGCGCCGAGCCCAACGGAGACCCGCGAGATCGTTTCGTTGTCCTTCGCCTCGACGATGTTGACGAAGTCGTAACGGCCGAGCGTGGCGTATTGCGCGATCACACGCGCCCCCATCGCCTCGATCTCCTCGTTGACCTTCTTGATCCGGCGCGGGTTGGATTGCAGAGTCTTCACGCCAGCGGCGGTCACCTTCGTCAGAAGGACATATGTCGCCACGGTGCTCCCTCCAGCCCCATACTCGAACGCGAGCATATGCCGACGTTCACGCGGGCTCAGGCCGAGGCCCTTCTCCCAAAAGTGCGTCCGCTCCTCGAAGATCTCCAGCGCCGCAAGGCGTCATACGACCGGCGTCCGACGGACCCGGTCGCGAAGGAGATCAACGCGCTCCTCCTCGAGATCGCGCATCTCGGGGTCGAACTAAAGGATCCTGACCAGGGACTCATCGACTTTCCGGCGATGCGCCGCGGACGCGAGGTCCTGCTCTGCTGGAGGCTCGGCGAGGGCGAGCGCATCAGCTACTGGCACGACGTCGAGACGGGGTACGCCGGCCGGAAGCTCATCGAAGACTAGCCCCCAGGGGGCCCGCAGCCGCGACCAGGAGGAAATGTCGACAAGTTGCGGCATAACATTGACGTGACAGTCCGGGTCTTAACGCACCTTGGTCTCTCGCTTGCAGTCCTTGTCCGCAAGTCAACTCGGTGGGGACCAAATCTGTCCACTCGGTCAAAACGGCACACCTTCTACATGCGCGCCCCGTCGACAAGCCTCCTCCGTCGCCTGAGCTCGTTCGTTTTTCCTCCCGCGAAAATGAGCCCCCGCTCGGCGTAATTTCACGCGGCGGTAAGAAGACGCTGAATTCGGTCGCGACCGAGGAGCTTCGCGCCCGGCTGGAAGCCGCGAATCGACTTGGCGCGCTCGGGGCGGATGCGCGCGACCTCGCAGAGCTCTTCCGCGCGCTCTATGAGGAGACGGCCCGCGTGGTCGACGCGACGGTCTTCCTGTTCGCCCTGTACGACGAGGCGAGCGAGACCGTCGAGGTCGTCCGCCAGATGGACCGCGGGGCCGAGCACGATGGCGGCTCGTTCCCGCTCGGTAAGGGTTTCACGAGCGACGTCATTCGGAGCGGAGCGCCGAAGGTGATCCGCCGCTGGTCCACAGAGGGGCCGTCCGTGCGCCTTCTCTACGGGACCGAGGCGGGGGAGCTCGTGACACCACAGTCGGGCCTCGTGGTCCCGGTCCTTTCAGGCGATCGAGTACTCGGTGTGCTTTCGGTGCAGAGCTATCGGCCCGAGGCCTATGGAGATCGGGATGTCCTGAGCCTGGGCGCCATCGCCGTGCAGGCTGCCCTCGCCATCAAGCGTCTCCGCGCCTCGGAACAGTTGGCTCTCGAGCACGAGCGACACGCTCTCCAGCTCGAGGCGGTGCTCGCGAGCATGAACGACGCGCTCCTGATCGTCGACGCACGCGGCGCGATCGTGCGGCTGAACCGCGCGGCCCGAGACCTCCTCCGATTGGATACGGCGAGCCTCGTCTTGGGTCAGCCGCTCGAACGCCAGCGGGTCGAGCAGTGGCCGATCGCGGCGCGCGAGATCACCGCCGCGCTCGTCCCGGTCATCGAGGCGCTGCGCTCGGGCACGAACGTCGCTGCTACCGAGATCGAGCTCCGGGCAGGTGAACGGTGCGTCCTCAGCCTGAGTGGATCGGTGCTCCGATCCGCGAGGGGTCCCCTGCAGGGGGGCGTGATCGTCCTCCGTGACATCACCGAGCAGCGGGACATGGAGCGACTGCGCGAAGACATCTTCGCGATGGCGTGGCACGACATGAGGACACCTCTCACGCTGGTAAAGGGCCACGCGGAAATCCTTCTTCGCCGCCTTTCCTCAGGCGATGGCGATGCGACAGCCTCGAAGGCCGCGGCGGAATCGATCGTCAAGCACGCGGGCCGTCTCAGCGAGCTCCTCATGACCTTGTTCGACGTCCACTGCCTCGAAGCGGGACTCCTGTCTCTCTCGCCGTGGCCGGCCGACCTCGCCGCTCTCGCGCGCGAAGTAACGGACGAAGTTCGCTTGACGGCCCATCACAAGATCAATGTGGTCGCCGAGAAGAGTGTCGAGGGCGAGTGGGACGAGCGACGGATCCGCCAGGTGCTCATGAATCTTCTCTCGAACGCCCTCAAGTACTCGCCCGAGGGCACGACCATAACGGTCTCGGTAACCACCGAGCAGGGGATCGCGACGGTCCGTGTCTCCGACGAAGGCATCGGCCTCGATAAGGCCGAGCTGACCCAGGTCTTCCGTCGCGGATACCGCGCATCGTCTGTGGGGCAGGTCAAGGGAGACGGCCTCGGCCTCTACTTCGCACACGGCCTCGTCGTGAAACACGGTGGTCGAATGTGGGTTGAGTCAACCGGCCGCGGCCGAGGCAGCACGTTCTCCTTCACCTTGCCGTTGGCTGCGGGTTACGCCGATCAGCCGGTGGAGAGCCGCGCATGAGGGGGCGCCGCCTGATCGGCATCAGCTGCGTTCTCGCGACGCTGTTGCTGGCGGTCGTACCGATCTCTCCCACGGCGCGCGCCGAGTCGAGCCTCCAAAACAAGATCGACCCCGCGCTCCAGACCCGGATGCAAGCCAATCCCCTGGCCCTTCTGCCGATCATCGTCGAGATGGAGCCGGCAACTGCTCCGACGACCGGCGCCCCGAACGTCGCTCGCGCCAATGAGGCGATGGACCTGCTCCGTCTCTACGGCACCCCCGTGGCGGGCCTCGCGCTGATCGATAGCGCTGCCGGTTTTGCGAACGCCCCGGGCATCGAAGCGATCAGCCTCGCGCCGACTGTGGCCTACGTGCATCTCGACGCGACCGTGGCTCCTGCCGTGACGCTCGATCCGCTGCCCACTCCGACTCCGCTACCGACCCTTCCTCCGCTGCCGACCCTGACGCCGACTCCGACCCCGGCACCGACCGCGCCGCCGACGCCTGTTCCAACGCCGACGCCTGTTCCAACCGCGAGCCCGACACCTGTGCCCACCGCAAGTCCGACACCTGTTCCAACTCCGAGCCCTACGCCAACACCTGTTCCTACGCCGGCGCCGACCCCAACGCCCGTGCCGACCGCAAGTCCCACGGTGGAACCGACCGCGACACCAGCTCCAACCCCGACGCCCGAGATAACCGCGGCGACCTCCACTGAATCGCCAAGCCCGAACCCGACCGCACCAACGCAGGGTTCGGCGGTCTACTCGCACGTCGTGAACGCCGATCAGGTCTGGTCGCAGGGCACGACCGGTAGAGGCGTGACCGTCGCGGTCCTCGACTCTGGCGTTGCCGCCGATCCGGACCTGGTCGAACCGACAAATCGCATTCTCGCGTCAGTCAACTTTGCGGATGAGCGGCTCGTGAGCGATCCGGGCGGCCACGGAACGCACGTCGCGGGGATCGTCGCTGGGAACGGTGGCCGGTCCGACGGCCAGTTCATCGGTGTCGCTCCCGAAGCGAACATCGTCGATGTGCGGGTACTGAGCAGGACCGGAAGCGGGCGGATCTCTTCCGTGGTGCGCGGGATCGAGTGGGTACTCGCGCATCGCACCGCCTACAACATCCGCGTACTCAACCTTTCGTTCGGCGCGCCCACCCCCACGTCCTACCGCACGGACCCGATGTCGGCCGCCATCGAGATCGCATGGCGCCGCGGTCTGGTCGTCGTCGTAGCGGCCGGCAACGGCGGGCCTGGACGTGACACCGTCGCGAGTCCGGGCATCGACCCGTACGCGATCACCGTGGGCGCGACGGACGACAACGGGACGATCACTCCACGCGACGACACGCTCGCCCCGTTCTCCTCGTGGGGCAGCGCCGACTCGAATGCCAAGCCGGATCTGGTCGCGCCGGGCCGGCGGATCATTTCGCTCCGCGTACAAGGGAGCGCGCTGGATCTGCTGTACCCGGACCGCGTCGTCGTGTTGCCGAACGGGTCGACGTATCTCCGCCTCAGCGGAACGTCGATGGCGACTCCCGTGGTGGCTGGCGCCGTCGCGCTCTTGCTCCAGCGCCGTCCGAGCCTCAGCCCGGATCAGGTGAAGGCGCTCCTTGTCGGTGCGACGCAGCCGTACGGGCAGGACAGTGGCGTGTCCCTACCCGATCCCATAGCTGATGGAAGCGGACTTCTCGATGTCCGCGGCGCGATCCAGAGCGACGCGGGGACGTCGAGTGGCAGCGTCGCTAACACCGTTCTCGCGAACGGTCTTGACGGCGTGCAAGCGCGCGCGAATCGCGGGCTCCGCCCAGCGGACGCGTTCGCCCGCGCACTCCTTCCGGCACTCCGTGGATTGCCGCTCCGGTGGAAGGATCCGACGCTCGGTGGAATCCTCTGGGGATCGCTGACCTGGGACAGCGTCGCCTGGGACAGCGTCGCCTGGGACAACTTCGAGTGGGACAGCGTGGCCTGGGACAGTGTCGCGTGGGACAGCGTGGCCTGGGATAGCGTCGCGTGGGACAGCGTCGCCTGGGACAGCGTGGCCTGGGACAGCATCGCGTGGGACAGCAGCTCACACTGGGACTAGCCTTCTAAGAGATCCTCTCGACGCGATCTATGACGCGCCCGCGCACATTTGTGCGACAGCCCTCGCACATTTTGACGACGTCTTCGCACGTTTAGGGGACATACACGCACGCACGTTTCTGTCTAAATCTCGTGGTTGGAGAGGCGCGACTTTGTCTGGTCCGCGGGATTCTTCGACGGCGAGGGCTGGGCGAACCGCGCGGGCGAGGCGTCCAGTCGCGCCTGAACCAGGCCCGTCCGGATGGAGTCCCCGAGGTCTTCACCAAGTTCCAGCGGGTCGTCTGCTCTGTTGGAAGCTCGGCGAGGGTGACCGCATCAGTTAGTGGCACGACTTCGAGTCCGGGATTCGCGGGCCGCAAGCTCATCGAAGACGAGCCGCGCGCCAAAGGTCATGGCCCGCCTTGATCGACAGTCCCACGGCTTTCGCCCGCGGCGCCCCGTTATATCGAGCGAGCCGGAAGACCGCTGCGAGTCGAAGGAAGGAGGTCCGTACCCGATCGCGGCCTGCCAGCTCCATTAGGGAGAGGGGCGGGAGGTTTTCGGATGGGACGGATCTTGTCACTCGTCGTGGCCTGTGCCATCGCCGCGGTGCCCTCGTACATCGCGGGCGCGTACGCGGTCGCGCCAGCCCTGGCGAGCACTGCGAACCCGGTCACGACCAGTGCCGGCACGGCGAAGACGACGACGAACGTTGCGCAGACGACGACCGCTACGACGACGAGCGCTACCACGACCACGAGCGTCACACGTTCCACAACAGGCACCGCCTCGGTCACGACCACGGGCAACGGCGCGCCCAGCGGATCGCACTACAACCTCAATATCATCGGCGTGCCGAAAGACAAGACGGCCGACATGAACAACAACGATGGGCACCGGATCTTCGTCCAGCTCGTGAACACGACCGGTAGCACGGCCGGCGACATCATCGGCAAAAACTTCACGGACATCAGCAAAGTCAACACGATCCTCCTCGCCCCGGCGCCCGCGGGCGAGAGCTTCCGGGTGTTGGACGCGAACGCGACGGACAAGACCGGTGCGGTCTTCCAGCTTCCTTTCGATGTCTCGGCCACGTGGACGGTCTGGGCTCGAGCGCTCGGCACGCCGGGCGGGAAAGCCGACATGACGACCTGCGCCACGGTGACGGTGACCGACCCCACGACCCTCGTGACGACTCAGGAAGTCGTCTGTTCCACCACGCTCAAGCTTGAGCGGACAAGGAACGCGAAGTTTCAGAACGTTACGTCTGACCTCCTCTCGATCACCCTCAGCGCCGCGGATGCGACGCTCGCGGGCTGCACCAGCACGACAGTGGGATTGTTCGCCCCCTGTCTCCAGAACTACTTCTGGAACTACGACAACCACGGCCTCAAGCTCCTTCAACTCCGGTTCTATCCGGTGAGCGGCGGCGGCGGCGGCGGCGGAGGCGGATGACAATCGCGCGCATGACGAGTTGACTCTTTCGAGTTAGCACACGGGCCGGGCAGGAATGCCCGGCCCCGTGGCTTCCGCGCGTTCGCGGGTCCGCGCCCGTCGCAGACAAGCCCGCGCACATTTGTGCGACGGCTTGTCGTCAAAACATGCGACAGCTCCGCACGTTTAGGGGACATACACGCACGCATGTTTCTGTCTAAATCTCGTGGTTGGAGAGCCACGACTTTGCTTGGGCCGCTGGATTCTTCGACGGCGAGGGCTGGGCCAATCGGAGCGGCCGTGGTGTCCAGTCGCGGATCAACCAGGCCGGTCCGGATGGAATCCCTGAAGTACTGACCAAGTTCCGGCGGATCGTCGGCGTCGGGCGGATCAAAGGACCGATCTTCGTCGACGGAAGGCAGCCGCTCTACTACTGGGAGGCGACATCGCGAGCCGACCTGACTCGCGTAGTCGAAGGGATCGCACCTTGGCTCAGCCCAATCAAACGAGCTCAGCTCGAGCGGACCCTCCGCATTCGGCTGCCGCCGGTCGTCTGCCCCGGTTCGATGAGCGAGGAACTCGCCTGGGCTGGCGGCTTCTTTGATGGCGAGGGCTCCACCTGCTTGGACAAACATCGAACTCACGAAGGGTTTTTCGCCCCAGTCATTTACGTTCCTCAGGCGGCGGAGAGAGGTACCGCGCCTGAGCTCCTTCGATTTCGGAATGCCGTAGGGGTCGGGAACATTTCGGGGATCCGGCGGCCGAAGCCTCCGCACAAGCCCTACCGCCGTCTGCGCGTTTACACAGTGCAAAAGGTGCAGCTAACGCTTCACCTTCTGTGGCCGTTCATCGAAGACGTGAAGCGAGGTCAAGCGCAACGAGTGATGCAGGTCATGCACTCGCAGCCCGACTTGCCACGCGGCAACCCGGCATTCGGTGTTGCTGGCGCACGCTATTGCCTGCGGGGCCACGACAAGTGGAACGCACGGGTCAGGCCCTTCAAGGGACGAGGAAAGAACGAAGAAGACCCAATGAACCACCTACGGCAGTGTCTTGCATGTGTACGCGAGGATGCTCAGGCGAGGAGAAACAAGAAGCGACGACTCTGAGGCCGTCGCCTTGCGATGTCTCCTACTAGGTTACTTGTTGAAATATGCTTTGTTGATCTCGGTGTAATTCTTCCACTTGTCCGGGACAGCGTCCTCGGGAAAGATCGCGCTCACAGGGCAAACGGACTCGCACGCTCCACAATCGATGCACTCATCGGGATGGATGAAGTACATGTTGTCTGCATCGGTTGTATAAATGCAGTCAACTGGACAGACATCAAGGCATGACGCGTCCTTGACGCCGATGCACGGTTCCGTGATCACGTAGGCCATCTGTGATTCGTTCTCCCGTTCCGCTCATGTGGAAGAAATCGCGTGTTGAATTCTCAGCCTATCATCGCGCGACGTGAGTAGCGAAATCGCGGAGTTCCCATTGCCGGCCGACGTCACCGATGAAGAACGCGCGACGGCAAAGCGCGAGATCGGTAAGTACACGAAGATCCTCGCCGAGGAACCGCGCGCCATCCGTTTCGCCGGTAGAACGATCGGTCAGACGGGACCGGTCTGGCATTTCCAATACACGCGGCTCTACCAGCTGCCCAAGGGCTACCTGGCTGCGGGACACGATCTGCACGAGGGCATCAAGGTCGCGTACGCCGAGACGCCGGAGGATCTTCCCAAGGCCTTCGAGAACGATCTCGTCCGCGAATTCGTCGAGGACGAGCTCCGCTACCGCAAGATCATCGGACCCGAGCACGCCCGAGCCCAGTAGCCGCTCGCGCAAATCCGCGCGTCCGCCGAAGCGGCAACCAGCCGGCGCACCACTCGAGCCAGCCCCTGCCCGGTGCTCAGAACCGCCACCCGTCGCGCTCCTCCGAGGCGTCGAGCAATTCAACGCCGGCGAGTTCTTCGAGCAGCACGAGACGCTCGAGCTCTTGTGGCGCGACACCGCAGCGCCCGTGCGCCACCTGTATCACGGGATCCTGCAGGTCGGCGTCGGCTTCCACCACTGGCGACGCGGGAACTTTCATGGCGCGACCGTCCTTCTCGAGGAAGGTATCGAGCGGCTCCAACCGTTCAAGCCAGCCTGCCAAACGATCGACGTCGCCACGCTTATCGCGGACGCCACCGCGGCGCGCGAGCGACTCCTCGCGCTCGGTCCGGAGCGCATGAGCGAGTTCGACCTCGCGAACGCGCCGCGGGTACGCTTCGCGCGGTGACCGAAGCCGCGCGCGAGTGGGCAAAGCGACTCGGCACCGTCGGAGTGTGGACGTTCGAGGCCGAACGAATGCCGGCGGCCGGCGAGCGCGACTACGCACGCGCCGTCGAGTCGCTCGGGTTCAAGACGCTCTGGATCCCCGAGAGCCTCGGCAGCAAGGAGGCCTTCGCTCACGCGGGCCTCCTGCTCGCCGCCACAAAGACGCTTGTCGTCGCGACGGGGATCGCCAACATCTGGGCTCGCGACGCGGTCGCGATGGCCAACGGCGCGCGCGCACTGGTCGACGCGTACCCGGACCGATTCCTCCTAGGACTCGGCGTGAGCCACGCACCGACGGTCAAGACACGTGGGCAGAGCTACGCGCGTCCACTCGAGTACATGCGCAAATACCTCGACGCGATGGATGCCGCGCCGTACACCGGACCTAAGGTCGAGGCGCCGCGGGTGCTCGCTGCGCTCGGGCCACAGATGCTGCGCCTCTCCGCTGAGCGCGCCCTCGGCGCCCATCCGTACTTCGTGCCGGTGGAACACACCACGGTCGCGCGCAAACAGCTCGGCGCGGGTCCACTCCTCGCGGTCGAACAGGCCGCGGCGGTCAGCGAAGATCCATCGACCGCGCGCGCGACGGCGCGGCGGCATATGAAGCGGTACCTCGATCTCGACAACTACGTGAACAATCTTCGGCGCCTGGGCTGGACCGATGCGGATCTCGCCGAGGGTGGCAGCGACAAGCTCGTGGACGCCATCGTTGCCTGGGGCGGCACCGGCGCGATCAAGGCGCGCATCGACGAACACACGAAGCGCGGCGCCGATCACGTGTGCCTGCAGGTGCTGCGGGTCGATCCGGCCGGATCGCCGACCGCGGATCTCGAGCGGATCGCGAAGGCGGTGTTCTAGCTCCCGTCCTTCCGCGGCAGCTCAACCGGCGTGAACCCCGGTTGGTCCCAGCCCAACACCGTGTAGGGCGGTAGGTTCACCGCCTCGACGCCACGCAGCTCCGGGATATCGTCGAGCAGCGCTCGCTCGATCCCGCTCTTCAGCTGCAGCGTCGCCACGAGCCGTCCCGTCCGCGGGCGCGTGACTGAGACGCGGATCCGCGCTATCGCGTCTTCCACGTCCACGAGCTCGACGTGGCCCCCGGTCCGCGCGAGATAGCGTTCCATCTCGGCGATCTTCGCGGCGACGCGCTCGGCGAGGTCAGCCATCTTGAGCGAGCATACGGAAACCGTTTCGAGGAGGTCCGCAAATGTGCTACCCGCCGGGTGCGCGCCCGCCCGACGTTCCGCTCGATCTGCTCCCACCCATCACCGGCGGCGCCGGAGGCCAGGACGCGACCTTGACCAGCGCCGACGGGACGAAGTTCCGGACGTACCTGGCCGGGGCGTCGAGGGGCGACGCGGGAGTCGTCATCGCGCCGGACGTGCGCGGCCTTCACCCGTTCTATGAGGAGCTCGCCGAGCGGTTCGCGTCTGCCGGCATCCACGCGATCGCCTTCGACTATTTCGGGCGCAGTGCTGGGATCGAGCGACGCCCGGACGACTTCGAATACATGCCGCACGTACGGCAGACGACTCCGAAGACTATGTTCGCCGACATCGCGGCGAGCCGCGCGCATCTCGAGAAGGAGACCAGGGCTCGCCGCACCTTCGTCCTCGGCTTCTGCTTCGGCGGACGCATCGCGTTCCTCTCCTCGGCCGAGGTGCCCGGGCTCGCCGGCGTCGTGGGGTTCTACGGACGGCTTGGAAAGCGTGAGAACGATCCGTGGCCCGTGCCCGCGGAGGAGGCTCGCCGGATGCGCGCGGCGATCCTCGGCCTGTTCGGTGGCGACGACCCTGGCATCCCCGCAACAGACATCGCCGCGTTCGATGACGCGCTCCGTGCCGCGAAGGTGCCGCACTACATCCACACGTATCCGGGCGCCCCGCACTCGTTCTTCGACCGAACATTCAACGAGCACAAAGCGGAGTGCGACGACGCCTGGCGTCGCATCCTTGCCTTCATGAAGACCGGCGACCCGACGAAGACAGCGTGACGCTCGACGGCTCGATCCTCGCGTTCACCGGGATCGCCGCGCTCCTCACGATCCTCCCGGGTGCCGACATGGCGCTCGTCGCCAAGGTGACGTTGCTCGACGGAAGGCGGGCCGCCTTCTTCACGAGCCTCGGGATCTGTGCCGGGCTGCCGGTCCATGCGAGCGCCTCTGCTCTCGGACTATCCCTGATCCTCGCGACGAGCGCGGAGGCGTTCACGGTCGTGAAGTTCGCGGGCGCCGCGTACCTCGCGTATCTCGGGATCCGCACGATCCGTGACTCGCTGCGGCCGGCGGCCGATCCCCAGGTCACGGCGGCTCGAGCGCGCGGCGCCGCTGCCGCCTTCGCGCAGGGCTGGCTCTCGAACGTGCTTAACCCGAAGGTTGCCCTGTTCTATCTGACCTTCCTGCCGCAGTTCATCTCACCCGGCGACAACGTGCTCGCCAAATCGTTGCTGCTCGCGGGTATCCACGCGGTGCTCGGTCTCGTCTGGCTGCCGCTCTACGCGTACGCGATCGACCGGATCGGCGTGCTCATCCACGGGGCGCGGCGTTGGCTCGAGCGTCTGTCGGGCGCGGCGCTGATCGGCCTCGGCGCGCGTCTCGCATTCGAGCGACGCTGAGCGTTACCCGCGATACGGACCGCGGGCGCTGGCTCCGCTAGCCTCCTATCGATGCGTCTCTTCTGGGTCTTTGTCGTCGGCACGGTCGGCTTTGTCCTGATCAGCTACTTCGAGCAGGTGCCCGTGCTCGGTTGGCTCGGCGCCGTGGTCTCGGTGGTGGCGTGGGTCACGCTCGGACGCGAGCTCGCGCGCGACGGCGCCACGGCGGTAGTGACGTCCGGCGTTCTTGGAGCATGGACCGGATTCGTCGGTGCCTTCAGCGCGTGGGCGCTCCAGACCGGGAACCTGTTTGGACTCACCACCGCGGGTTTTGACCGCGTCGGCGCGGGCTTCGGGTTCATCGGAGCAACTCTCGGGCTCGTCTACTGGCCGCTCATCGGCGCCGCTATCTGCGCCGGGGCCGCGTTCTTTTCACTCGGGCGCCGCCTCGCGAGCTAGCTCCGAGGGCGCGTGGTCTGGACGAACCGTTGCACCAGCGCGATCCCCGCGATCAGCAGTAGCCCAAGACCTGCGCCTGAGGCGAGAGTCACGCCGATGATCTCCACGAATGACGGCGATGATCGACCGACAAAGGTCTCAACCGCGGCGGCGACGAGGAACGGAAGATAGAGAACAACCAGCGCGATCGCGAGCGGAAGCTCCGCCTGGCCCGGCGCCGGCAGAGAACCTCGGAACATCGAGACGAAGACCGCCGCGGCGACGCCTCCCCAAGCGATCCCGCTGGCCAAGCCGATCGCGAGTCGCCTCGGCATCGCTAGGCGACGCGGCGCCTCTTGTGTGAGACGTAGTCGACGAGAACGTACTCGCCGAGATGCTCGGGCTCGACGTAGAAGGCTCTTCCGTTGTTGATCTTCGACATCTGATTGACGAAGTCGACGAGGTAGTGGCCGCGGGCGAGCATGAAGGTGTTGATGGTGATGCTCTCGCGGGTGCAGCGGACCACCTCGCGCAGCGTCGCCTCGAACGTGCGCTTCGTCGGCGGGTAGTTGAACTGCGGGTACGTGCTGCCCGGCTCGAAATACGCCGTCGGCTCACCGTCGGTGATCAGGATGATCTGCTTGTTCTTGCCGCGAGACCGAGAGAGAAGCGTGCGCGCCGTCTCGAACGCGTGCTGCATGTTCGTCCCATACACGTACTCGTTCCACGTGAGCCGCGGGAGGTCGGCGGGCTTGAGCTGCGTCGCATACGCGGAGAACCCGACGATGTAGAGGTCGTCTTTGGGGAACGTCGAGCGGATCAGTGAGTCGAGCGCGAGCGTGACCTTCTTCGCCGCGAGGAAGCAGCCACGGAAAAGCATGGAGCGGCTCACGTCGACGAGGATCGCGGTCGCCGACTGGGTGACGAGCTCGGTGCGGTAGACGTCGAAGTCGTCCGCGGTGAGCTTCACCGGGACCTTCGCGCCCTGGCGGATGACCGCGTTGCGCACCGTCCCCGGCAGATCGAGCAGGAAGGGATCGCCGAATTCGTAGGTCTTGAGCTCGTCGGTCGGGTCGCCGCCGCGGCCGCGCGCCTTCGAGCGGTGTCCACCGAAGGCGTCCTTTTTCAGCGTCGCGAAGATCTCCTCGAGCGAGCGCTGTCCGATCTTGCGAATGCCTCTGGGCGTGAGCTCGTAGCGCTCGCCGTCCTTGCGAATCAGTCCAGCCTCCTCGAGGAGCTGGGTCATGCGACGGAGCTCGTCGAGCGCCTGCCGCGCCGACGGGCCGGCCAACCGTTCGACCTGGTCGCGGTCCAGCGACTCGAGATCATCGGAGTTACGCGCGCCGCGGACCGTGTCCTCCATGTCCGAGATCTGGTTCATCTCATCCATCAGGCCAAGGGCCTCGGCCAACGTGAGCGGCTCGTCGCCGGACATCGCGTGGTCGTAGCCATCCATCGGCATGAGCTCGCCGAGGGTCTCGGCGAGGTCATTCATCGCCTGCTGCAGCCCCGGATCGTTGAAGGCCGCCCCGAGCAGCCCTTCGAGCTGGTCGCGCATGTCCGCCGACATCGATTGCCAGAGCGACCGCATCGCCGCCATCCCTTGCGCGAGCTGGCGGAGAAGATCGTCCCAGTCCTTCGCGTTGCCGGCGAGCTCCGGATACTGGCGCTGGAACGCTTCGAAGTCCGGCTCGCCGCCGTCCATCCGTTCCTTCAGCGCGCGATTCAGGTCGCGGATCATCTGACGCGTCCGCTCGAGCTGCTCCGGCGTGAGGTTCTGAAGCGACTCGCGCATGTTCTTGAAGTACGAGCCGAGGACCTGCTGCTGCAGCTCCTTCAAGAGCTCCTTGTACTTCTCCGCGGCTTTCGGCTCGACGAACTCGTAGTCCTTGAGCGCGCGCACCGCTCGCCCGAAATCCTCCGGGAGCGCGTCGAGCTGCGCGATCCGTTCGGACGCGAGCTTCTCCATCGTCGCCTTCAGCTGCTCGTTCGGCGCTGGCGCGTTGCGCCGACGATCGAGACCGTCGCGCTCGAGCTTCTTGACCTCCTCGAGCTTCTCCTTGAGGTCGTCAAAGGTCTTCGAGAGATCGTGTCGCTGCGCACGGCGCTGCTTCGCCGTCCGCAGGCGTTCGAGGAGGTCCTTCAGCCCCTCCATGCGGCCGGGGATGCCCCACCGCGAGAGGCGGGCCATGGCGTCCTCGAGATCTCCGCCGGAGAGGAGCTCGTCGGCCATGGCGCCGAGCAGCTCTTCCGCCTCGAGTGCATCGAGGCGCTGGGTGCCGTCCCAGCGCGAGTACCGCAGGTCGCCGAACGGCTGCGCGAGCCCAGGGGGCTCGTTGCGCGGATCGAGTGGAGCCGGGTCCTGCATCAGGCCCTGAACGTGGAGCGGGTCTCGCCACGCTCCTTGTTGAGCTTGCGGTTGAGGTGCAGCCCCTCGAGGACGAATTCCACCGCGGCCGCAATCGCGGCCGGATTACCGGTCGCGCCGACCTTGGCGACCGCGCCCTTCATTCCGGGTATCTGCAGCGCCTGTTTCACGTACTCCTGGCTCGAGAGGGTGGGGGAGACGTGCATCGTCGCGCCGCGCTGGAACGCGGCGAGGAGCGAGTCGAACTCCACGAGCGAGAAGGTCCGGTTGAAGACGTTCAAGACCGCGCGCTGCACGAGACGGTCGATGACGCGCTCCTCAGAGACTTCGCCGACCGACTCGAGCTCGATCTTGCCTGCTGTCGATGCGACGACCGCCGGAAGATCGGTGATGCGCGGCACGACGCTCGTCTCGCCGGTGCGCAGCGCGCGCTTGAGCGCGGCGGATGCGAGGTTCTCGTAGTTCGCGACGGTCACGCGGACCGACACACCCGAGCGCTGCGAGATCTCGGGCGAGCGGCGCGCGAGCTGCGAGATCTCCGCGAGGACTTCCTTCATGTAGGCGGGCACGATCGTGGTGATGCCTTCGTCGACGAAGACCTGTCGCTCCTGCTCCATGATCCCGACCTCCGTCGAGATCTCCTTCGGGTAATGCGTGCGGATCTGCGAACCGAAGCGGTCCTTGAGCGGGGTGATGATCCGGCCGCGGTTCGTGTAATCCTCGGGGTTCGCCGATGCGACGACGAAGAGATCGAGCGGCAGCCGCACCTTGTAGCCGCGGATCTGGACGTCGCGCTCTTCCATGACGTTGAGGAGGCCCACCTGGACGCGCTCCGCGAGGTCGGGGAGCTCGTTCAGAGTGAAGATGCCGCGGTGCGTTCGCGGCACGAGCCCGTAGTGGATCGTCATCTCGTCGGAGAGGTAGCGCCCTTCGGCCACTTTGATCGGGTCGACCTCGCCGATGAGGTCGGCGATCGAGATGTCCGGCGTCGCGAGCTTTTCGCTGTACCGCTGGTCCGGCGTGAGCCACACGAGCTCGACCGAGTCGCCGTCGTTCGCCACGCGGTACTTGCACGCAGCGCAGATCGGTGCGAACGGGTCGTCGTTGATCTCGCAGCCCGCGATCGCAGGCACGGTCTCGTCGAGCAGCTCGATGAGCCGCCGCGCGATGCGCGTCTTCGCCTGGCCGCGCTCTCCGAGGAAGATGATGTCCTGGCCGGAGAGGATCGCGTTCTCGATCTGCGGGATGACCGTCGTCTCATAGCCGACGATGCCCTTGAACAGCTCTCGCTTCGCGCTGAGCGCGGAGATGAGATTTCCGCGGAGCTCTTCCTTCACGCTCTTCGGCCGGTACGCCGTCTCGCGGAGCGCGCCGATGGTCGTCGGTTGTGTCATACGGTCGGATCTCCTCGCATATCGATCGGTGTTCTCTCTCCACGGTACTCGGCCAGAGCCGCGCGGACGTCCGGAATCTCGCGCCGGCGCTGCTGGAGCAGGTCGCACAGGAACTCCGTGCGCCGCTCGAGCTCCATCGCGGCGGTGTCGATGTCCTCGGCCCGTCGGTTGGCGACGAGCTCGAGCTCGGCGTCCTCATCGTGCTCGTGCTCGTCCGCGGCCTCGCGATGTTCGACGAGAGGCAAGAGCCTCAGGCCGGTCCCGTCGCGTGGCGTCAGGCGATGCAGGCTCACGACGCGGCGCGCGTACTGCCCGCCGATCGTCGCGTAGACGCGCATCACCATGAGCAGATCGACGCGCGCGAGATCGCCGGGTGCGACGCCGAGCTCGCCGGTGAGCTGCGCGACCGCTTCGTCCGCCGTGTCGGCATGGAGCGTGGAGCCGAGGGCGTAGCCCTTGCGGAGCGTCTCGAAGACGCGGACCGCTTTCGGGCCCCAGAGATACACCGGCAGGTGGGACGAGAGCTCGTTCCCGAGGAGGATCGTCCGCTGCGGCTCCGTCTGCTTCAGGTAATCGAAGGTCTCGACCCACCCGCGTACGAACACGCGTCTGGTTCCGATCGGCAGGAAGTCGAGAAGCGCCGTGAGGGTCGTCGTCTTACCCGAGTGTGGTTGCTCCGCGGCGATCAGGATCGAACCGTGCGCCTCGAGGACCATCCCGCAGAGAGCCGCGGTGCGTGCATCCATGTTCCGCGCCTCAAGGAGCTCGGTGACGGACATCGGGATCGGCGGTTCCCAGTTCCAGCCCCACCAACCCACCGGCATGTCGTAGTCGCGCGGGGACAACGGGCGCTCGACGAGGCTCTGACGACGGTATTGCACGGCCTTCGACTCCTTGGCCGAGCCTAGCACGCTATCCTGCGCACTCCGGTGGCTGAGGACGAGCGGAACATCGATGATCCCGCGCGGCTCGCCGATGAAGCGCGCGAGATCGTGCAGAAGGCGGCGAC
>Ga0184608_10000083_pt1 | contig 20001 bp, 14 predicted proteins | sample PLM1_30_coex_FD_133010 | JGI IMG/M metagenome (GOLD analysis project Ga0184608, IMG submission 133010) | Groundwater sediment microbial communities from an aquifer in East River, Colorado, USA - PLM1_30_coex | ecosystem: Environmental > Terrestrial > Soil > Riparian zone | place: USA: East...
CTGAAGAGAAAACGCGCGAGATGGCTTCTAGCTTCGGCGTCGTTCATCCCGCTCGAGACCTTCATCGCGTCGAAGACCGACTCTTCTCCGCCCAACTCCAGCTGCGCCTGCGCAAGGAAACCGACCCGCGCGGTCGGGGCCGACTGCACATAACCTTCGAGTGCGGCGAGGTCACCGACGAGGGTACGCACGAGCGTGGTCTTCCCTGCCCCGTTCGGGCCGACGACCGCGATCCGGGCGTCGCGCGAGACGCGGAGCATCCCGGTGCGGACGATAGCCGCGGAATACCCGACAGCGAGCGGTGTCGTCTGCACGACCGTGTCGCCGGCCAGATGCGCGGCCTCGAGCTTCCAGCCGTGCTGTTGCGCGCGCTCGGGAGCCTCGATGCGTTCCACGCGCGCGAGCTTCTTCCCGCGTCCGCGCGCCTCCTTGGAGCGCTGACCGGCGCCGTATCGGCGGATGAACTCTTCGGTGCGCTCGATCTCCTCGGCCTGCTTCGACGCGGCCTTCGCGGTCGCGGCCTCTCGCTCCGCGCGCTGTCGCGCGTATGACGAGTAGCCCCCGCGGTATTCAACGACCGTGCCTTTCTCGAACGAGAGCGTCCGGCCGGTGACGCGGTCAAGGAACCAGCGGTCGTGACTGCTCACAAGGATCGTCTCGTCCTGCTCGATCAAGAACCGCTCGAGCCACTCGAGTGCGGCGACGTCGAGATGGTTCGTGGGTTCGTCGAGCAGGAGAATGTCCGGATCGTCGAGAAGCAGCCGGGCCAGACCGAGTCGCGTCCGCTCGCCACCAGAGAGCGTGGCGACTTCCCGATCCCGCAGCGCGTCGAGGCCGAGGCCGCCGAGCACTCGGCCGACAGTTGCCTCGAAGTCATATCCACCGGCGTGCTCGAATTGATGCTGCGCCTCGGAATATCGCTCGAGAAGCTCCGAATCACCACTTCCAAGACGGGGCTCGAGCTCGTGCATCTCTGCCTCGAGCTCGCGGAGATGCGCCGCCGCGCCGCGCGCATGCTCTTCGACCGTGCCGGCCGTCTCGAAGAGGATCTCCTGCTCCATGAAGCCGATGCGGGTGCCCCGAGCGATGGCGACATTTCCCGCGTCCGCCGACTCGAAGCCGGCGGCGACGCGCAGCAACGTCGTCTTCCCCACCCCGTTCGGCCCGACGAGACCGACGCGGTCGCCGTGCGCGAGCCGGAACGACACCTCGCTGAAGACGAGGCGCTCGCCGAAGCGCTTCGCGACCGCCTGGACCGACAGAACGCTCATGTTCGGGGCGCTCTTTGGCAGCGCGCGCAATGGAAGGTCCCACGACCGCCGACCACCGTCCGGGTGATCGCGCGACCGCAGCGCGGGCACGGCTCGCCCGCGCGCGCGTAGACCTGGAACTCGCGCTGCATGCGTCCCTTGTTCCCACGCGCGTCGACGTAGTCACTGGGCGACGCACCGCCCAGGCGTATCCCCTTCCGCAGCGCCCAGCGGATCGCCTCGTGCAGTCGCGCGATCTCCTCGTTGCGCAGCGAGCCCGCTTTCCGAAGGGGATGGATCCGCGCCCGCCAGAGCGCCTCGATCGCGTAGATGTTGCCGATGCCGGCGATCGCGCGTTGATCCAGGAGCAGCACCTTGATCGCGACGCGCGGCCGGCGGCGCAGAAGCGCGCGCAGCCACGCGACCGTGAAGCCACGCGCGAGCGGCTCCTGTCCGAGCGAGGCGTGCAGCGGCATCTTCGGACGGCGCGCCCCTCCATTGCCCACAAGGGTCGACGCATCGATGACCGCCATCCGCCCGAATTTGCGCGTGTCGGAGAACCGCATCGCGGTTCCATCCGCGAAACGGATCTCACCGCGCACATAGCGCTCGTCGACGTCGGCCACTCCATACAGGAGCTTGCCGGTCATGCGGAGGGACACGACGAGGGCCTCGCCGCCGTCGAGGTCGAACACCACGAACTTGCCGCGGCGCCGCACGTCGGTGATCCGCCGCCCGCGAAGGCGCGCGCCCACGACCTCAGCCGGCTCAGGGTCGGTGAGGCGGACCCAGCGGGATTCGAATTCGCTGATGGTGCGATCGACGACGAGCCCGCGGAGCTGCCGCGCGATGGTCTCGACCTCCGGTAGTTCAGGCATCAGCGTCCCCTAGAGCGCGACTCGGAAGTTCCACGGACCTGGCCACCGCTCGATCATTTCCGGCGAGGCGTCGGGAAAGTGGCGAACGATGAAGGCCGCCGGGACGCGCACCTCGAGTCGACTGACCTCTCCGCCAAACCCTGGGTCAATCAGGTACCCGAGGCGCCAGCCGTTTTCGGTCCCACTGCCCGCGTGGGCTCGCGCACGATAGATCGTCGCGGTTTCATCGACGGCGTAGATCTCGAGTTGCGGCCCCTGAGGACCGCGCACTGTCGCCAGGCCAAACGACTGACCTTCGCGGAGCGACAGCGCGAAATTGAGAACTGATCCGCGATCGTAGCGCTCGATCGAGACGAGCCGCAGCGTAAGATCCCCGACCGTCTGCGAATCCGCGACCGGCAACAGCTCTCGAAAACTTCCGAAGTCTTTCGGAATCATGTTCCGATGCTCGCCGTGGCGGTGACTTCGAGTCGCTGCATCTCGTCCCAGTTCGGTCCGGCGCGAACGTCCACGATGAGCGGCACGTCGAGCTCGTACGCCGCGCTCATCTCGTCCCCGAGAAGCCGCGCCATCCGCTCGACCTCGAGCCGCGGCACCTCGGCGACGAGCTCGTCGTGCACCTGCAGGAGGACACGCGCGTGCAGGTCGCTCTCGTGAAGCGCGCGGTGCACGCGAGCCATCGCGATTTTCATGATGTCCGCGGCCGTGCCCTGGATCGGCATGTTGATCGCCATTCGCTCCGCCGCGTTGCGCACCGCATTCACGCGGCTCGTCATGTCCGGGATGTAACGCCGCCGTCCGAGGAGGGTCTCGACGTAGCCCTGCTCGACGCAGAACGCCTTCGTCTCGAGCACATAGCGGCGGACCTGGCCGTACCGCTTGAAGTACTCGTCGATGAAGCGCTGCGCTTCCTCGCGCGGCATCTGCATCCGCCACGCGAGACCGAAGTCGCTCATGCCGTAGATGATCCCGAAGTTGAGCATCTTCGCGACGTCGCGCTGCTCGCGCGTGACAGCGCTTTCGGCGACGCCGAATCCCGCCGCGGCCGTGCGGCGGTGGATATCGGCGCCGGAGCGGAACGCATCGAGGAGCGCGGGATCCTGCGACACGTGCGCGAGCACCCGCAGCTCGATCTGCGAGTAGTCCGCGGCGACGAGCACGCGATCCGGCGAGCCCGCGACGAACGCGCGCCGGATGCGACGGCCGAGCGGCGTGCGTATCGGGATGTTCTGGAGGTTCGGTGCGCGGCTCGAGAGCCGGCCGGTTGAGGCGACGGTTTGCTCGAACGTCGTGTGGACGCGCCGGGTTTCCGGGTCGACGAGCGCGCCGAGGCCCTCCGCGTAGGTCGACCGCAGCTTTTCGATCTCGCGGTACTCGAGGACTTTGTCGATGACCGGGTGCGCGCCGCGAAGCTCCTCGAGGACCGTGGCGTCGGTCGAGAAGCCCGTTCCGGTCCGGCGGCCGCGCGGAAGCTTCAGCTCATCGAACAAGAGCGACTGAAGCTGCTTGGGCGAGTTCAAGCCGAACTCGTGACCGACGGCGGCGTAGGCCTCCTGCTCGATGCGCGCGACCTCACGCGCGAACTCCTCGCCGAGTAGCCGCAGGTAGTCGGTATCGACCGCGATGCCGGCTTCCTCCATCTCGACAAGCACGTCGACAAGGGGAAGCTCTACGTCGCGGTACAGCCGCTCGAGATTCAGCTGCACCAGCTCGCCCGCGAACTGCTCGCCCAGTTGGGCCGCCGCGACGGCGCCGGCGCCCGCGCGCGCGAGACGCTCGTTGACCGTCGGGGTGCGGTAGGGATCCTTCCGATCGGGCGCCGGCAGGACGGGCACTTCGAGCTTCAGTCGCTCCGCCGCAAGGTCCTCGAGGGCGTGATAGCGGCGGCTCGCGTTCACGAGGTAGCTCGCGATCATCGTGTCCATCGACAGGCCCGCGATGTCTGCTCCCGCGCGGCGCAACGCACGCCGTGCGGTCTTGGCATCGTGCGCGGTCTTGGCGATCGTCCCGTCGAGCAGGAGCTCGGTGATGGGCCCGGGCACGCCGTCGGGCGTCGGCAGATACCAGGCGCGCTCGCCCGCCGCGAGGCCCATACCGACGAGCAGCGGGTGACGACCGGACGTGTCGGCATCCGCATGGACCGCAAACGCGCCGGCCCTACGCAGTTCGGCCGCGACCTGCTCCGCGTCGACGTCCGCGACGAGCGCGGTCTCGACGGGTGGCGCGACCGCGGCCGCGGGCTCGAGGCCGAGCTGCATCTGCGCGCCGCGCGGGACCACAGGCGCCGAGGCGGTCGGCGCGGGCGCCGCGAGGTTCTGGTCGGCCGGAGGGAGCCTCGGCACGAGACTGCGGAACTCAAGATCGCGGAACAGCTCGAGCACCGCGGCGCGGTCGTACGTGGTCCGGCGCGTCCGATCGAGCTCGAGCGTCACCGGTAGATCGGTCACGATCGTCGCGAGCTCGCGGCTGCGGAAGACCTGGTCCTTGTTCGCGGTGAGCGATTCGCGCAGTCGCGGCGTGTAGGTGCCGAGATCGGCATAGACACCTTCGAGGTTCCCGCGCTCCGCGATGAGCTTCGCGGCCGTCTTATCGCCGACACCAGGCACGCCGGGAATGTTGTCGGTCGCGTCGCCCTTGAGCGCCTTGAAGTCGACCATCTGGTCCGGTCGCAGGCCGTAGCGCTGCCGGATCATCTCCTCGTCGTAGATCACGGTGTTCTGGAAGCCCTGACGCGTGGTCATCAGCTTGATGCGGGGTGTCACGAGCTGCAGCGGATCGAGATCGCCCGACACGATGATCGTCTCGAGTCCTTTCGCCTCGGCCTGCCGCGCCAGCGCGCCGATGACGTCGTCGGCCTCGTATCCCGGGAGCGAATACATCGGGATGCCGAAGGCTTCGAGGAGCTGCTTGCACCGCTCGAACTGAGGCCGCAGCTCGTCGGGCATCGGCTTCCGCGTGGCCTTGTACGTCGGCTCCATCTCGCGCCGGAACGTGGGAACCGGCAGATCGAACGCCGCCGCGATGTGCTGCGGTGTCGCCTGCTCGAGCGATTTCAGGAGAATCGAGGCAAAGCCGAACGTCGCGTTCGCGAGCTCGCCCTTTGTGGTCGTCAGCGGCGGCACGGCGAAGAACGCCCGGTAGATCAGGCTGTTCGAATCGATGAGCGCGAGACGTTCGGTCACCAGACGAGTATCGCCGTTAGGTCGAGTGGAGCCTCCGGCCAACGACGATTGAGATCGCCGCGAACGCCATCGCCAGCACGAGCCAGAGCCACGGCGAAAGCAGGATCGCGAAGGGGGCTGGTTCGGGAACGGGGGCGGTTCTCGCGCGCGTGGACTGGTCAACCACCGAATTCGCGGAAGGGCCGGCCGAATCCTGGCGACCGACCTCCTTCGTGGCATCCCTCGGAGTGGCCGACTGGCCCGCGCCGGTCCGGTCACTGGTCACAGCGGGCGCTGCACTGGGAGAAGGCGCATTGAAGTTGAGCGAGCTCGGCGGCTGCAGCGAGGTGTCTCCGGCGCCGGACGAAGCCGGCTGCGACACAGCGGGCGCATTGCCAGCTGTGGCGGCGGACTGTGCCCGCGGGAAGTACGCGATCACCGCCGAGGCAAGGAACAGGAAGATCGCGGCTCCGCTTGCGAAGGTCGAGAAGGTGCGAAGCGGAGCGAGCCAGAACGGCACGGACACGCGCGGGACGAGTGACCGCGACGGCACGGGCGTCGGAAGCGCCGCGATGAGCAGCGCGGTACCGCGGAGCTCGGCCAGACGCGTCCGACAAAGCGCGCACGTGTCGAGGTGCGCCTTTACCCTGGCCCGAGCCTCGGACGAAAGCGCGCCGTCCAGGTATGCCGAAAGGTCGCCGAACGGATGCACGGCCTAGCCTCCTATCCCTAGGACGCCGGCGCTCCGAATCTGTTCCCTCACCCGCTTGATCCCCTCCAGCCACGGCTGATCAGGATGTTGCGCACCGCGAGACGGCCCCTATGGATGCGCGATTTCACCGTTCCGATCTCGGTCGACGTGATCGTCGCGATCTCCTCGTACGCGAAGCCTTCGACATCGCGGAGGAGAAGACAGGCGCGCTGGTCGGCCGGGATCGTCGCAAGCGCATCCTCCACGACGCGCAGAGCTTCGCGATCGGCGGCGAGGTCAGCGAGCTCGGGGCCCGGGGCGACCGGTTCAGCCCAGCTAACTGAATCGTCGTTCTCGGACGGCGGATCGAGCGGAAGCTCGGGATGACGCTTCCGCGAGCGGAGCCGATCGAGCGCGCGGTTGGTCACGATACGAAAGACCCACGCGCGGAACGAGGTTCCCTCGAAAGACGCCATCGATTTCCAGGCGGATAGGAGCGCGTCTTGCACCGCATCCTCGGCGTCGTCATGGCCAAGCATGCGAGCCGCATGGCGATACAGAGGCCGCTCGATCTCAAGGGCAAGCTGCTCGAAAGCGCGGGCGTCGCCGCGCCGCGCGCGATCGAGGAGCACATCGCTCGCTCCCCCGGGCTCCGACCGCATCAGCGAAGTTTCGCCTGTTTGCAGCTTCTTCTGTAGATTCCCGCGTGGAAAGCATGACCGAAGACCGCAAGAAGAAGGTCGTCGTCATCGGCGAAGACGACGAACCGATCGCCACGCTGCTGCGCGATTCGATCAACGACGAGAACGGGTACCAGGCCGTCGTCGTGTCCGATGGCGCGCTGGTGATCGAAACGGTCCGTCAGGTGCACGCCGACCTCCTCGTCCTCGACATCATGATGCCGGGACTCAACGGCTTTGAGGTGTTCGACCGGGTTCGCGCGGACACTGACATCCGCGACATGCCAGTGCTCTTTGTCAGCGCGGCGACGAATCAGCACGACGGCGACTTCGCCGAGCGGGGCATCAAGGACGTGATCTCGAAGCCGTTCGATCTGAATGATCTCCTGGAGCGGGTCCGGGTACTCTGCCCAGCCGATGCCGGAGGCAACACCTAGCCCGCGCGACCGCGCCCGTTTCGCCGAGCTCGCGCGCCTGGCCGCCGATGCCGCCATCGCGGTGGGCGACGCGATCGGCATCGACGACACCGCGATCGTCACGCGCAAACGCGGGCGCGCCAACTTTGCGACCGCCGCGGACCACGCGGCCGAGCGCGAGATCGTTTCGCGGCTTTCAGCCCACGACTCGGGGATCCCGATCCTCGCGGAGGAGAGCGGCCGCAAGGGCCTCGCCGGCCTCAAACGTCTCTGGGTCGTCGACCCGCTCGACGGGACGCTCAACTTCAGCCGCGGTCTCCCCTTCTACTGCGTGCTCATCGGTTACGTGGAGGACGGCAAAGTGCGAGCGGCGGCCGTCCATGCGCCGCGTACCGGCGAGACGTTCATCGCATCCGAAGGGGCGGGTGCGACGCGAAACGGCGCACCGATCCAAGTGTCGCGCGTCACGCGTCTTCCGGAGGCTTTCGCGGTTGCGAGTCTGGGGTTCGGCGAGACGAAGAAGAAGGATTCTCGCTTCGCCACGTTGAACGCGACGTGCGCGCGTCTCCGCGTGATCGGGTCGGCCGGGCTCGAGATCTCCTACGTCGCGATGGGGCGGTTCGATCTCTTCGTGCATTCGGCGCTGTCGCCGTGGGACGTCGCCGCGCCGGCCCTGATCGCGCGCGAGGCCGGCGCAGCCGTGCTTTCGCTCAAGACCGGCAAGGACGCGGCTTGGAATGAGCGGCAGGTCGTGATCGCTAATCCGCGACTCGCAGAGGATGCGGTGAAACTGCTCGCGAAACCTACACTGTGATCGAGCCGGAGCGGCGGGACGGTCTTACGCGGAGCACTCAAAATGCTCTGGGCGAAAGCCCATGAGGGTTCGAATCCCTCCTCCGGCACAGCGCGGATGCGCTAAGCACCACTGGAGCGTCGGCGGTAAGGACGCGTCGTGACTGGCTGCGCCTTGAAGTCTTCCCAGATCATCCACTTGCGCACGAGACGGGGACTACTCGGGTCTTCATACAGTTTCGTGAGTAGCGTTATCGACGCGTATTTGCCGTACTTCAGCACGTAGAGCTTGTTCGGAGTGCTTTTGGTCTGGGAAAGGATCGCGCCACCAATCGAGAGCTCCTCGCGCAACCTCCTCTGAAGCCAAACCAAGTGATCAAAGCTCGCCGAGTGAAACAGAACAGACAGACGCCGGTACAGGTAGCCCGGATAGTCCCGGAGGACTGGACGATGAACGTAGTGCTGGATAGACCCATCACCATCGAGTAGTCCCCGCACGACATCGAAGAGGAGCCCATCGGGGAACTCCAAGCCGCCCAAGGTCAGGCTCTTTCGCTGAGTCAGTCCGGCATTTTCTAGCCATCGGTAGAGCTCGACGTCGCCAAGCTGCACGCGATGCGCGTTGCCCTGCTGCCGAATTTTTGATCCAGGGCGGCCGATGCACGCGAGAAAGGTCTCAACCAGATCGCGGTCGGTTGAGACAAAGGCCACATGGCGGCCCGTATTGATTAGGCAGCCGTCAGTCGCAACCAGCCCAAGGGCGTACGCCAGCTCGCGGGACCATACCAGTGGTTCCTGTCTGAACCTCCGAGCGTCGAACAGGGCACGACGGACATACCGAAGCCCGCGATGCGCCTCCGCGTTGCGGGCGATTCGAGGATCCGTCTCACTTGTTAGCCCCTTGGACCAGTCTTTCGGCACGGTCGCATCGTGCAAGAAAAAGCCGCGCGAGTGTTGTCGTCAAAAGTGAGCAACCCTGTCGTCATTTTGTGCGACAGGCCGTCATAGGGCGGCTTCTAGGCCTCGCGTGGCAGCAAACGTTTGAGTTCGGCCGCGACCGTTTCTAACGGACCGCTATTGCCCTCAGCGCGACACAGGATGAGCGCCCCTTCCATCCCAGCCACCACCGCCACTGCAACCCGCGAGGCGCGACGACTCGGAACCCCGACCGCCACGAGCTGCTCGGCGAGCAGATCGACCCAGGACCGGAAGGTCGCCCGGACGAGGTCGATCATTGGCCGATCTCCCGCAACGGTGTCGATCGCGACGCCTGCCACCACGCAACCGGCGGCTCCGCCAGAGGCCAGGACGACCTGTCGCCACATGTCGATGAAGCAATCCAGCACGCCCGCTGGCGTTGTGGCACGGCACGCGCGCTGGTGAGCCAGCACACGTTCTGAGGTCCAACGGATCGCCTCCCCGGCAAGCTGCTCCTTCCCGTCCGGGAAGTGGTGGTAGATCGACCCACGGGGGGCCCCGCTCTCGGCCAGAACGTCCGAGAAGGACGTTGCGTTCACGCCGCGGGTGCGGATCAATGACACAGCGCCGCGCACCATGCTCGCCCGGCTGTCAGTGCGTTCCTTCGGCTTGACTATGATGATCAACATAGAGTAGCGTTCACTGCTATGACAATCGTCATAACTCGCGAAGGAGAAACTCGATGCCAATGATCGACGTATGCGCGAAAGAAGGAACGTTCCACGACCGTAAGGCGCTCGCCAAGGATCTCGCTGCCGCCGTGATGCGGTGGGAGAAGGTCCCCGAGATCTCGTTATTCAGGAACAACACCGCCGCCTTCATCCACGACCTGCCGGCTGACTCGTTGTCGAACGTTGCCGGCGACAACAACTACGTCCGGGTGCAGGTCCTCACTCCGGTCGGCGTTCTCGATCGTGACAAGCAGGTCGGCGTCGTTCGCGAGCTGACCGACATCGTCGCGGCCGCCGCCGGTGACCCAACGCTGACCGGGCGCACATGGGTGCTGATCACGGAGTCACCGGAAGGTGGTTGGGGTCTTGCGGGGCACGCGAACACCGGCGCCGACATCGTCGCAGCCGCGCGCGCCGAACTTACGGCGATCGCCGCGAAGAAGTCTGCCTAAGAGCGATCGGTCCTGCCCGACGGAGTCCTAGAGGAGCAGCTTCACCCGCACGGTCGTCCCTTGGCCGTCGCCATCGCTCTCGAGCGCGAGCGACCCGGCATGCGCTTCCGCCACGATGCGCGCGACGTAGAGGCCGACGCCCATCCCAGCGAAGGTGCCCGCTCGCCCCGCGCCTCGGATAAACGGATGGCCAAGCTTCGCGATCTCCTCGGGCGGGATCCCGATGCCCGTATCCGAGATCACGATCTCGGCGTTTCTGCCCTGCGCCGCGACTGCGACATGGATGGGCCCGCCGGTCGGCGAGTACTTCACCGCGTTGCCGACGAGGTTCATGAGGAGCTGCTCGATGCGCGACTGGTCACCGTGCGCTGGAACGCTCGGAGGCGCCTCGATGGTGAAGGTATGGCGCCCTTCCTCGAGGGTCGCGTCCATGTACCGCTGGACGACCTCGCGAACGACGACCGCGAGGTCGTAGGGCACCCGTTCCATGCTCAACGAGCCCTTCTCGGCGCGCGACACAGAGAGCAGATCGTTGACAAGCCCGTTCATGCGATCCACCTGACGTTCGATCGCGGCGAGGTTGCGATCGAGCGACTCCATGTCCAGCTCCGTGCCCTGGGCTTTCGCGCGGCGCATCCGCGACCGGACCAGCTGGGCGAGCGCCTTGAGCGGCGTGAGAGGCGTACGAAGCTCGTGCGAGACGATCGACAGGAACTGTTCTCGTTCGCGCTCGCTCGCCAGGAGGTCGGTGATGTCGTGCAGCGTCATCACCCCGGCGACGACCTCGCCCTTCGGGCCTCGCACTGGTGCGGCAGTGACCTCGACGTCGCGTCGCTCGCCGGTATTAGGGCGCGTCACAAAGAACTCGCCCTTACTCTTCTCGCCCTTCAGTGCGCGATCGAGCGGATAGGCCCCGGGAGGGATCGGCTCTCCGGTCATGAGGTCTTTGACATCGACCGCGGCGCGAAGCTCCCCCAGCGTCTCGAATTCGCCCACGCCGAGTATTTCCTTCGCCCGTGGATTGGTCTCGTACCGGCCGTTCGGCCAGCCGATGAGGACGCCGTCGCCAAGGGCGTCAAGCAGGTGCCGATGCAAGTCCTGCTGCGCGACGGCCTCCGCGTAGAGGCGCGAGTTTGTTATCCCGATCGCCGTTGTCGCGGCGAGGAGGTGCGCGATCTCGATGTCGTCGGGCTCGAACGTGCGCTTCGGGTTCTTGGTGTAGATGGCGAGCGCGCCGATCAGCTTGCTTTCGAAGAACAGCGGAAGCGAGAGCACCTTCGCGAGCCCTTCCGCCTTGATCAAGGCGCGATCGCCGACGCTTCCGGCTGGTATGTCGAGGAGTAGGTGCTCGCCGGCGGCGCGAAACTGCGCGCGCACTTCGGCCATGGGAAGACTCTGTTGGGCCGCGTAGCTTTCCGACAGCCCGTCGTGCGCTCGGATGACCAGGGCGTCGCCTTCGCTATTCGGGAGATAGACCGCAGCCGCGTCGGCCGGCATCAGATCGCGAGCGGAAGTGACCGCGTTCCGCAGCCGGTGCTCGAAGTCGAGCGACCGGATCATCTCCTCGTTGGCGTCGTGCAATCGGCGCAGGCGCGCGCGGCTGGCCATATGAGCGGAAGGAGGCACGCGCTGTGCCAATCTCCCGCTAGGCGAGCGGGCTACCGATACCGGTCAACGAGGTAGCACGACTTCCACGACGTCCCCGCCCACCTCCCGGGCGACCGCCTCCGCAAGCTCGCGTGACGGCTTCGCGCGGAACGACGTCTGTACGCGACGCATGCCGCCACCGTTCCGTGGCAGCTCGAGGACGACCTGGGAGACCCCAGCGTGGTCCTTGAGTACCTCCTGGATCTTCTGGAAGAGCGCGATCGAGCGCTCGTAGTCAAGGACCTCGCGAAAGCGAATCACGAGCGCGGGCGGCTCCTCCATTGAGGAGATGTCGGCCGTTCCCATTGACGGGGGGCGGGGTGTTTCCGAGGAGGACCGTTGGGCCCGCTGGACCACGCTTTCGTCTCGCCCAGGCCCACTGGTCCGACGAGGAAATGCCCCGCCCCCCGGCTGCACGGCGCCAGACTGCGCGCTACCGCCGTTGCCATTTCGCACGAACTTGGCTCGTTTGGCGAGAAACTGCCGGCGCTCGTCGGCGACGCGCTTGATCTCCTCGATCCCGGCGTCGTCGAAACGCACCGCGTGCTCGCAGAGGAGCTTGGGGTCCTCGTCACGCTGCTCGACTCGCGCGAGCACGAGGAGGATCTCATCGGCGCTCCAGAGCTGAGCTGTCCCTTCGTACACCCGCGGGAAGACCGTGACCTCGACGCTTCCAGTGAGGTCCTCGACCTGCGCGAACATCATGAGCTGCTTGTTCTTCGTGATGTGCTTGCGTGCGTTGGTCACGACGCACGCGATCGTCACAAGGTCTTCTGCTCCAGGTTCGTGGAGCTCGGCGATCGCTACGAGACCCTCGACCTTGTTCATGCGTGGCGCGAGCGCGTTGAGCGGATGCTCGGACAGATAGATCCCGAGTAGCTCCTTCTCCCACGCGAGCCGCTCCTTGCGAGAAGCGTCGCTCTGCTGGCCGCTCGCAGCCGGGACAAACGCGACCTCGAGGGCACCACTGAATCCGAGGTCGGCGAAGAGACCGACCTGGCCGCTCTCGCGATCGCGCTGCTCGCGCTGGGCCGTTTCCAACACGGCGTCAAGACGATCCAGCTGCCAGAGTCGTGGTCCGAACCCGTCGCAGGCGCCGCACTTGATCAGCGACTCGAGGACGCGCTTGTTCGCACGCTGGAGATCGATCCGCGCGCACAGATCGTCCAGGGAACGGAAGGGCCCTCCCGTGCGGCGTGCCTCGATCAGACCCTCGACCGCGCCCTCGCCCACGTTCTTCACGGCACCGAGGCCGAAGCGGATCCCCTTCGGCGTGTACGCGAAATCGAGCTCCGACTCGTTGACGTCCGGCGGCAGGACCGGGAGCCCCATGCGTCGGCACTCGGCCACCGCGATCGCGATCCGGTCGGGCGTCCCCATTTCAGCCGAGAGCACGGCGGTCATGTACTCCGTCGTGTAGTTCGCCTTCAGGTAGGCGGTGTGGTACGCGATGATCCCGTAGATCGCTGCGTGCGCGCGGTTGAATCCGTAGCGCGCGAAGGGCTCGAAGTCCTTCCACACCGACTCGATGACATCGGCGTGCACGCCGTTGCGAACCGCGCCTGACACGAATTTCACTTTCTGCGCGTCGAGCTTGTCTCGGAACTTCTTGCGGACCGCGTAGCACAGGACATCGGCCTCGGCGAGCGTGAAGCCCGCGAGCGCCTGCGTCACCGCCATCACGTCCTCCTGATAGACCATGACGCCGTACGTCGACTTCAGCACCGGCTCGAGCGTGGGGTGGGCATACGTCACGGGCTCCTCGCCGTGCTTGCGTCGGATGTACGTCGGGATGTAGTCCATCGGCCCAGGTCGGAAGAGCGCGACCATGGCCATCACATCCTCGACACGGTCAGGCTTGAGCTCGCGGATGTAGCGGCGCATGCCGGCGGACTCCAGCTGGAACATACCCGTCGTTTCGCCCGAGCCGAGAAGCTCGAAGGTCTTCTTGTCGTCAAGCGGTATGTCCTCGCGCCGGATCTTGATGCCGCGCTCCTTCTCGATCAGCCGAAGCGCGTGCTCGAGGATGGTGAGGTTCCCGAGCCCCAGGAAGTCGAACTTCAGGACACCAAGCTTCTCGAGCTGCTTGTCCTCGTACTGCGTCTGGAGCGCGTTGACGTTGCCCTTCGAGCGCTCGAGCGGGACGAGCTGCGTGATCGGCTCGCGCGAGATCACGACGCCGGCCGCGTGGGTGCCGGTGGAACGCACCAGACCCTCGACCTTCTCTGCGAGGTCGAGCAATCGCTGCACGTGCGCCTCCTGCTCGAGGTCGCGTAGCTCGGCGGACATGCGGCGCGAATCCGTGAGCGTCGTGCCGAAGGGGATCGTCTTCGCGACGCGGTCGGCCTCGCCGTATGGCATGCCGAGGACGCGGGCGACGTCCCGAACGGCGGCGCGCGCGAGCATCGTGTTGAACGTCCCGATCTGCGCGACGCGGTCGGCGCCGTACTTCTGCGTCACGTACTGGATGACCTCGTCGCGGCGGTCGCCCATGAAGTCGACGTCGATGTCCGGCGGAGTGAAGCGCTCGAGGTTCAGGAACCGTTCGAAGATGAGGCCGTACTTCAGCGGATCGATGTCGGTCATGCCGATGGCGTAGTTCACGACGGAGCCGCCGGCAGAGCCGCGCACTGCGGTCAGGATGCCCTGCTCGTGCGCGAATCGGATGAAGTCCTGCACGATGAGGATGTAGCCCGTGTAGCCCGTCTTCGCGATGATCGCGAGCTCTTTGTCGATCCGCTCGCGCAGCTCCGGTGTGATCGCGCCGTACCGCTCGACGGTGCCGGCCTCGGCAAGCATCCGGAGCTGCTCCTCCGGCGTCTTTCCCGCCGGGACCTCGAAGTGCGGAAGGCGAAGCTCGCCAAGCGGGAGCTTCAGGTCGACCTTTTCGGCGATGCGGAGCGTGTTCTCGAGCGCCTCGTGGTCGCTCGGGAAGAGCTCGCTCATCTGCGCGGCCGAGCGCATGAAGAGCTCGGGGTTGTCGATCATCTTCAGACGGTCCGGCGTGTCGATGGTCTTCCCGCTCTGGATGCAGACCATGACGTCCTGCGCCTCGGCGTCCTCGGCGTGCACGTAGTGGATGTCGTTCGTGACCACGAGCGGCACCCCGGTCCGACGCGAGACCTCGCGCACGCCTTCGTTCACGCGCTCCTGCTCGGGGATGCCGTGGGACATGAGCTCGAGGTAGTAATTGCCGTCGCCGAAGATGCTCCGATGCTCCTCGGCGACCGCGCACGCCGCATCGATGCCCTCGTCCTGTATCGCGCGCGCCAGCTCGCCCTGCAGGCAGGCCGAGAGCGCGATCAGGCCCTGGCTGCGCTCCCGAAGGAGGTCTTTGTCCATCCGGGGGCGGTAGTAGTAGCCCTCGAGGTGCGCGGCAGTGACCATCGTGACCAGGTTCTGGTAGCCGGTGAAGTCTTTGGCGAGAAGCACGAGGTGCCACGGCTTTCCGTGCCCCTCGGATCGCGGATCGCGATCGAAACGGTTGTTGCGGGCGATGTAGGTCTCGACGCCGATGATCGGCTTGATGCCGGCGTCGCGGCAGAGCGTGTAGAAGTCGATCGCGCCATACAGCGCGCCGTGATCGGTGAGGCCGAGCGCGGGCATGTCCAGGGCCTTCGCGCGCGCGACGAGGTCGCTGAGGCGGGACAGCCCATCGAGCAGGCTGTACTCGCTATGGGTGTGCAGATGGACGAAGTTCTTGGCGATGACCCTGCCCCACGTGTGTGCCGCTCGAGGAAGCGCGGCGGTTAGTGGGAGTCTACCCGGACCGATCCCGTCTAGGGACCGTTCGCGATCCTGAAGGGAATGAGCGGATTTCCGCCGCGATCGACGTAGTCGAAGCGGACATAGGTGTTGTTCTGCGGCTTCACCGATGCCCAGTCGAAGGATGCGATCTCGAAGCCCTTTCGGGGCTCGACGAGAACGCGAACGCTGATGCCGTCGGCCATGGCCTCGACGGCGTGGAGATCCTTGAGCCAGATCTGTGCTTTGCCCGGGACGGCGGTCGCCCTCGGGGAACCGAGCCCGACGAGCATTCGCGTGGCCAACGGATCGTTCGACGTCGTCACGATGTGCTCGGCGCGGCAATACGTTTCGTAGTAGCCACCGCTGCCGGCTGGCATCTCGTAAAGGAACGTACCCGGCGCGATGGTCGGTTGACGCCACGTGTCGTCGCGAGAGGTGGTTAGCGTCACCGGCCCCTTCGTCGTTGGGCCGTGCCCGTCGTATGCGTAACCCTGCGGTTCTGGCGGGCACGCGACCGCTGCCGACGCCGGGACGAGTGAGTCGCTGAAATACGGAGCGCAGCCGGCGAGAGACGACACGCCGCTCCCCTTCACATTTCCTGCGAGGTCGTAGAAGAACGTGCCACAGGCGCCGGAGCCGGTTTCCATGATGCCGAACGACGGATAGATCTCGCCGACCACCGCGATCACCCAGACGTCCTCGTTCGGATCGGCGCCGGTTTGTTGAGTCCCGCTGCGCGCAAGGATGTCGCCCCATTTCGCCCGAGTTGCGGCGATGCGGTCGACCCGACGGACAAGCCCGGTCATGTTCCTGACCTGCTCCATGAGACGCGCCGCAACGGCGGGCGTCTCCGTTGCGGTCACGGCTGGAGTCGGCGACGATCGCCCTCCCGACAGCGCCCCGCTCTGGAGCTCACCGCATGCGGTGAGAAGGGCGAGGACGAGGCTGAGGGCGGCGAGGCGCACGATGCTTATGAAACGCCAAGTCCGCCATTGAGTTCCAGCACGCAGGCGTTCGCCTGCTTACCGGCTGGACTTCGTTACGTTCACCACGACCGCGCGGTGGTCCGATGCGCCGAGCGCCATCACCGTGTGCGGGCTCGAGCCGATAACGCCGATTCCCCAGATGTAGTCGATGCGCTTCTGCGGGTCATCCATCGTGGTGGTTGGCCCAGCGGGCTCGGCGAGATCGCCGTAACCCGCCTCTGAGAAGAGGCTCATCTCGAGGTCGCCGGGCTCGGCGTTCATATCGCCGGCGATGATCGCGATCTTCTCGCCGTCCCATTCGCGCAGGATCGTGCGCACCTGCTCCTGGCGGATCGAGCTCGAGTCAGCGATGTCCTCGAGATGCGTGGTCACGATAAGCACGTCGCCGATTCTGACTCCGACCGCGCCGCGAGGCTGATGTCGCGCCGAGGGCTGGACGGCGAAGTGGATTCGCTTCACGTCGGTCATCGGGAAACGCGAAAGGATCGCGTTTCCGTAGAGGTCGCCGATATTCGGACCGAACACGTAGGGCATCGCGAGCCGCTCGGCCAGTACGCCGAGGGCGTCGTGCTGCTCGTCGATCATCCAGCCGCGCACGACCTCCTGCAGCACGAGGACGTCCGGGGATTCGCGCGAGATGACGTCGACGAGATTGTCGAGCGACGGAACATTCCCGGCGTTGAATCCCTGATGGATGTTGTAGGTCATCACGCGGAAGGTATTGCGCGGGTCTTCGACCGCCGGCGACTGTGGGGTCAGTAGCAACGCGAGGAGCGGCACGCCGACGACGATCGGCACGAGCGCGATCGGAAGCGCGCGCCACGCCGGGAGCGCGCCACCGGGAACGAGTAACGCAGCGACCGCCACGACCGCGGTCGCCGCATACACCGCGGGGAGATAGGCCCAGAACGCGTAGAAGCCGAACGCCGTCCCGACGAACACGAGCCAGCCGATCGCCAGCGCGAGGGTCACTGCCGCGGGCGAGCCCGTCACTTTGAGGGGAGCGCCCGGGATCGTGGCCGCGGCGATGAACAAACCGGCTGCCAGCACGAGACCGCCGACGAGCGAGACCACCGGAGCGTGCATGTACCAGAGCAACGCGGCTCCTCCGGCGCACGCGATCGCGGCGGCGACGCCGCGCGGGTATCGGCGCGCAAGTGCGAGCGACCCCGCGGCGAGACCGAGTCCGACCAGGACCATGCCAAGCTGGGTCGCGCGTGGCGGCTCGGGTCCGAGCCCGAGACCGGCCGCGAGCGCCACCTGCGCGCCGTTCGTGGCACCGGTCTCGGCAACCAGGAACAGCGCCGGCAAGGCGATGAGCGCAAGGGCGCCTCGCGCGTCCGGCCGGGTCCACGTGCGCACGCCACCCAACGCGGCCACTCCGGCCGCGAGAAACACGAGCGCCGCGACGAGCACGAGCGGAGCGGCGAGGGTGGGACTCAGGTCAACGAGTGGCACCGTACGGAACGCCGCACGCAGGACCAGATCGGCCGAGAAAGCGATCGGCAGCGCGACGGCCAGCGGCGACGGGCGATCCGCCGGCCGGGATGCGTGCAGCAGCCCGAGCCACCAGAGCCCGCCGGCGATCCCCACGATCGAGAGCGCGAGGTCGGCGCTGTTGTTCCGCGAGACCGTCGCGATGAGGGTCGCGATGCCGAGCATCGCCGCGCTCATGCCGACGCTTCGTTTCGGACCGAGCCGCCAGCCGACGATCGGCGCGAGGAACGAGGTCGCGAAGACCGACGTCGCCATGATCGCGAGGGTCGTGTTGGACTGGCCGAAGAACGTCAGCTGGAACGTGGACGAAAACGTCCGGATGTCGGCGATGAGAAAGAGGAGGCCGATGACCGCGAAAGTCACCTCGCCGACCATTGGCGAGGGAGTGTAGGTCTAGCGCTTCGTGCGCCAGGCCTCCGTGAGTCGCGACGCGGTCTCATTGACCAGGTCGCGGACTTTCACGATGGTGCTGAACCCTGGCTCGTCGGCCATCGGGCCGACCACCAGAGCCCCGACGACATCGCCAGACACAGTGATCGGGATGATCGTCGAGCGGCCGCCCTGCACGAGGCGCTCGAGGGTGGCGGCACCGTCGGCGTCGCGAAGCGGGTGGACGAGCTCGTCGAGCGTCGGTGCGGTGACGATGCGGCCTTCGCGGCACGCGCGGGCGATCGCGTTATAGCGGTCGGAGAGCTCGATCGTGAAGCGGCCCACGGAGATCCCGAGCGCGTAGTCGAGCTCGCGCGCCGCGGATGAGCTCGAGATGAGCTCGCCTCGCAGCAGACCCGCGGCCGGGTCGACGCCCACCATGAACGTCGTCGGCAGACCGATCTCGGTGCACTTCGTCACGAGGTCGTTGAGGATCTGATCGGTGGTCGGCGCGTCGGCCGACGAGGCCGGTTGGAAGGAGGGAGCCGCGGCGACCGGCGGGAGGACGGCGGCCGCCGCGGACTCCGAAGGGGAAAGACTTGGCTGGAAGCGCGCGGCGCGCCGCACCGCGGCGAGCCGATCGCTGGACACCTCGATGACCCGGAGCACCAGACGCGTCGCGTGATCGGAGAAGCCGGAGTCGCCAAACACTTGAAGCGTCGCGACGCCGAAGACCTCATCAGCGGCGAGGAGCGGGTACTGGAGAACGGAGATCTTCCGCGCCTCGACCCCTTCGGGTCCACGCACGCCGATCTCGCGCACGAAGCTGTGCCAGCGCCGATCGTGGCGCGCCGCGTAGCAGTCCGGGCCATCGTCGACGGATTGACGGCCCATCTCCGCTGAGTCGGGGTCGGCGCCGACGACCTTGTAGCGGTAGGCGACCTCGCGGCGCACGCTGTTGAAGAGAGCGACCGAGAACCCGTCGACGCCGGCGATCGCGGTAACCGCGTCGCGAAGCACGCGGCCGATCGAGCGCGCGTCGGTGAGCTCGTCGAGCGCGCGTGCCACCTCGTCGACGACCTGCCGGTCGCGCTCGTCCTGCTCGTCCTTCGGATCGAGCGCGGGCGAGGACTCGGAGTCGGCGGGTGCGGGGATGACGAGCGACGATTCGGGTTCGGGCGTTGCCTCGTCCGGGACGACGATGAGGCGCCGAGGCTCCTCGACGGGCGGCGGCGTCGTCGCGACCGTCGCGAGCGAGTCACTCCCGACCGCCGCGGCGATGAGCTCGCATGAAAGGTCGAGCGCCTCGCGCGCGCCGACGGAGATCTGGTCGCGGCTGATCAGCGTGCCGAGAAGTACTCCGACGGTGCGGTCCTGCGTGACGAGACGCGAGATGAGGAGCCGTGGCGGTGCCCCCACCCACTCGGCCTGGTATGGCACGGGCCAGTCGAGGAGGATCGCGCGGTTCGCGGGGAGCGAGTCATCGGGGAGCTGAAGCATCAGAAGGCGACGGTCGTGGAGCCAGGGCATCCGTCCGACTTCCGCCTCGACCGCGTCGCCGACCGCGGGTTGGCGGACGACCGCCGCACCGATTAGGTACGGAACGCTGTTGAGAAGGATGCGCAGGGTCGCTTCCACTGGCGGCGTCAACCGGACGACGTTCAGGGGCGCGGGGTCTACCCGCGGCGACTCCATGCTCTGGGCCTGGGCTCCCATGATCTCTTCGCTTCCTCCCGCGTTCGTGCTTGATTTGTACGGCGGGCGCCCGCTTTGGCCCATCACCCGA
>Ga0184608_10000086_pt1 | contig 19768 bp, 16 predicted proteins | sample PLM1_30_coex_FD_133010 | JGI IMG/M metagenome (GOLD analysis project Ga0184608, IMG submission 133010) | Groundwater sediment microbial communities from an aquifer in East River, Colorado, USA - PLM1_30_coex | ecosystem: Environmental > Terrestrial > Soil > Riparian zone | place: USA: East...
CTTCGGTGTCGCGTGGGCCAGGTGAAAAAAAGCCAAGAAGGCGATGATAGGGATCTTGAGAAGGCTCCGGCCGACATGGTTTGAAGGATTCAACATAGGCGTGCTCTGTCCGGATCGGTAAATAGAAAATCGGTCGCATCGCTGGCGGGTCTTCCTTGCGACTTACCAGGCTATTGTGCGCCGTATCGCCTTTCCCAGGTTTCGCCATAGAGCTCGTGGTAACGGTGGGCCATCGCCAGGGACGAAAAACATTCTCGAGCCCGCCGTCGGCCGGTCAGAGCGATATGACGCGCTGCAGACTCATCGACAAGCAGTCGATGAAGGGCTGCGATCAATGGCTCGATCGCTCCCGGATCCACGAGTACGCCGCCGTCCCCGAGAATGTAAGGGACATCGCCCACGCGGGTCGCGATCACGGGAACGCCGGCGGCCATCGCTTCTAGCACGACCATGGGGAAGGCCTCCTTCAGCGACGTCAAAACGAAGATGTCCATTGCTGCGTAGAGCTGGGGGGTGTCGTGGCGCTCGCCCAGGAAGTGCACGCGCTCACCTATCCCGAGCGCATCGGCTTCATTGCGCAGGGCGTCCTTGTGCTCGCCTTCGCCGACAATCAGCGCGTCCACCGATAACGCCTGATCCTCGAGCGATCTCACTGCGCGAAGCAGGCTCGATATTGCTTTGTCCCGGCTGAGGCGCCCCACGAAACCCACGACTCGTCTGTCAGCGAGGCCCAGTCTAGCTTTTGCCTCGTGCTTTGAAACCTGGCCGCTGAATTTCGCAATATCAATGCCGTTGTCGATTTTCACGGTCTTCTCGCGGGCGATGTACTTTAGCAATTCGTCCACTACTTCCTGTGACACGCCTACGATCCTGTCGAACGCCCTCAGGACCCTCTTGTCGAGCGCGGCGTAGAGTCTCAATTTGGCGTCGGTGAGCAGCCAGTTGTGACACGTGCTTATCAACACGCACGGCAGTCCGAAGCTCGCGACGGCGGCGTAAAGATTGGTCTTGTACTTGTGGCTATGGATGATATTGATGCGATGTCTCTGAACGTAGTCACGCAGCGAAAAGACCGCGCGCCAGTCCCACCTGCCGCGACACGTGAAAACGACCGCATCCTTTGCCGCGTTGCCGGCCGCCCGGATAATCTCCGTATTCGAGCTTTCGTTGTTCCAGAACGCCCCGACATAGTTTTCGACCCCCTCTGCTGACAGGCCGCGAATCAACTCGACCGCCATATTCTCCGCGCCGTGGAAGCCGGTGCTACTGAGCAAGTGTAAGACGCGCATCTGTCTTCATCTAACGAGAGTCATGATTCGACGAAGCGGCCGTCAAACGCTACGGGCAACGCCTTGGCGGCCGCTCTTCAGCCGAGCAAGGAACACAGCTGCATCGCGGCGCCAATGAAAACGTTCGACGACCGCTTTGCTCCCATTTGCGCCGATCGCCTCCCGGTTCGGGTCCTCGAGCAGGATCAATACTTCCTTGGCGAGATCTTCAGCGTCTCCGCTTCGGAATACCCGACCACACTGCGTCTCGGAGACGATGCGCGCCAGGGGAGCGCAATCCGAGACCACTACCGGTTTAGCGAAGGCCATGTAGTCGAATATCTTGTTTGGAACCGTGGTCTCGGTATGCTCACTTCTGAGGTGCGGGATGAAACAAACCGTGCTGCGCGAGATAAAACCGGGGACCTTATCGAAATTCACCCATCCGTGGAAAATGATGCGATCGGCTACACCCAATTCCGTCGCGAGCTTCTCCAAGGCTTTCTTTTCCAAACCATCGCCTACGATGCGCAGGATGGCTGCCGGATGGCGCTCGCCGATTCTGGGCATGGCCCTGACCAGCAAGGCGACGCCGCGGTGCGCGTCAACCTTGCCTATGTAGAGCAGATTTAGGCGCCCCGGTTCGGACGGCGTGTTGCGCTGCTGGCGAACGCAATCCTCGTAGTACTCGACGTCCGGGGTATTCATCACGACCGATATCCGGTTTCGATCCAGGCCGGCATTCGCGAGCCTTTCGACCTGCTCTTCGGCTACGACGAATACATGCTCCATGTAGCGCAAGGAAAGCTTCTCGTACTGTCTCGGTAACCAACCGTTGCCCATGAGAAACGGTTTGTAGATGCGCTTGTTGTACGCCACCAACGCGGCAGGATAGTTCTCCGCCATGTCGAAAAAAACCGGTATGTGGAGCCGCTTGCCCAGAATCCCCGCGAGCAGCGCCAACGGCAGGTCGCGGACAATCAGGCGCTCGACCCGCCCCCGGCGGAATGCGCCCAGCGCCTTCGCGTACCAATACGGATTGACGGGCAAGGGAGCGCTGAGGAGCCGACTTACCGCACTCAAGCCCGGAATGGGCGTGCTGCGGATGCGATGGATCTTTAATCCCCCTTCGTCTTCGAAAACCGGCAGCCCTTCCTTCCCTTTACACACGAGATGCACCTCGTGCCCGTCATCCACGAGGACCTTGATGATTTTCTCCATCCGTATGTCCCATGGATACACGACCTGCCACAGGATTCCAATTCTCATGATCCGATGAGAAGCGATTGCATTTCTCGATTCGGGCGGTCAGCCAGGCGCAGCACGGAGGTTTCAGACACGTCCGGACGCCTTCTTCTCCAACAGCAGGGCGTCCGCGAAGAACTTCGCAGCCCAGTTGGGAAACGCGAATCTTTGATAGGGACCCCAAATCGGGTATGAGCCGCTGATGGCCCCTCTGACTTGCGGCGCCCCTTCTGTCTGCTGACAGAGGCACGAAAACCGGTTGATCTCCCGTGCGGCCGAGAGGTATTTGCTGTCGCCGCGAATCTCCCATAAGCGCAAGAAGATCACTGCAATTTGCGCGTTTCCAGTCAGGCAGGTAAACCTTGCTCGCGAGCACCACGCACTATCGTAGCGACCGCGAAACATGCCACCCCTGCACAGGCCTAGAAGGGCATCCGCACCGTGCGTTGCGGCATCCACGTAATCCCGCCTAGCCAGAGAAATCCCGGTTTCCAGCACGCCTTCGATCGTGTAGGCGATGGTGTGCGTATACGGCGCCCTATGTTCCATTTCGGTGAAGCCCGCGGAATTGAACCATCCGTTCGCAAGCTGCTGGCCTAGGGTCCAATCCACGTTGCGACGCGCGGCATCCCTGTAGCGGGAAGTGTCCGTGTAGTTTCCAAGCTCGGCCAACCCCCAAGCCACCCGTGTGTAGTAGGCGTGGGGAATATTGTGGTACGTGTAATGCCTCCACACCCCCTCAGGGTCCTGGTTGATGACCAACCAATCCGCTGCCTTGATTGCGCTCTTGAGATACTTCGCCTCGCCCGTGGCCCTGTGCGCTTCGATGAGCCCGAAGAGAATTTGCCCCGTGTCAAATACGAAGCTTCCCAAGTTACTGCCCACCGGACCGCCTTCGAAGCTACCGTCCTGCCGTTGAATGGACAGCTCCCAGTCCGCCATGCGGATGGCGCGATCAAGGTACTCAGGACGCTTGGAGGCGGTGGCATACTGGACAAACGTAGGGATGATGTAGCCTGTAGTCTCCGGATAGCCTGGACGCCAGCCCCGCACCAGCGAATAGTCGATCGAAACCCCGCCCGGAGGATAGGCATCCTGGGCACGACATAACCATTGCATGGCCGCATCCAGATGCAGATCCAGATCACCGCACCGCTTGCGCCTTGCGTCAGGACCGCGGTAAGCGTCAATCGCCAGAAACCTGATGAGTTGCAGCAAATCCATGTCCTGCCGGGACTCTCTCAGGCCAGCTCGCGCTCGAGCGCGTCGACGATTTGAACCGCCGCGGTGCCGTCACCATAAGGATTGACCGCGCATGCCATCGCCTGATAGGCCTGCTTGTCGTCCAGCAGCGTGCTCACTGCCGTGACAATGTTCTCCGTGTTCGTGCCCACAAGACGCGCCGTGCCGGCATCGATTCCTTCGGGTCGCTCGGTCGTCTCGCGCAGCACCAACACCGGCTTTCCAAGGGAAGGAGCTTCTTCCTGTATCCCTCCGGAATCGGTTAGCACCAAGTAAGCCCGGTCGAGCAAATTGATGAACGCGCGATACTCCAGCGGTTCGATCAGGTGGATACGGTCCACGCCCTCGAGAATCTTGTACACCTGACTCCTGACATTCGGATTGTAGTGAACGGGCAGGACAATCCGGACATCGGGGTAGCCCGCAACAATTTTCTTGAGAGCGAGCAGCGTATTGGCCAGGGGTTTACCGAAACTCTCCCTTCGATGCGTAGTCACCGCAATGACGCGTCCGGTTCCAAGATCGATTCCCGCGGACCAGCGGTCTCTTTGCTCGCGGCTTGCCTCCAGCGTCATTTTCAGCGCATCGATACTCGTGTTTCCGGTGACAAAGATGCGATGCGATGCCACCCCTTCCTGCGCCAGATTTTCACGCGCCCGCCTGGTCGGTGCGAAGTGAAAATCGGCGATGCGTCCGATCAGAGCACGGTTCATCTCTTCCGGAAATGGATTGTATTTGGTTCTGGTTCGGAGCCCTGCCTCCACGTGGCCGACCGCAATCTTGGCGTGGAAAGCCGCCAATGCGGCGGCGAACGCCGAGGATGTATCCCCTTGCACCAGCACGATATCCGGCATGACCTGCGCTAGGACCGGCGGCAGGGTGGACAAAATACTCCCGATGATTGAATTCAGCGTTTGATCTTGCCGCATGATGTCCAAATCCCAGTCAGGCGAGATGGAAAACAGCTCAAGAAAAGGACGGCACATCTCCCGATGCTGGCCGGTCAACACAATGGTGTGATGAAACCGCTCGCGCCTCCGCTCGCATTCCTTGACTATCGGGGCCATTTTTATGACCTCGGGGCGCGTGCCGATTATCGACAAAACCTTAGTCTTCTTCATGTTCCTTGCGCTTGGGCGCCACGCCGTTACAGATCTTTGCGGTAACGTCGCCAGAGTCGGTCGTACCTTTCGTTCCCCAGCAATTCCTTGACCAATCCTTTTGCGCGATGTCTGAGAACCTCGCCTCGAACAAAGCGTTTGTCACCGCTGACGATCTTCTTGAACGTTTCAAGCGTCGTCGTCGCCGAGACTAGGAAGCGATTCAGGGGTTTGGGTGGTTGTCCGCGCACGATTTCGTTAAGCCCGGGGGCCGACGTGCATACACCGAGATAGCCAACATCCAGAGCTGAGTCGAGCACGCTTCTGTTATAGCGTCCGCCCGGACAAGATACGAAGCGTACCTCCGTCTGAAGACGATCCTCTAGGAAGCCTCGAGACGTCTCCAGCTCCTCGCGCAGCTCCTTGTGGTCCAAATCGTTCAGAAAGCGGTGTGTATGCGAATGCGACTCGATGAACATGCCCGCCTTCCTCATCTCCATCAGCTGTGCGGTACTCAGCGAGTCGGGCTGCGTGTCTATGAACCCCGAGACAACAAAGAACGTTGCACGACAACGAAAATCGAGCAGAATGGGAGTACTGACGGAATAGTGGCAAAGATTGTTGTCATCGAAGGTAATGATCACCTTCCCGCCGCCCGCTTCCGAGCCGTGCTCCATCTCCGAATCGTGGTACTGCTCCAGCGAAATCGTCTGATAACCACGATCGTGCAAATATTGCAACTGCTGGCGAAACATCGTTTCCGGAACGGTATACCGTTCGGTTACCGTCTCGATCGGACCGACCTCGTGATACATCAAAATGGGGATCCCCATATGTTCGCTGAACCTCTCCGGCGATTGCGCCGATTGCGTTCGTCGTGTCTCGCCCCGGCGTTTTTGCGTTGTGCCCAGAAATCGCGGCAGCCCAGGTGAATCAGAATGAAGCGTGGAGGGCGTTCTAAAGCATCAGGTCGAGCGCGATTTTCTCAACTAAGAGCGGTCGTTCGTGGAGATGGGCGGTAGTACGACGCTTCGATTCGATATCGGCATAAATTGTCTTCGCCTGCTCTGCGCTTAGCCCGATGTACGGCGCGAGGTCGGCGGTCGCTACATTATGGTTATACGCCCACAGGGCCAGATCCATTCTTTCGTAAGGGAGCGCAAAATAGAATTCGTCCTGCCCTTGCGTCATGCTGTAAGTATCCGTTGTCGGCCTAGCGTTGCAGATTTCTTCCGGAATCTGCAAATGGCGGGCAAGCGCGTACACCTGGGTCTTGTAAAGATGCGCGATAGGCTTCACATCGGCCGAACCGTCGCCATTCTTGACGAAAAACCCCTGGTCGTACTCCAGCCGATTGGGCGTGCCGATGACGGCGTAGTTGAGCCTGTCCGCGTGGAAATATTCGAGAGTCTTGCGCACGCGTTGTTTGAAACTCGTTGCCGCAACGATCTCCAGGTACTCCTTCGGCGGGAGCCGCTTTTCATGCACCGTGCCGTCGGGCGTCTGCACGACGAGTTTGAAGTAGTGCATTCTCCCGCCCATAGCGCTCGCGATCACGATTTTGCTCTTCCAGTCGGGGCCGTATTCCGGGAACAGCACGCCAATCGCCGCATCGCGACGTCGATAACAACCGATGGCATCCAGCGTGGGCGCGATATCCTCCACCAGATAATCAATGCCCAGCTTTTCTGCAACTTGACGGCCGAGCCTGGCGCTGGCGCTCGACGAGTCTCGCTCCGGCAACAGCAAACCCAGCACCCTCAGTCGGCCGAACGCGCGGGCCGCGAGCGCCGCACACACTGAACTATCTAGGCCGCCGGAGATCGCAACCACCACTCCACGACGACCCAGGCGCACCACGCTGTCTACCAGCCATTGGCCGATACGCACCGTCTCGCCGGCACAGTCGAGCGCCAGTACATCAGGGCCAAATTCTTGCTCGTCCATTCCCGCTCACCGCCCCGATGAGATTCCTGCGGCACGCTTTTTCTGGACAAAGCGCTCGATGTTGTTCAGGCTGTCGAGGTTTTCGGGAACCATCTCGTCGTCGCTGATCTGAATATCGAACGACTGCTCAACGAACGAGATCAGCTCCAGAAAGCCGGTTGAGTCGATGATGTGCCGGTCCATGAAAGAGGCGTCGTCCGGGATTTCGGCTTTGCCCCCCATCATGAAATTGTCCAGAATGAATTGTCGAACCTGCTGTTTGATATCTGAAGTCATGTATTGCCTTTGTGAGATGATGGAGATCTGGCTCGATTTTCGTCGCGGGATATCCAAGTCGAGCGTGTTCCGACTCAGCTTAAGCCGGCCTTCTTGATCTTGCCGGTGTCGGTTTTGGGCAACTCCCCCACAATAACGACCTGCTTCGGCACCATGAAACTTTCCAGCCGCCCCTGGCAATGCCGCAGAACGTCCTTTTCGCTGTGCCGGCATCCGGATCGGAGCACGACGAACGCCTTGATTGCCTGTCCGAGTACCTCATCCGGCACGCCGACCACCGCCGCGTCCTGAACGCCGTCCAGCGCGTAGAGCACATTCTCCACTTCCTTCGGACTCACCTTCTCTCCCCGGCTCTTGATGATGTCGTCCTTCCGCGCGACAAAATAAAGGTACCCTTCCTCGTCGGTCCGGAAAATGTCTCCCGAGTAGAGCACCGTCTCCCCCGGGTAGGGACCGGGTTTCAGGCGCCGTGCGGTTTGCTCGGGTTTCTCCCAGTAACCGCGCATGACGTTGCTGCCGCGTATCACGAGTTCGCCCGTGCTGCCGTTGGGAAGCCGTTTGCCATTCTCGTCGACCAGCCACACCTCCTCGTTCGGCATCCCTCGTCCGACGCTCGTCGGGCGAAGGTCGAGCTCTTGAGGCGGAAGGTAAGTAACACGTTTGCACTCGGTGAGACCGTACATCGAGAACAAGGTCGCTTGCGGGAAAAGCTCGCGCAACTCGCGGATATGCCGCTCGGATAGCGCCGCGGCCGTATTCGTGATGATGCGGAGCCGGCTCAGGTCGAATTGAGCCAGGTTGCCCAGGCCCATGATCATTGAGAACATCGTCGGGACGCCGGGGAACACCGTCACTCCTTCGCTCGCGACGGTCTGCAGGATCTTCACCGGGAAAGAAAACGAACGCTCGAGCACCACGGTCGCGCCGACCAAAAATCCCATGAGAATCTGGTAGAGACCATAGTCGAAGGCGAGCGGCAGCGCGCACAGAATCACGTCCTCCCCGGTCATCCCCAGGTAATCGTTCACTGACTGCGCAGCCGACACCATGTTCAGGTGCGTGAGCATCACGCCCTTGGGCTCGCCCGTGGAACCCGACGTATAGATGATGCTCGCGAGGTCCTGATCGATCGTCGACGTGGACTTCATCCCTTGCGAATCGTCCGCGATGGCCGCTTCGTAAGACGACAGCCGCCCGTTGCCGTCGCGCGCCGGCAACCCGGAAACGATGCAAGCGCTGACGCTGTCGTTGCTCGCGAGTGCATGCTCCCAAGTCTCGCGCAAAGCCTGGGTCGTCACCAAGCACGCGGCCCGGGAATCGTTCAGCAGGTAGGCGAGCTTGTCGCCCCTGGTCAAGGAGTTGACGGGCATGAATACGGCGCCCGCCTTGAGCGCCGCGAAAATGCCGACCACCACCTCCACGCCATTGTCGGCAAAGATCGCGACGCGATCGCCGCGCGCTACGCCGCGCGCCCGCAACCCGCGCGCCAAGCGGGAGGCGTCGGACTCGATTTGAGCGTAAGTGAAACGCTGCCCGGCAGCAACCAGTGCGATCTTGTCCGGGACACGCCGTGCAGTTCGCTCTAGGAGATCGTGGAGTAGTCGCATCCGTCACGCTTGGGCTAGGCCCCCACCGCGAGCGCGGCGGGTAACGCGGCTTCGCCGAGAAACGCATTGCGCCGCACGAACATTTCTTCGACCAGCAGCGCGGATAAAATGCCGACGAAAGCCATGTTATCCGCAAATCCGATGGCGCGGCCCGTGCGACACTTTTCGTACAGCTTGCGCACGGCAAGCGAATCGAACAACCCGCTCTCCCGCACCCGCCCTTCGCTGAAGAGGGCTTCCACGTATTCGGGCGGGCGTCCTTCGACGAAAAAGCTCTGACTGTCGGGCGCGCGGTACGGCTGTTTGATGCGTTTGCGGATGCGCTCTGGAAGCAGCCCGCGCACCGCCTGTTTGAGCACATATTTTTCGTCGAGCGCTCGCAACTTGTAGTGTGGGGGCAGCCTGTTGGCGAACTCGATGACGCGATGGTCGAGGAATGGAAACCGCCCTTCCACGGAATTGGCCATTGCCATCCGGTCGCCCTGCGAGTTGAGGAGATAGCCAGAAAGCAGGGTATGGGCCTCGACATACTGGTCGCGGCTGAGGGGAGCCCAGCGGCTGATCGCGGCGGGGAGTCGGCTCGCCACCTCGGCGAAAGGATCGACGGCAGCCACTTCGGCGCGCACCTCCGGAGTGAAAAACTGCCACAGGCGCTGCGTCGTATTCCAGCGCAGCATGTGCGCGAACCACGGAGATTGAAGCGCGTCAAACCCCTGGCGAAAGAAGCCCTGGGTGAATGCCCGCCCCGCCACCGGGGAGTGCTTTAGGTGGGGGTAAAGCCGCTCGAGCAATCGCGGCCGCCATTCCGATTGCGGCGAACGGGCCCAAAAGCGCCTCACCTTCGCTTGCTTGAACAGATCATATCCGGCGAATACCTCGTCCGAACCCTCACCAGTAAGAACAACTTTGTAGCCTTCGGCGCGCACCCTCTCGGACAAGAGCATCAGCGGCGTGGGTGCCGTACGAACGATCGGAGTCTCGGCATGCCACACCGCGCGAGGGAATGCGGCTCCGATATCCGTGCGCCGGCAATGCACGGCAGTATGATTCGTGCCGAGATAGCGTACGAGCTCCTGCTGAAACTCGCTCTCATCAAACTCGTTATCTTCGAAGGTCAGCGAAAACGTGCGCAAGGGTGTATCGGTAAAGTGCTTGATCAGCGTCGTAACGATCGAAGAATCGAGCCCGCCGCTCAAGTAGGCGCCCACCGGCACGTCCGCGCGAAGCTGCAGCCGCACCGCATCCACCAGCAGCGCGCGCAAGGCTTCAGCTTCTTCCGCGACAGGCCTCGCGGCAACCCCGGATTCCGGAAATTCCCAGTCCCAGCATTTCCGGATATCGATTTTTCCGTCTTCTGGCTCGAGCAGGTGCCCGGCCGGGAGGGACAGCACTCCGTCGAACACGGTGGCCGGCGCCTGCGCTGACCAGAACGTGAAGACCTGCGCGAGCGCCACGGGGTCCAGCCTTCGCGGCACGCTGCGATCAGCGAATAGCGCTTTTATTTCAGAGGCAAATACCATGCGGCCGCGGTGCAGCGTGTAGAACACGGGACGAATCCCCGTCCGGTCACGCGCCAGAATCAAACGCAGACGACGCTTGTCCCACAGCGCGATCGCGAATTGCCCGTTCAGGTGTTGCACGAACTCGAGTCCGTGCTGCTCATAGAGATGAACGATGACTTCAGTATCAGAGTGTGTGTAGAAGCTGTGTCCACAGCCTTCGAGTTCCGCGCGCAGCTCGAGATAGTTGAAGATCTCGCCATTGAAGACAACCCAGACAGAGTGGTCTTCATTGTGGATCGGCTGGTTGCCCCCTTCGAGATCGATGATGCTCAGCCGAGCGTGCGCGAGGCCCACCTGCCCATCCTCGTAGAACCCAAATCCGTCCGGGCCACGGTGATGCAGGCGCTCGATCATCTCCTTGAGTTCCCCGCGTTGCGGAGAGGAACCCTGGGGGGACAGTCCGGCAATTCCCGCGATTCCGCACATAGTCTGCGTTCCGAAAACTGCGTCCTTTCAGCCGGACTTCTGCTTGCGGTCGACCACCGGGCCCGGCCGCAGCTCCGCACCCTGGTTCCGCGAAAGATTCCGCAGATGCATCTCGATGGCCGCGAGGACCTTCCCGATGGTTCCGAGCGCAGGGACCAGTTCCTCGATTTTTCTGACCTGGTCGGAAATCACCGTCAGCGTATGAGTCTGCTCACGCAACATCCCGACCACGCCTCCCTCGGGCGTACGCGTTGTCTTGAGACGGCGCTTTTCGAGGCGCTCGGCGTAAGTCGGCCATTGAAGTTCCTTTGCGGCGACCTCCACGACCTCTGCAGTGATTTTCGGCAAGTTGTCGGCATAGGTGCACGTAAGCACGGTATCGCATAGCGTGTTGATCAAGCGCGGGATACCCCCGGCGTACTTGTAGATGAGAGGCAGTGTCTCCGGCGGGAACAACACCCGGTCCTTCGTACCGACGATGCTCAGGCGGTGACGGATGTAAGGGCCAAGCTCCTGCTCGCTCAGAGCGCGAATGTGGTAGCGCAGCTTCACGCGCTGCATTAACTGATCCATTTCCGGGTTGTCGAGAGTTTCGTTCAGCTGCGGCTGGCCGACGAGAATCACGTGCATGATTTTTTCCTTGCGCGTTTCCAGACCCGCGAGAAGGCAAATCTCCTCCAGTACTTTCATGCTCAGATTGTGGGCATCGTCAACGATCAGCACGATTTGCTTGGTTTGCAGGAACTGCTCGATGAGGAAGGTGTTCAGCATATCGAGCAGCTCGACCTTCTTCGCGTTGAACGGGTTCAACCCGAACTCCACCAGCACGGCCTGCAGAAACTCGACCTCGTCGAGCTGTGTTTGAAACACTTTCGCGACCATCACGTTCTCGTCCAGTTCCGAAAGGAGTTTCTGGATCAGAGTCGTCTTCCCGCAGCCGATTTCCCCCGTGATGACCACAAAGCCCTCACGATTCCACACGGTGTAGTCCATGTAGGCCTTGGCCCGGACGTGAGGCTCGCTCATGAACAGAAAGCCGCTGTCCGGGGTGAGCCGGAACGGCTGCGCTTTCAGACCGAAATACTCTAGATACATATGCTTACCGTCTGGATCGAACCGTAAATAGTGGACCGGTACTGTAGCCCAAAAGTAGCATCGCACGCCAGTCCACGGAACCTCCCAGCTGTCCGGTGGTAGCGCGTTCGATGCGTCCCCCCTCGAACGAGACCGTCACGTTCTGGCCAACGCCCCAGGTCGCGCCTACCGTGGTGTTGCGCTCGAAGTCCTGCTGATCCGGGACAAGCGTCGGCGGCGGCTGATTCCGGTCGACGTTCCGGAACGTGCGCTTAAGGTAGGACGTGAAGGCATAGATCTGTGTCCGGCCGGCGTAGCGCCAAGCCCAATCAATGCGCCCGCCGCGCTCGTCGTTGTCGAAGCTCGTTTGCTGCTGGAAGTCGACGCGACGCACGTATCCCCGCAGCGTGTAGGCCATGGGGCTATCGGCTTGGCCATTCACGTACGCGAGTTCACCGCGTCTGTTGTGGTAAACATCGCCGCTGATCACGTCGGTGCCCGGCAGAAGCACCGCTTCCCCGGGCACGGTTGCACTTGTCACCCCTCTGAGCGTGTCGGTGAAGGTATCCGAATACTGGTTCGTATACGACGCTTGCAGCGCGGCGTCCGACGTGAGTTGACGTGCCGCCGCCACCCGTAGGAGCTGGCCGGTCAGATCCTGCGCGCCCTCTCGCGTCACGCGTGTCGTGCCGGCGTCGATCGCCATGCTGTTCGGAAGGGGACGGGTGTCAAACCGCACAAAGCGGTCCACCCTGAGAACATGGCTATAAGGGGCCGCGCTCTCGAAGTACATGCGCATCGGCTCGTAGTTCAGAGACAGTGCCGTCAAAGGTGACAACTGGTGCACCCAGCGCGCGTAGCCCGAATAACGAACATTGTCCCCGGGACCGACGATATCGAATCGGCCGTATCTGGCACCGAGCACGGCCGAATTGATGGGGTCCAGGCGAAAGTCGAGATCCGGGCCCGTGTTGAAGGTACTTGACTTCGCGCGATTGCTGGGCACGTCTGCAGCGGTAATGTCGACGCGCGCTTCACGGTAGAGCTCGTCGAGACTCCAGGAAAAAAACTGCGGCAATATCGTCCACACCCCCGCCCCGTTCAGATAAACCCCCACATCGTCCGCGTAAACATTGCGAACGTAGTCGCGCCTTTCCACTTGCGCCAGAAGCTGCGCGTTCACGTCGACCGTGTGCTCCTGGTAGGCCAAGCCGCCGAATGCCTGCTGGATCCATTCGGGACGCGGGTCAACTGAAACCCGTGTGACATTGCTCTCGTGAGACAGGGAATATCCACCCCCGAAAGCGGATTCCCCGCCGAGAGCAGGCGCAGCCGCCAGAGCGCAGGCCATCGCCGCGCACCCTATCGCAAACCGCCAGGGGAACGTACGATCCGCATCAGCGACCCGACTCCGGGGTAGTCGCGCCCGCCTGCAGAACCGGACTCCGCTAGTCAGCCTCCCGACCGCCAGCAGCATTCTCGTCAGTGGAACCGGGGAATGCGCGGCTCGTCGTTGAAGACAATGCCAAGCAGTTTCTTGTCGCTGATCGCATTGATGCAGTTCTCGATCTGGGTGTTTGTGGCGCGCCCGTAACGTGCCACGATCAGCACGAAATCGGACAACTCGGAGAGAATCCGGATGTCCGCAATGTCCGACATTGGCGGGCCGTCCAGAATGATGAAGCGTTCCCTGTAGCGCAGGCGCACGGAATCGACCAGGCGCCGCATCTTCACCGAAGTGAAATGCTCAGCCGGAACCTCGCCCCGTCTGCCTGCTGGAATCACGCGATAGCGCGCGATACCCACGGGATGGATAATATGAGCGATGTCAAAGTCCGGATTTTCAAGGTAGTCCGTCAGTCCCGGCAACGACGCGTTGGCGAGCAGTCGATGCATGCTCGGATTTTTGAGATTGCAGTCGATCACAAGCGCGGTCTTTCCCGCGTCGAACGCAAATGCCGCGCCCAGGTTTTGCGCAACGAAACTAGTACCGCTATCGTTACTCACCGCAGTGACGAGAATTACGCCGTTCCGTCCCTGGCTTTGCTGAACGACCTTGGTCCGCAGTTCGCGGAACACCTGGACCGCGGGGTCCGAGGCATATTGGTGATGGATGATGCCGCGCTGTGACAGGTCGCCCGGGCTCAGCAGCCGCGACTCGCTCACAGCCATGCGCGCGATGGTCTCAGGATGGCCGGTTCGGTCCGCCACCATTGCGGTGCCTGTCGCCGGCGTCCGGCCCGCGCCCGTATTTGGCACCGGGACCAGAAACGTTCCGCGTTCCTCCCGCGCCCTGTTGAGTGCTTTTTCGATCTTGCTCATTTCATATTACCTTTGTCATGCGCAGCACGGAAACGGCCGCAGAGAGGGCGACTGTCGCCACCACGGCAAGCATGAGCATCGCTAGCTCTATTCGCAGGCCTTTCAGCTGCCTAGGGGTCCACAAATGGGGAACCACCGCCGCGATCGGCACCTTGTGCCGACTCGAAATCGCATTCCCGAGGCGGATGCGCGGATCGATGTGCAGACGGGCGTAGAGCAGCCCCACGGGAATCAGCAACCCCAATAAAATCCCGCCCGCCATAAAATGCCAGAATCGCAGTCCACTCGGGTAGAGGGGGAGAGTAGCCGGCTCCTGGATCTTGAAGGTAAATCCCTGTCGGTCGCGATCCAGATGCATTGAGACGCGCGCGCTCTCTCGCCGACGCAGGAGATCCTGATAGATGTCACGGTTCACCTGATAGTCGCGAGTCAACTCGGCCAGACGCGCATCCCCGGTGTGCAAGAGCTTGCCCCGATTCAGCTCCTGCTGCAGCCGTTGTTGCGAATCCGCGATACGCGCCTTGAGCGCCTCGACGTTGAGCTGGTTTTGCGAGAGCTCGCGGCGCAACTGCTGGTATATCGGATTGTTCAGGGTCGACTGATCCGCTTCAAGGCGTCCGGTTCGCTTGGTCTGCTCACGACGCCCGCGCTCTGCGTCTATTCCGTCCGTCAGATCCTGGATCTGGTTCTTGAGTTGAACGATGTCCGGATGCGTATCGTGGTAGCTCAAGCGCAGCGTATCGAGCCTCGATTGCAGCTCGCCGATCCGCGTCCGGTACTGGCCCTCTCGCGTGGCCGCGGCGTTCACCTCGACCTCACCGGTTACCTGCCGCTCGAGCGCCATGCCTCTGATCTCTGCCTCTCGCAATTCCTGGGAAGTGCTCTCGATGCGTCTCTGGAGATCGTTCATCCGCGTCGTCACTTCTGCCTCGCTGCCTGCGCGCGCGTCCAAATTCGCCGAACGCAGCACCCTGAGCTGCTCTTCGGTGAGGGCCAGCTTGTCGTGGTAATCCTGGGTCTGCTTGTCTATGAATTCGAATGCGGCGCTGCTCTCCGCTGCCTTTGCGGCGATGCTTTCCTGCATGAATAGCTCGGCCATTTTCTGCGTCGTGCGGAATACCCGCTCCGCATCGTCGTCTCGATACTCGATCTTGATGATGTTCCGGCCGATCGTGGCGATCGTCGTCCGTTTCCTGATGTCCTCGATAAGACGTTCCTGCTGCTCGGCAGTCGGCCGATTGATCGTCCACCCGCCGTGCTCGAGAATCTGGTCCATGATCTTTCTTCCGAAGATCACCTCACGCGCGTTCCTTCCGCGGTCTGTGACTTCCGTCGGTACGGCAGCGCCCTGCATCAGGGGCTGGACGATGTTTCTGTCGTCAATGAGGATGCTGGTCGACGCGGAAAACCCCTTGGGGAACAAGAGACCGACGATCAGCATCGCCGCGTTGATGACGACGAACATCCCCACGACCAAGCGGCGCGATTGGAAGGCCTCGACCATGAGCGTTTTAACGATCTGTTCTGGATACATCTGCATCGTGCGTGCTCCTTGATACATCCGGCGACAAGCGGCCGGCTAAAACAGTCTTTCGGGAACCGTGATCACATCACCCGGCCTGAGCAACAGGTTGGTCTCCAGCCTGCCCTTCTTGAGTATGTCTCCGAGTTCGATTTCGAACATTTCCGCCTTGTCCTTGACCTTGCGATAAAGCTTGGTGCGGTTGGGCGATGCGAAGTCATTGGTGCCACCGGCCTCAAGTACCGCATCGAGGACCGTCATTCCCTGGCGGTGGGGCATCGAACGGGGGGTACGCACTGCGCCGGTCACACGTACCCGCGACAGAAATTCGTGCGAACGCAATTCCGTCAGGATCACGGCGACATTGGGGTCGCGAATGTATGCGGAAAGCCGGTTCTTGATCATTTCGGCTACCTCGCTCGGCGTACGGCCCCCTGCTTCGACGTCGCCGATGATCGGCACGGAAAACTTCCCATCCGGACGCACCGGTGCGGTCACCGACAACTCCGGGTTGCGCCACACGGTCACCTGCACGCGGTCGTCCACGCCAATGCGATAGTCCCCCTCGATGGTCGCGGACCGTTGAGCCCCGACATCACGTGAAGGCGTGACCTCGCCCACGCTCTCGCAACCAGACACGATCAGCGTCATCGCAGCAACAATAATCCACCTCAGTCCGTTCATCGGTTTCACTCGTAACACTGTTGTTCTCTCATCCGAAATTCCTTCTCGCTCCCACCGGGGAAGACCGGCGCCTTCGAAGCCGCCGCGCGGGGCGCTCGCTCGACTTGATGTTGAGCAAGCACGTCTACTTTACCGCAGAAAATGCGGCATGCTGATTAATCGTTGGCCGCCGGCGCAGGAAATTTGCAATAATTGGCATCCGTGCCACCTCTTGCACTCGGGGCCGCTCATCCACTCCATGCCTGACTACGCGAGCTTCTATGCGATTCTCGGAGTAACCTCCGAGACCGACTGGAAAACGCTGCGAGCGCGCTACAAGCGCCTCATCGGACAATGGCACCCGGACCGGTTCTCGGCCGACCCTACCGACAGAGAGATCGCCGAAGAGCGCAGCAAACAAATTACGATTGCCTACCAAGCGCTCGACCGATACCGCCGCGACCACGGCGAGCTGCCTCCTGCGGCGCCTGCCGAGCCCGCAGGGGACGAGAAAACCTCGACACGCGACGCCGACGCGAGGTTCGACCGGGCCAGTTTCACGGCGCACGCCAAGGCGGCCTCGACGGACGCAGGCGCCGCCGAGCTCGCGAAACGGAAGCCGAGGCGCGGGCACCGCGCAGGGATTGCGCTTGCCGCCGTCATTGGCGTGGTGTACTTCGGTTACCACTTCATTGAGGCCTGGGCGCCCGGCGACGCCATAGAACATGTCGACGAAGCCGACGTCGCTCCTCAGCCCCCGCCGGTCGCGGAGAATCCTCGCGAATCGGACAGCATTTCGAACGGCTCGACGTTTGGCGAGGTCTACACCATTCAGGGCGTTCCGACCCTCACGCAAGGCGACACTTGGTATTACGGCAAGTCGAAAATTCACTTTTCTCAGGGGAGAGTGATCTCCTGGGACGAGCACCTCGACAATCCGTTGCGAATCGACCATCGCTATGCGGTTCATTCGGATGACAGGTACTTCCGCATCGGGTCCACCAAGGACGAGGTGCGGGCCATCCAAGGCGCTCCCGTAGTGGAAACCGACGCAGTCTGGTACTACGCGCCGTCCCGAGTCTATTTCCGAAACGACCGCGTCGTTCGCTGGGAGAACTCGCCAGCGCAGCCTCTGAAGGTACCGCGCTAGGGGATAGGCCGTGCGCTGGAGGGTCGAGGGCATGAGGTTGGCAGCTTCGCGCCTAGCGGGCGCCCTGTCCGAACAAAACAACCTGTGCAGTCTGGAAGAGGATGACCAGGTCGAGGAATAGGGAGTGATTCTTGATGTAGTAAAGATCGAACTGAAGCTTCTGCACGGCATCGTCTACGGACGCACCATAGGGATAGCGGATCTGTGCCCACCCCGTAATCCCGGGTTTCACGGAGTGTCTGCTCGTGTAGAAAGGCACTTTCCGGCTGAGCTCGTTCACGAACGGGGGACGCTCCGGACGCGGACCGACGAAACTCATGTCACCGCGCATGACATTGATGAGCTGCGGCAATTCATCGATGCGCGTCAGCCTGACGATTTTGCCCACGCGCGTGATGCGGTCGTCGTCCTTTTTCGCCCATTGGGCCACGCCATCCTTTTCAGCATCCGAACGCATGCTGCGAAACTTGAGGATTTCGAATACTTGTCCGGATTCGCCCACTCGCTTCTGGCGATACAGGACCGGCCGGCCGGTCTCGAGCCAGATTGCCAACGCTCCGAGCAGCATGACCGGCAGCGTGGCGACCAGCACCGCTCCGCTGACGCAAATATCGAACGCACGCTTCAGGAGTTTCTGAAAATCGGTCTTGGAGAATCCCTCGGAAAAGACCATCCAGCTCGCGCTCAGGGAATTCAGCTGAACATAGCCCGTTTCCCGTTCAAAAAAGGTCGGCAAATCCACTATGCCGGTGCCCCCGAGTTTGCACTCGAGAAGTTTGGAGATCGGAAAGTGTCCGTTGCGCCTGTCCCTCACCCCAACCACGATCTCGTCGACGCGGTGCTGCTCGACGAGGGCGCGCAAGGCTGTGCAGTCGCCGAGCAGCTTAGATTTGTCGCGGCCCGGCTGCTCATCTCCGCACAGTACGAAGCCGATCAAGTGAAACCCTGCGCGCGGACCGAGCTTGGATATCAGCGCTTCGACCTCGGCCGCGCGCGATCCGCTCCCGAGCACCAGGACCCTGCGCTTGAGCGCATCGTGGCCGACCATCCGGAAGAACAGGTCGCGAGCGATTGCGGTGAAGACGAGGGAGAACAGGAAGCTCAAGACCATGATTCCACGCCCGAGGAAGCTCGCCGGCATGATGTAGAAGATGATCACCATCGCCAGAGCCCCGGCGGGAAAACTCGCAAGGAAACGCACCTGGTATTCGCGGTCTTTCTTGTGCAGCGCCGAACCGTACAGACCGAAGGCGGTCATTACGCCCAACATCACGAACGCATACAACAGGGCTCGAGGCAGCAAGGGCTCGGAAGCCCCGCTGGGGGAATAGACCAGGAAGTGGATGTCCAGGAAGCGCAAGGCCGCGGCAAGGTAGACCGCGCCCACATGCATCGCCGCTTCTGCCAGCATGAGTAGCACCAGCGGCAGCGAAACGTAATGGCCGAAAATACGAACGCTCACTACGCCTCCCATCAATTTTTACTGCTTTTGCCAACAATATAACGGTCCCCTGCCGAACGATTTATGACCGACCCTATAGTCCGTTTGGATCGGTTCTCTTGTGTCCTTCTACCGGCTTAACGGGGGGGTTTATCCTAGGCTATCCAGTGTTTCTCCGCAACCGATCGCGCCTCGGCCTGAGAAGGTTGCGGCCTGGCGAAATGCCAATCCTGCTCTCCTCGACAGCAAACATGCGAACGCTCTATCCAGATCCAAGTGCAGGGATCATGCCAAGCTCGGTTTTTCGATGCCCATAGTAATGTCGGACGCCTGCGAGCGATGTGCGGTAGAGCACATACGCAGTTGTTTTTATAAAATTCAATGAGTTATCTGGATCTCCAAGATGTCGGGCACAAACTGCCAGAACCGCCTAGCGGACACGTTCCGGGATCCGAATTGCCGGCCGCGCCTCGCCCGCCTGGGGTTCGTTGTCGTTTCTTCGGCAATGAGGGGAAAGGCCAACGGCCTGACGTCCCCGCCAAACTCCAGGTCCGACCCGGGCGAAGCTCGGGGTGCCGTTGGGACTATGGGTTGGCGGAGAGGGTGGCTGACCTCTTGCGTCTCATGTTGCTTCAATTTGAATCATAAGCGCTTGCTCTTGCGCGACAACGCGCGTTTCGTTGCCCCAGCTCGGCGCGGTCAATAGCATGAAGTCTCACGCCGATTGATGGGAGGGAAGATGGGAAAGCTCAAAGCACCAATCGCAGAGCGCAGCTTCGCGCGACTCGCGAGCGCGAAATCGAGCAGGCGACGCATGTATGGCGTCGGGGGAATTCGCGGGCTGTATCTGTGCGTCGGGGAAGGGCGCGCGAGGAGCTGGCTGTTGCGCTACACAGTCGCGGGCAAGCGCCGGCACCTCGGTC
>Ga0184608_10000087_pt1 | contig 19713 bp, 20 predicted proteins | sample PLM1_30_coex_FD_133010 | JGI IMG/M metagenome (GOLD analysis project Ga0184608, IMG submission 133010) | Groundwater sediment microbial communities from an aquifer in East River, Colorado, USA - PLM1_30_coex | ecosystem: Environmental > Terrestrial > Soil > Riparian zone | place: USA: East...
AGCATGACCTCGCACAGGACGAGCTTGTCATCGCCACCACGGATCGGGTCCGGGCATACGAACACGGGGTGCAGCACGCAGTCGGACTTGTCGCCGGTCGCCTGCTGCGTGCTCGAGCCATCGAAGCCCCAGATCGGCGGTTTCTCGCCGTCCGGGACGATCTTTGTCTTCGAACGGACCTTTTGCGTCGGCTGCGTGCCGTCGATCCAGATGTACTCGGCTCGGTAAACGCCCATTGACTCCCTCACATGCGGATATCGGGACGCGTGCGCCTCGACTGTACCGGTCAGGCCAGTTTCCCGACGGTGCTGATTTGGTTGTGAAATGGGAAAGGTCGGCCCGCGCTGGTCAGGCCGCGTCCGCGAGCACGTCGAATAGGGCGCCAAGGACCGCCCGGACGTTGCCATGCTTCTCAACGAAGAGCTGCCTTGCACGTGCAAGAACTGCGCTGTCCCGACCGGCGAGCTCGATAACGAGCTCCTCCATGAGCCCTGGACTCGCGGCGCACTCAAGCAGGACGGGAAGCCCCTCCCGGCGACCGTGCGCGGTGACGACGAGCCGCGGCGTCGTCATCGCCAGGAACGAATGAACGATCCACGGCAGTTTCTCCGCGCCATCCACCATGAGGATCGATTCACGGTCCCCACGGCGGAGCAGCGCAAGGTCATCGAAGCGAACCAGCCGTGTGCCCAGGCCGGCGGCGGCTAGCGCGTCCTCGAGCTCGCGAAGGAGGGTCGTCTTCCCACTGCCTTCAGGTCCGACGATCGCGCCTCGATAGCCAAGGGCCGCGAGGCGGGCGATGAGCTGATCCAGAGAGAGTGGCCCACGGAAGCGAAGACCTTCAGCGCGTGATATCCGGAACGGGTTCTCGTGAGCCCTCATCTTCGGTACGGATCGATCGGGTCGCCTGTGGGCGACATCGTGACGATGCGGGAGGTTTCGACCTTCTCGCGACCTAGTCGGCGGTGTCGCACGACGAGCTCGACACGCCAGACGATGCTCAGGACGCTACCCGAGAAGCTGTACGGCATGGTTGGCAGGACAAGCCGAAAAGCCCGACGGTCGGCCGCTCGAAAGCCATCGAACCGCGCGGTGCCCACAAAGCGCCCATCCGGCGAACCTCTTCCTTCCGCTCGCCACGACAGTCGCACAAAGGCAGTGAGGGGAGCCGCGGAGTAGGACCACTCGGCCGTGCCGGTGACAACTTCGCCGGGGCGATATGCCGCGGTGTCGTTAGCCAAATCGATCCTGGCTGTCATCTCGCGCCGCCCGCACCCGGCACTACGTCGATGAGATAGACGTCCTCCACGCTCGGCCAGCCCTGTGTTCGGACACGCGCGCGCAAGAGCCATTCGATGCGGGCGTTGCGGGCCGCAACGAAGGCATCGCGAGCTCTGGCAATCGGACCGACGACGTTCCCGCGAGCGGGCCGATGACGCTCGTGACGACGCTGGTCGTGAAGGTGGATTTGTGGATCGTCGCGTCGTATCCCCTCTCTACGGCAACTTCCTGCCCCTCCCACGTGATCTGGATGGAACGCGCTTCCCTGAACCGGCCGGCAGCCTCCCATCGGACTTTGAAGGTCTCCCCTACCTCGACTTGGCTTCGGTTCGTCCATACCCGCGGACGTGGGCCCACGGCCGCCAGCAGGGCAGAGCCGGCGATGAGAACGATCCCGAAACCAACGACGATGACCAGCGCGGCTATGTCCAAACCATGACCGGCCAGTGCGACTGTGACAGAGATGAAGACTGAGAGGATCACCAACACCAGGCATCCGAGCGCCAAGCCTCCTCGCGCCCCACTGATCGGGCGGAGGCGTACCCACTCGGCACCGTTGGCGCGCGAGCTACTTGGCGCGGGGCTGCTCATTCGCATTCCCTAGCACCTTCTGCCGGATCTCCTCCAAGAGCTCGTCCCCGCGGGCGTCCGCGAGCGCGTGCTCGACGTCGAGGATGCGCGCCTCGACGCCATCGTTCGCGATCTCGTATCGGCCCGACGCGCGCGCGATGCGCCGGTCGATCCGGTCGCGGATCTCCTGAAGGCTCGGGACGTCCGAGGCCGGTGCCAGCGTGCCGATCCGCTGAAGAGCGCTGGCGACCCGCTCCTGCATTTTCGCGGCTTCGAGCTCGGTGAGAAGCTTCGAGCGCTCCGCGAGCTGTCGCTGCACGAGGTAGGCGTTGTGTTCGACCGCGGCCTTCGCGGCCTTCGCCGCGGCGGCCGCGCGCCCGTGAAGCTCGTGCAGGTCCGCGGCGGACGATTCCACCGTCGCGAGCTGCATCGCGAAGAGCCGGGCGGTGCGTTCGTGTGCGCCGGCCCTTTCGGCGTCACCCTTGGTCCGCGCATCCTCGGCCAGGACGAGCGCCTGGGTCGCCGAGGCGCGGAGCCGTTCGAGCTCGGTGACCGTACGCGTGAGCTTGAGCTGAAGCTCGCGCTGGTTGCCGATCACAGCGGCGGCCTGATCGCTGAGTGCGGCGTGCTGCCGCTTGGCCTCTTCGATCGCCTGCTCGATCTGCACGCGTGGATCCGCGAACGTGTCGAGCGCTCCGGTAAGGAACGCGACCGCGTAGTGCCAGGTGCGCGTGATGAGTCGGAACATTTCCTTCACCTTCCTATTTCTGTTCGATCGCTGAGTGCATGTCGACCCAGGTCCTCGGTCTCGACGAGCGCCGCCCTGAGCGTGTCGAGCTCAGCCGCGAGCTCGTCCACCTGCGGCGCCGCGACACCCGATCCGAATTCGCTCAGCGCGACGATCTCGGCCACGCGAGCGACGAGACCTTCGAGCCCGAGCGCGGCGGCCTCGATTCGTCCGACGAGCTCGCGCTGCGTCGCCTCGAGCCGCTCGCCCGCCTCGATGCGGGCGGTGAGCGAGCGGAGCGCGTACTCGTTCTGCTGGCGGGCCGGGCCCTCGCCCAGCACGCCGAGCTGATGACGCAGCGACGCGTCGGTCGTTCGAAGCTCGGCCAGGTCTGTGCCTCCCGCGAGGCGCGAGACGAGGCCCGACTGGTACGCGAGGCGCCGGAGGATCACGACCGCGTCGGCCGCTTGCTTCGCGATGACGGCGCAGCGATACGCGACCGCGCCGGATCCCGCGCTCGCTCGTAGCCGCCGGATCGCGGCGACCGCGGCCTCCGCGCGGATGACCCAGAGCGCCTCCGGAGTGCCCGGGATTGGTCGAGGCGTGCGCCGGTACGAGAGCGCCGCCTCGAGCAGACCTCTGACAACGCACACGAGGACGGCGGTGAGGAGCGCGAGCGGCAGCGGCGCGCCGAGGAAGAGGTACGCGGCTCCCACCGCCACCGCGAGGGCGAGCGTCGCTCGATCGGGAACGAACATCCGGGCATTCATCAGAAGTTCGACACGACCTCCTTGAACACTCGTCCGATGGACGATTGGTCCGATGCGTCGTACGAGGTAGCCCGAGTCGATTCGGCGATACGCTGGAGGACCTTCTTGTCGGCGTCGCCGCCGTACGCGATGGTGAACACGCGGATCCCGTTCTCGCGCGTCTCCGGGTCGAGTGCGCGTACGAGCCCCTCCAGGTCGTTGTTCGTGTCGGAGTTCTGGCCGTCCGTAAGGAGCATCACCGCATTGATGCGGCGCGCGTCCGCGACACGCGAGAGCGCGCGCACCGCGTCGAGCGTGGTCGTATAGAGCGCGGTCCCGCCGTTCACCGAGAGACCGGCGAGGCGCGTCCGCAGGAGGTCCTTCTGTGGACCGAGCGGGGCGATCGGCATCAGCTCCTGATGTCCCGAGGAGAAGATCCAGACGCCAACGTCGTCGTCGTCCGCGAAGAGATCGAGCGCGTCGATCGATGCACGCTTCATCAGCTCGAGCTTCGCCCCGAGCATCGATCCGGAGACGTCGAGGACCATGAGGACGCGAGCGCGCTTGCGGACGTCCTTCCACGAGGCCTGAACCGCCGCGAGCGCTTCGGATGATGGCGGGCGGATCACGTTCCCGGCCGCTCCCTGGGGAAGGAAGCTCGAGTCGGACGCGAGCATCGCGCCGGCTCGACCTTCGTGATCGCGGAACCCGAGCTCCTGGAGGCGCGCCTGACGGTCGGGGTGCTCCAGGTACGCGAGGAAGAGCGCGGCCGCGCGGCGCTTGGCGTCGTCGACCCACGGCGCGCGGAGCACGACGTACGGGTGGTCCGCCACGAGCGTGCCTTCGCGCGGGTAGATCGCGACGAGCGGAACCTCGGGTCGCCCCTGGTCGTAGTCGAAGATCTGCTTCTCCTCGACGGCGATGGCGGAGACGTAGCCGAGCGGGTTCCCGGCGTCGGCTGCGGTCTTCATGTTCGCGAGGAAGGTCGACGCGGTGCTTCCGTAGTGCTCGACCGAGCCTTCGATGCCCTTGACGAACGTCACCACCTCGAGCTTGCGGACGTCGTCGACGGTGAGATCGGCCGAGAGGCCGGTCGCCGCGTAGTACGTCCCGACGAGGGCGTGCAGCCCCGAGGTCGACACGGTCGGATCCGTCTTCCCGAGGCGGAACCGTCCCCACTGCGGGTGGCCGTAGCGGGCCCAGCCCTGCGGGTCCTGCGCGAGCGCGAGGATGTCGTGCCATCCGATCTGGGTCGTGGGCCAGCCCATCGCTTCGGCCATCGGGCGGGGCATCGCGATCACGAGCGGTGACTGCATGAGGCTCGGCAACGAGGTCGGGATGAGATCAGAGCGATCCGCGCCGACGCGGTGCTCGCGGAGGAGGTTCACCCAGGTCGTCGCTGCGGGCGACCAGACATCGGGACGCGCTCCGTCGCGCGCCTCATCCCACCCCTGGGCGAGCGCGGCTTCGGCGTCGCCGGAGGCCTTCCGGACGACCTTGACATCGATGCAGCGCTCGTCAACGGTCGCCCCGGTGCGCACGAAGTCCGCGGCCATGTCGCCGATCGGGCCCGACTTCTCGTTCGAGGCGATCACAACGAGCTGCACCGGGTTCGCGCACGAAGCCACCGGCTGCGGTGCCTGCGGGCGCTGGCCGATGATGTAAGCGGCCACCAGGACGACGGCGCCGATCGCGGTGATCCAGGTCCCGAGCCGGCTCTTGCGCTCCATTTCCTTACCTCCGATCGCCGCTTGGCGGCTTTCGGGGGACAAGGTGCGCCCGGAGGGCAGGCGAAAACCTCCGGGAAAGGGCCTAGCCGGTGCTCATCCGGTGCTCAAACCGCGTCGTCAGGGGTTTGGCGCAAGCGCCCGCCGATGTATCACGGTTTGCCTCCCCTCGAATCGCGCGGGCGCCGAGGCGCCGGGACCTCGACGTCGCCGACGATCGAGCCTTTCGGCGTATTTCGCTCGGTCACCCACGACGCGATCTGGGCGCGGTGGTGCAGATTGAGCTTGTTCATGATGTTTTGGACGTGGTTGTCGATCGTCCGTTCCGAGAGCACGAGCCGCTCCGCGATCTCCTTGTTCGTCGAGTCGCGGATCAGGACAGCGACATCGGCCTCACGCCTGGTGAGTGGCGCGAACCACTGACTTTCCCGGAGCATGACGTCCTGGGCTGGCGGCGCCGGCCGCATCAGGCGACGAAGACCTAATCCCGCTCCGACGCGGACGATGAGGACGGCAATCACGGCTGCCGTGATCGCGATGAGATCGTGGCCGAGCCACAGAGCGGCCAGCGCCGCCGCCGCCGCGAAGGCAACGGCGACCGGGTCGCGAAGCTCCGCAAGCGCGCGCATCAGAAGTTCGAGACCACGGAAACGAGGATCTTGTCCATCGCTCTCCGATCTTTGTCCGAGTACGCACCACCGCGGCCCGCCAGAGCGATGTCCTCGAGGGTGCTGAGGTCGGCCTTGCTGCCGAACCCCACCGTGAAAACGCGGACGAACCTGTCGTTCGGCTGAGCGATGAGGGTGCGCTGAAGGCTATTCAAGGAGTTGTTCGTCGGATCGTCGTTGCCGCCATCGGTCAGCACGACGACAGCGTTGATTCGCGCAGTGTCGTAGCGCGCACGCATCGAGGTAACTGCTGCATCGAGCGTGGTGTAGAGCGCTTTGTGCTGACCCTGTGGTTGAAGGGCCTCGATCTCATGTCTCAGCGTCGCTTTCTGCTGCGAGATCGGACCGGGGGTGACGACCTCGTGATAGGGAGGATCCGCCCCCGAGGAGCTCGAGAATGACCAGAGCCCGACCTCGTCGGCTGGCGCAAAGTCTTCTAGCGCGGCGGAGGCAGCGTCCTTGGCGATGTCGAGCTTGCTCTTCGAAGAGTTTGGGGCGCGCTCCGCCATGGAGCTCCCGACGTCGATGACCAGCAGAACGCGAGCGGACTTGCGGATCGCCTTCCACGACGCCTGGATCTCGGCAATCACCGCTGGCACAGGCAGCCGGTACTCCGATCCCGGCTTGGTCGGGTCGAGGTAGTTGGCCTTTGTGATCTCAGGGCCGGGATCGCCCTTGTAGCCGCGCAACCCCGCGCTCTGAAATCGGGCCTGCGCCTCAGGACCCTGGAGATACCCTAGGAAATCATCCGCCGCACGACGCTTTAGGTCGTCAGTGGTCAGCGTGACATACGGGTGGTTCGCGATGAGCGTGCCCTCGCGCGGATAGATCGCGACGAGCGGAACGACCGGCACCACTCCTCTTGGAGCGGGCACGTCGGAATTGGGATTGCCGTGGTTGTAGTCCCACACCTGCTTCTCTTCGATCGCGATCGCGGAGACGTACTGCTCGGCCTGACCGCGACGATCGCTTGCGAGGAGATCGTTCAGGTAGGTCGCGACCGTGTCGCCGTAGTGGACGACGGAGCTCTCCACGGTTTTCATGAACGCGATGGTGCGTGGCTCGGGCGCGGAACCGTCCCCTTTTCCTCCGCCCGCGTAGTGCGTCGCGATCAGGGCATGAAGGCCGGACGTCGAGCTCAGCGGACTGGTCTTGCCGAGTTTGAACGGGTCCCACTCGGGGCGGCCGTAACGTTTCCACGCATCCGGTTTCTGCGCGAGCTCGAAGATGTCGGCCCACCCGATTTCCTTGTCGGGCCAGCCCAACGCCTCCGCCATCGGCTTCGGCATCGCGATGACGAGCGGCGACTGAATGATGCTCGGCCTTCCCGGGGGGACGTTCGTCGAAAGACCGGCCGCCTGCCGATGAAATTCGAGGAGCGTCACCCACGTGATCGCCGCTGGCGACCACACGTCAGGCTCGGGCGAACCCTCAGAGAGCGGATCCCATCCACGCGCCAGCGCGGCTTCGGCATCACCCGAGCGGACCTTGAAAACCTGTACGTCAACGCACCTGCCGTTAACGGCCGGCCGGCCCTTTTCGTATTCGTCGGCGAGAACCACCAGAAGCGCGGACTTCTCATTCGATGCGGCGATCTTGAGCGGAACGCAAAACGGCGACGGCGGAATGAGCGACAGGATCACGACGGCGACCATCGCGCAGGCGCCGGTCGCGAATCGCGCCAGAGCCGTCGGCCCGCGCCACATTTCTGCTTCCCTTACCCCGCCGGGAGTGTACGAAGTACAGGAAAGCTGGCGGGTCTCTTTTCATCGTTACGTGCGCGGGCGCTACGCGGGCTTGGTCACCGTCCGCAGTGGCACCATCGAGGTCTTTCCCGCCTTGGTCGTTACGAGCGAGCTTGGAACGCCGCTCGGCGGTGGCGCGGCGAAGTGGACGATGAGCTCGTAGCCGCTCAGGTCATCGAGCATCTGGATAACGATCGCGTGCGCTCCCATCGCCGCCAGGCGATCCTGGTGCGCCTTGCGGGCGGCCTCGGCGTCTTCGAATGTCGCCATCCCTTCATCAGTACCGCCTCCCACCCGCTCCGGTTCCGTTTTTGGTCGCGGTCGACGGAAGTGATCCTGAAGCGCTCGGGGGAGTCTGGCTGCCGAGGACGGCCGTCGGTGAGGGTGACGAGCCGAGCGGAGACGGTGGGACCGAGGCTCCAGGGTTGCTTGACGAGACCGGCGACGCCGACGATGGTCCCGATTGCGCGGTCGCCGGTGACGGCGTCGTCGCCGCTGTCGATGGCGCTGCGGGCGTCGTCGCCGCCGGCGAGCTCTGGACGGCGATCGGCGAACGGTTCGGTGGGCTCGGGGAGGAGCTCGCGGTGGCCTGGTTCGCAGCAGGCCTGAGCGCGACTCCTCCCGTCGACGACGCAGCAAACACGGCCGCGCCGAGCGCGACGAGACCGAGGATCGCGACGATCGGAACAAGCCCGATCCGCCTCCCCAGCGGCGAAAGTTGCAGGCATTTGGGGCAGAAGCCGGAAACCGGGGTGAACACGTTGCCACAGTTCCGGCAGCGGACCGGCCGACGCGTCCGTGCCACGGCTTGGCTGGTTGCATTCTTCGTGCGCGACCGGTTTTAGCGTCGGCGGGCGGCCGCCTTGCGCTTCGCCTCCTGCCCGACCCAAGCCGCTTCCTCCGGCAGGCCGAGGGCTTTGCGCCTGGGCGCGGGCAGGTACTTCGCGCCCTCCAGTAGGGAGAGCCGCGACACTCGGTCGCGGTGCGTTCGCAGGAACGCGTACGTCAGCTCGGGCCGCTTCGTCGACACCTCGCGCAGCACCCAGCCGATCGCCTTGCGGATGAAGAACTCGCGCTCGTCGAGCATTGACGCGGCCAGGCGCGACCAGAGCGCGAAATCGCCCCCGCCCGCCCGAAGCGCGTCGTGCTCGGCGAGGAGCGCCGTCCGTCGCACCCAGAAGTCGTCGTCCTTCGCCCACACCGAAAGTCGCTTTCGCGTGCGCGGGTCACGCTTGATGACGTCGCCGATGATCTTCGGCGCGATCCAATCGACGTACGCCCAGCTCTTCGACTTCCGCACGAGCACGATGAGCCAGGGAATATCTCGATCGTCGAGCATCTCGCGGTCGCGCTCGAGTACGCCGATCGCGGCGGCCCGGAGCTCGTGCACGTCGGTCGCGTAGAGCGTCTCGGCGATCGCGCGCAGGTCAGCGCGGGTCAGATCCGGATGCGCATCGCAGTGCTCGCGGACCGCCGCGCGGATCGAGTCCTGACTCGTTCCCCAGAAGCGCAGATCGCTCTTGAGATACGCCTTCTCGCCGATGGCGCGCGCCGCCGAGCCCGCGCCTCGCAGTCGGCGCGTGAAAAACGTGATCGCGCGCGATCCGAGATCTACGCGCGAAGCCACGCGCGTATCGCGCGGTCGTCGAGGCCGGCGGCATCGAGCTCGCGCTCCCCCATCGTGACGACTGGAATGCGCAGCGCGTATCGATCCAAGAGCGCCGAGTCTTTCGTGATGTCGACGCGGTCCACGTCGAGCGGAACGTCCAGCGCAACGCGATGCAGCGCGCGATACGCCTCCGCACAGAGTCCGCAGTCGGGCTTCTCGAGGAGACGTACCTTCCGCGGCGGCTCGCGATGGGTGCGGCGGCGCACGAGTGCCAGCGCGCGGCGCAGGTCTCCGCGCATCACCAGTTCGGCGGCAGTCCCGGGACGTTCGGCGGCAGCGCTTTCCCGCGCGGATAGATCACGTAGACGATACCGCCCGATCCGCCGAGCCACACCCGCTCGAAATCCGCTCGGCCGTAGACCTTGCGCACGTCGTCGTTCGTCGGCGCGGCGGGATCGTTCGTGATCACGTCGCCGTTCGTGTCGAAGCCGCGAATGACGAGGAGGTGCCCTTCCGTCTTCCCGAACAGGAATCCCGGCAGGTCGCCATTGATCGAAGCGACGAGCGGAATGCTCGTCGCGATGAAGCGCTGCGCCTCGCTCAGCGAACGAAGCCGTGTGACGAAGCCCTCGAGACCGAAGCGCGTCGCGTACGCCACATTCGAGGGCCAGTTCCCGGCGCCCTTGTAGTTCCAGTCGTACGTGTACCGCGCCGCGAAGTCGACCTGCGGATCGCCGTAGGTTGGTCCCGGGAACTTCTCGAGCTCGTCGTCGGAAGGACTCGCGCCAAGCGCCCCGAGGACCATCGCGGTCGAGGTCGGGCTGCACCAGGCTTCGCCACCGCCGTCGTATTCCGGGAACTCGCCCTTGTGCTCCTCCTGCGAGAGGGGTGGCACCTGCAGGTCGACTGCGGTCCCGTCGAATGGGCTCGGAATTTCGTACTTGAACGAGGTCGAGACCATCGCCGCGAGCAGCTGAACGGACGGCGTCGCCGTGCTCCCCGAGCGCTGGTAGAGCGTCACGCGGAGGCGGTACGAGTCGAGCGGCGCCGCTCCATCGGCGCGCTTGAAGGTGTCGATGTTCACGTCGCCGTCCGCGCTCCGCTGCCCAGGCGTCGACGTCCGGTGAATATCAGTGTCGCCGGATGCCCAGGTCATCATCGTGTAGAGCTTTGTCTCGCGTCCCGCGCCGCGCGCCTGCATCTCCAGCTTGATCCACGTGGTCGCGGGTGTTTCGGCGTTCCACGACGCGACGAGCTCGTCGAACGCGAACGCGACCGGGATCCAGTCGCTCGTCCACGAGCCGCTCTGGTAAGCGATGCCGGACTGACCATATGGATCGTCGTACGCGCTGGTTGCGAGTCCGTCGGCGGCGAGGACCAGCGGGCCCGTTCCGGTCACTCCGCTCGACGAGCCGCGCGTGAGGTCGGCGCGTGTGAAGCTCACGGCCGGAGCGTCCGAGGGCTGCGGCACGAGGGTCGGCGTGGGCGCCGGCGTGCTCGGCGTCACGACCTCGCTGGGCGCCGGCGAATTCGTCGCATCAGGAGGCGGCGTGGCGATGCACGCCGCGGCGAGCACCGCGCTCGCCGAGGCAACGGCCAGGCATCGTCGCGCTCCTTTCATCCGAGCGCGGCGGTCACCAGTTCGCGGGCAGCCCCGGTACGTTGGCGGGGAGCACGCGTCCGGCTGGATAGATCACGTACACGATGCCGGCGGAGCCGCCGAGCCATACGTTTTCGAAGTCGGCGCGCCCGTACACTTTGGTGACGTCGGCATTGGTCGGCACCGCGGGATCGTTCGCGATCACATCGCCCGTCGCCGTGAACCCGCGGATGACCAGAAGATGGCCGTTCGTCTTCTTGAAGAAGAACCCGGGGAGATTGCCCTGGATCGAGGCGACGAGCGGGATGCCTGCGTTGGTGAAGAGCTCGGCTTCGGTCAACGAGCGGAGGCGCGTCACGAACGCGTTCAGCCCGAACCGCGCGGCGTACGCGGTGTTGTCGGGCCAGTTTCCCGCGCCCGGGTAGTGCCAGTCGTAGACGTACCGCGCCGCATAGTCGACCTGAGGATCGGTGTAACCCGCGCCCGGGAAGGCTGCGAGGTCGGCGTCGCTCGGACCCACGCCCCAGTACTTGAGGATCATCGCGGTCGACGTCGGGCTGCACCAGGCCTCGCCGCCATTGTCGAATTCGCGGAACTCGCCCCGGTGAATCTCCTGCGAATACGAGGGCACGGCGTTGTCGGAGGCCGTCCCGCCGAAGGTGCTCGGGATCGCGTACGTCGTGCCGGCGGAGGTCATCGCGCCGACCAGGCGCACGCTCGGGGTCGCCCTCCCGCTCGCGCGATAGAGCGTCACGCGCAGCCGGTAGGCGTCGAGGGCCGCGGCCTTCTTATCGCGGATGAACGTGTCGATCGCGATGAAGCCGTCTGCGTCGCCCTGCCCGCCGACCGATGTCCGGTGGATGTCAGCGTCACCGGATGCCCAGATGCCCATCGTGTACCACTTGGTCTCGCGGCCCGATCCGCGGGCCTGCATCTCCGTCCGGATCCACGTGCCCGCGGGCGTCGCCGCGTTCCAGGACGCCACGAGCTCGTCGAACGCGAAGGCGACGCCGGTCCAGGTCGACGTCCACGAACCGCTCTGGTAGGCGATCGCGCCGCGGTCGGGGTTGTCGAAGGGATCGTCGTACGAGCCGCCGGTAAGTCCGTTCTTCGCGAGGGTCAACGTGGCGCCGCCGACGGCACCGCTCAGCGTTCCGGTGCTGAGGCTCGCTCGCACGAACTGGACCGGCGGCGCACCCACCGTCTTCGCGCTGGCGGTCGTCGCGGTAGTGGACAGGACCAGCGCCGCGGCGACGACGATGGCGAACGAGACCTTCATGGCAACCCTCCTCAAACGCGTGGCCGGAAAAGCCTAGCGCGGATAGAGTCAGGTTCGTGAGCACACTGCCACGCGCCGAGCTCTTCTGGTCGACGGAGCGGGTCGCCGCCGCGATCAACGATCCCACCGTACGGGTGGTGGACTGCCGCTTCAGCTTCGACGAGGACATGCGCTCGCGCTACATCGACGGCCATCTGCCGGGAGCGGTCTACGTGAACTGGGCCGAAGATCTCTCCGCTCCCGCACCGGAGTCAGGTCACCCGCGGTGGATGCTGCAGAGCGCCGACGAGTTCGCTCGCGCGATGGCGCGACTTGGGATCGGCGACGACACGATGGTTGTGGGATACGACTCCGAAGGTGGCCACCACGCAGCGCGCCTGTGGCTCGCGCTCCGCCGCTTCGGCCACGCCGGCATGGCGGTCATGGAGGGCGGGATCCAGAAATGGATCGCCGAGGGCCGGCCGCTCGAGACCGGCGCGCGATCCGTCGACAAGCCCGCCGTATTCACGCCGCGTCCGCGCGTGGGTGTCGTCGCGTCGAAAGAGGAAGTCCTGGCCGCCGTTCGCACCGGCGATCCGTGGCTGCTCGACGTGCGGCGTGATGCTGAGTTCACGGGCGCCGAGAAGCGCGCCGCACGCGGCGGTCACATCCCGGGGGCGGTGAACATCCCCTGGAAGGACGCGCTCAAAGACGACTGGACGCTACGCGACGCGGACGAGCTCGAGGAGTTCTATACGAACGCGGGCTTCGGACCGGAGACGAGGACGATCACGTACTGCCAGGCCGGGGTGCGTGCAGCGTTCACGCATCTGGTGCTCACGGCGCTCGGTCACGATGAGGTCCGCACGTACGACGGCTCCTGGGAGGAATGGGGCAACGAGCCCGACCTCCCGATCATCACCGGACGAAGCTGAGGCTGCTCCGGCCGCTGAGCGGCGCGCGCACGTGGATCGTGAAGAAGATGCCATCGTCCTCGAGCCAGGTGACGCCATCGACGACGCCGCGAAGCGCGAGGCGATAGTCGCCCGCGGTCGCCGGTGCCCGGACCGTGAACTCGAACCAGCCGATCTCGCCCGGACCGACGTAATCCGTGGTCGTGGAGGTCACGCGGTTTGCAGAAAGCCAGTCGCCGGCGAGCTCGGAGCGGTCGGAGTCCTGGGGGTCGTTCGTTGCGATGACGACCTGCTGACCCGCGCCGTCGTTGTACCAGCCCCGCGAGCCGATGTTCTTTAGCGCGACGACGAGTTTCGCGGTCGCACCGATGAGGACATTCGGGTCCGCACTCTGCGCGCTCCAGCTCGCGTGATAGCCCGAGTCTGGCGGAAGCGAGATCTTTCCCGGGATCTGAAATGCGGCACGCGTAACGGCCGGAGTTGCGGCCCGCGACACCGGCGCGGCCCGTGCGGCGTCGACGACGCCGCCGAAGTCCGCGGTCCAGTACCAGCCGTACGTCGAACCGCCGGCGTAGCCGCGGCCCACGCCGATCGCCTGGTACTTCGGGTTCACGAGCACGGCGTAATGCGCGGGGCTGTTGATCCAACCGTTCAGCACGTCCGCGGTCGACGTGAAACCCGCGGCCAGATCCTCGCCCGTCCACGTGCCGAACGCCGGGTATCCCGCGTCGGCCATGCGCTGCGTCGGCGAACGACCGTCGAGCGACGTGTGTGCGAAGTAGTTGCGGGAACCCATGTCGACGGACATCCACTTCGCCGCGGAGGTCAGCGTCTCCGATACAACGAGCGTCGGGAGACTGCGAGCGGCGCGGAAGGCGTTGATGCGCGCCACGAGCTCTTGCTCGGCGCTGTCGAGGCTCGCTCCCTCGGCGACCTGGGGTGTGAACAGGCCAAGCAGACCCACGACCGCAAGAACGGTCGCGACAAGACCACCTGAAAATCGGATCATCACTCCCCTGGCTGCTTCTCATCCTTGATGCGGTCACGACTCGTGGAGTCGCGTCAGGGTGTCAGGAGAGGGCGCCGATCCGGACTTGATCCGGCTGGCTCGCTTGCCTGTCTTCTATGCATTGGCGCCGTGGGGCCCCTACCCATCAGGGGCCCTACCCCTGCTACCGGCGGCGTACGGCGGACTGGATTTCGGCGGCGAGAGCAGGCGGGACGTTCGCGTCTATGCGTATCCCGGCCTCTTCGTAGTCCACGCTCTTCAGGGAGCCGCGCGTGCGGATCTGCTGGACGAGTGCGCCCGCGTGGTACGGCAGCGTCGTCTTCACGTGCTTCCAGCTCGAGGACGCCGCCTCGGCGAGCCGCGCCCGCAGCGCCTCGAGGCCCTCCCCCTTTAGGGCCGACGTGAACACCGCCGCGGGGAATTCCGCCCCCAGCGCCTCGCGGAGCCCGTCGCCTTCCTCGCCGCGGAGCCGGTCGGTCTGATTGAAGACGAGGAGGCGCGGCCGCCCAGCGAGGTCGAGCGACTTGAGCGTCTCGTCGACGACGCGCATGTGCTCGTGCAGGTTGGGATGCGTCACGTCGGCAACGTGCACGAGAAGGTCCGCGTCGGCGAGCTCCTCGAGCGTCGCGCGGAACGCGGCGACGAGCGTCGGCGGCAGCTTGTTCACGAAGCCGACGGTGTCGGAGAGCAGGATCGTCGCGCCGCCTGCCAGCGCGGCGCGCCGCGTGGTCGGGTCGAGCGTCGCGAACGGCTGGTCCGCGACGAGCACGTCGGATCCGGCGAGAGCGTTCATGAGCGTTGACTTTCCCGCGTTGGTGTAGCCGACGATCGCGGCGAGGAAGAGCCCTTCGCTCGTGCGCGAGCCGCGTGCGCGCTCGCGCTGCCGCGCGACCTCCTCGAGCTGCTTGCGCAGATCCTGGATGCGCTTCCTGATGATTTGCCGGTCGCTCTCGAGCTTCGATTCACCCGGGCCACGCGTGCCGATGCCGCCGCCGAGGCGCGACATCTCCTTCCCGCGCCCGGTGAGTCGCGGCAGCCGGTACTCGAGCTGCGCGAGCTCCACCTGGATTCGGCCCTCCCGCGAGCGTGCGTGAAGCGCGAAGATGTCGAGGATCACGGCCGAGCGATCGACGACGGCCACGTTCGTGATCTCCTCAAGCGTGCGTTGCTGCGACGGCTTGAGCTCGTCGTCGCACACGACGATGTCGGCGCGCAGACGCGCGACCTCTCGTCCGATCTCGCCGGCCTTCCCTTTCCCCACGTACGAATTCGGGTCGCGCGTCCGTCGCGCCTGCAGCGAGCGACCGGCCACGATCCCGCCGGCGGCCTCGACGAGTGACCCGAGCTCGTCGAGCGAGTCATCGCCGTCGAGGCGCGAGCGCGGAAGCTCGACGCCGACGAGGTACGCGCGCTCCGGCGGCGTTTCGGTCTCGATCACGCCGTTCCCTCGAAGACGTACTCGGCCGGTCCTGCGAGCTCGAACGTGCTCGGACCCGCACGGACGAAGAGATCGCCGCCGGGAACGCGAACCGTCACGCGCTCGGCCATGCGCTGCTCGCACGCCGCCGCGGCGACCGTCGCGCATGCGCCGGTGCCGCATGCGAGCGTCTCCCCCACTCCGCGCTCGTCGACACGGAGCAGGATCAGGTCGTTCGCGACGACGCGCGCGATCTCCACATTCGCCTCACCGGCTGCCGCTCGGGCCGTCGCCGCGAGCGCGCGAAGATCGGCCGTCGCCGGATCGCTGACGAAGACCACGACGTGCGGGTTGCCGAAGCTCACGCGATAGGCGCGCGTTCCGTCAAGGGCGAGGGCCTCCGGCGAGCTCGGTGCGGCGAACGTTATCGCGATGCCGGCCTTGTCCCTGCGCGCCGTCACGGTCCCGCCCGGGAATGCGAGATCGAGCGCATCTCCGCCGTGGCGGTCGAGGAGATAGCGGGCGACGCACCGTGCTCCGTTCCCGCAGGACTCGCCGAGCGACCCGTCCGCGTTGTGGATGGGCACGGGCCAGCATCGACCCTGCGCGTCGCCGATCACGAGGATTCCGTCGGCGCCGATACCGCGTCGCCGGTCGCAGAGCTCGCGCACGCGATCCGCCGAGATGTCGGCCGGCCCGTCGACGACGATGAAATCGTTCCCGCAGCCGTGCATCTTCGTGAACTTCACGCAGCTGCCTTGACGATGTCCTCGAGCGGATCGGACAGCGTCGGATCGAACCATCGGATCGCGGGATCGCGTCGGAACCACGTCATCTGACGACGAGAATAGGCGCGCACATCGCGAGCCGTGAGCCCGATGGCGGTCTCGAGATCGATCTCGCGCCGTAAATGAGCGGCCCAGTGCACGTACCCATGGGCGCTCATGCTCGGGAGACGAGGATCGACCCCGCGCGCGACGAGCGCGCGCGTTTCGTCGAGCACGCCGGCCTCGACCATCACGCGAACGCGCCGTTCGATCGCCGCTATGAGGATCTCGCGGGGCGGCCGCAGACCGATGCGCAACGCGGCGATCGACTGGCCGCGCACGCGAGCGACGGGCCCGCCGGCGATCGTGACGACCTCGACGTAACGCACGAGGCGCCTGCGGTTTCGCGGATCGACCCGCGACGCGGCTTGGGGATCGATCGCGCGGAGACGATCGTGAAGCGTCGCGGCGTCTTCCGACTCCAGGCGCGCGCGTACCGCGGGATCGTGCGGGAGGGAGGCGAGGTCGAGTTCGTCGAGCAGCGCCCGCACGTACAGACCAGTCCCACCGACGACCAGCGCGACGTGGCCACGCGCGCGAACCTCGGCCAGCGCGGCCCGGCCATCTCGCTGATAGCGGAGCACGTCGTAACGCTCGCCCGGATCCGCCACATCGATGAGGTGGTGCCGAATACGCGCGCGTTCTTGCGGCGTCGGCTTCGCCGTGCCGATGTCCATCGTGCGATAGACCTGGCGCGAGTCGGCCGAGACGATCTCGGCGCCGACGCGCTCGGCGACGCGCATCGCGAGAGCGCTCTTGCCCGACGCGGTCGGGCCGACGATCGCGATCACGTCCGTACTGCCGCCTCCACCGCTCGCAGAGCGTCGCGCGCTCGGACGACGGTCGCGTGATCGGGCATCCGCTCGCCATAGCGGAGATCCTCGAATGCGGCGACGATCGGCGAGGCCGCGGCCCAGCGCGGATCAGCGCCCGTGATCCGACGCTGATGTTCCGACGGCGTCTCCGCGGCGTCGCGCCAGCCCGGCCCCGTGCGGTCGGCGAGCGCGAGCAGGCGCCAGTAGATGAGTCGGAGCGCGGCCGCCGGCGTTCCGTCATCGCGCGGCGCGCGCCGCTGCGCGGCGCGTCGCGGGAAGAGGGACCGAAGCGTCGCGCCGAGCGTGAGCCCCGAGGCCGCGGCGGCGCGCTCGAGCTGCGCGCCTTCCGGAAGGGTGAGCCGCCGCTCGCGCACCGCGCGCTCGAAAAGGACGAGCGCCACGAGGATGACGACGATGAGGATGACGATCTCAAAGCCACCGACGACGAGCGGTCGCGTCCGTTCGATCTCGCGCAGGAGGGCCTGGTCGTCGCCCGACTGGGCTGCGGAGGGCGACGGCGAGAAGAAGCTCCAGCGCCGGAGGAGCGGCTCGAGGAGCGCATACACGAGGGCGGCCAGATAGCCGAGCGGCAACAGCAGCGTGAAGATCACCTCGTCCCACACGGGTCCGAGTGCTTCTCCGACACCGCGAAGGATCTGATCGACGGCCGGCGCGGCGAGCGCCGCGACGAGCGCCGCGACACCCAGCGCGAAGACGACCGAGTTCGCGGACGAGAGCCGCGCGGAGCCTGCCTTTCCGGTTGTGAGAGACAGCTCCTCGGCAGAGCGCGCGACCGAGAGGGCGACGGCCGAAGCTGCGACGAAGATGAGCGCGAGCGGCACGAGCGGCGTTCGATCGACGGGAACCGGCGCGACGGCGGCAAGGGCAAGGGCCACCGCGCCGAACGGCACGGCGTTTCGCGCATCGCTCCAGCGGACCGCGCCGCGCGCGAGCGATACGACGCGCCAGAGATAGACCTCCGCAAGGATGACGAACACGATGATCCGTCCACCCCAGGTCACCACATCGAGGGGATGGGTCGGCAGCACCACCGCCAGGAGCAGACCCGCGCCAAGTGTTGCGCTCACGACCGCGGTCCCGCGCGCCTCGGACCCCGTCTCGCGGAGCGCGGAGACGAGGACGAGCGTCGCACCGATGATCGCGAACGTCGTCGGCGTCAACGCGAGCGGCTCGATGCCACCGCTCATGTGCACGAGCGCGAGAAGACAAGCGAACGCGATCGCCTCCATCACCGCACGCGCGATGAGGAGCGCCGCGAACGCGCGCGAGCTAGACCGCCGCACTGCGCTCTCGCTGCGTGAGCACGTCGTGCGATACGCCATGGACCGTGAGGTGTGCGCCGAGCACGGCTGGTATGTCGCCTACGGACACGATGAGGACGCGGTGATGCGCGCGACGAAGCGCGATTGAAGCGTTGGCGAGGCCTTGGCCGAGCCGTGGCGTGACGATCACGAGCGTCGCGCCCCACGGCAGGCGGCCACGCTCGCGGAGGAACACGGTCTCCGGCGCGCCGACGGCATACGGACCGAGGCGCGCGAGGATCTCAAGGCTGCGTGTGATCGATCGCGGCCCGCGCCCAAGCGCCGATCTCGGCCGCTCGTGGGTGAGGTTGTCAATCCCGTTCGTCACGAGCCCGACCTGCCGGCCGGCCGCCGCGGCGAGACGCAAGAGCTCCGCGGCGGCGGACACGACGAGCTCGGCGGCCTCCGGGTCGGCCTGGATCCAGTACTGCTCGTAGGACGCGACGTTGACAAGGAAGATCGAGTCGAGGCTCGTCGCCGGCTCGTAGAGCTTCGTCTGCAGCTCGCGGAGGCGCGCCGACGCCTTCCAATGGATCTCCTTGCGCGCATCGCCGCGGCGGTGCGGCCGAACCCCGCGGAAACGGAGTGGATCGGGCACGAGCCCGCGGCGCGTGGCGGTTTCGGCGAGAGGACGAAGCGACGCGAGCGCGCGATCGCGCGCCGCAAGCGGGGCCGGGTACGCGATGACCTCCGGTGCGAGCGCCACCGTGCGTTCGGTCTGCGTGAACCCGAGCCAATCGCCGGCGCGCAGACGAAGGGGACCGATCGCGTAGGCGCCGCGAGCCGGAACGTGGACGGGCAGGCGCACCACGACGCGCTCGCGACCGCGCATCGGGAACCCGCAATCGATCCAGCGGCGCGACATGCCGGGCGCGGGATTCGGTGGCTCGACTCCTTCGCCAAGGAAAAGGCGCGCGTCGAGCCACGGGAGGGGCACCGGCTTGCGGTTGACGATCTCGACCGTCGCGACCGGCAGCTCACCGGCGATGATCCGATCCGGCGTGAGGGTCACGCGGGCGTCCACGGCCGCGAGCGCGAGGCGACCGGTGATCTCGACGACGACCCAGGTGATCACCGCGCCGACCGCGAGAACGATGAGTGCCGGCGCTCGGGTGATCGCGGCGACGGCGACGAAGAGCACAGCGGCCTGCCACGGGAATCGGCCGGTTCGCGGATCGATCGGATGGGTCTCCATCGATCAGCCGGCCGTTGCGGCGACGTCCTCCGCGGGGACCGGTGTGCGCGCAAGGACCTCAGCGACGATCGCGGTCGTCGTCCGCCCGCGCATCTGCGCATCGGCGTTCAGGAAAAGGCGGTGACGGAGGACGGCGACCGCCTGCGCCTTCACGTCATCGGGGAGGACGTATGCGCGTCCCCGTATCGCGGCGTGAGCCTGCGCCGCGCGATAGAGCGCGAGCGCCGCGCGAGGACTCGCGCCGAAGTCGACTCCGTCGATGCGGCGCGTCCCTCTGACG
>Ga0184608_10000088_pt1 | contig 19615 bp, 19 predicted proteins | sample PLM1_30_coex_FD_133010 | JGI IMG/M metagenome (GOLD analysis project Ga0184608, IMG submission 133010) | Groundwater sediment microbial communities from an aquifer in East River, Colorado, USA - PLM1_30_coex | ecosystem: Environmental > Terrestrial > Soil > Riparian zone | place: USA: East...
GATTGGGGCGACACGCTCTTTCACGCGCCGCACGCGCCGGAGGTGATCGTCTCGTTCGCGCGTTCGTCGGGTATCGAGCTGTCTTTGACGCGTGCGCGAGAGATGTGGGATGAGATATGGGCCGTCGGCAAGACGCCGCAAGAGATCGCGAAAGGGCGAGACCTCTCGATGGAGGCGCATCGGCAGGTCTGGGTCGATCTGTTTTCTCGGTACGAGGGCGTCGTTCCGGGGTTATCGCGCGCGCTGTACGAGCGAGTGATGGACCCGCGCTCGTGGGTCCCCTATGCGGACACTCGCGCGACGCTCGAGGCGGTGCGGCGGCGCGGGTTGAAGGGGGGCGTGGTGAGCAACGTGCCCGCCGATCTGCGGCCGGTGTTCGCGGCGCACGGGCTCGACGGCCTGGTGGATTCGTTCACGCACTCGTTCGAGGTCGGCGCCGAGAAGCCGGATCCCGCGATCTTTCTCGCGGCGGCGAAGTCGTTGGGTGTGAAGCCGGGAGAGACGCTCATGGTGGGGGACCACGAGGTCGATCGCGGGGCGGAACGCGCGGGCACGCGTGCGTTCGTTTTGCCGACTCAGTTCGAGGGGGATGTGCGCGGGTTGGATCAGGTGCTCGCGTTGCTTCCTAGTTGACTACTACTGTGACCCGGGCGCGACTCGAACGCGCGACAACTTGCTTCGTAGGCAAGCGCTCTATCCACTGAGCTACCGGGCCAGTTCGTCAATTCTAGCGATTGTCGCGACCGTTCGGTAGTAACGGCCGTTCCTCGCCGTGCGTCGTCGATGGCAGTTGGCGCACCGCACTTCGCATTTGGCAATCTCATGTGCCAGGGATTCCCACGAGACACCGGACTGAACGAGTGTGCTGACGTTCGCCTTTTTGTCACGAAGGTGGTCGAAGTCCAAGACTCCGGGATCAGATTCGCCGCAGTCCACACATGGATGACCGAGAAGGTATTCGCGCACCCGAATCCTTAGTTCAGTCGTTGCGTGGCGGCTACGCTCTTTGGCGTTCGCGATCTGCCGTTTCCTGTTGCGCGAGTACCACTCGTTGGTGTAATGACGCTGGCAGAGAAGGCAGATCCACTGTCGCGTCTGGCGCCTCAGCGACCGGTACGGAAACTCGATGAGGGGCTTGGTCTCGCCGCAGACTCGACATGTTCGTATTCCGAGCGTCGCGTCGAGACTCAGCTGGACCGGTGGTGGAGTGGCCCCTCGTCGAGGCCGTGGCTCAAGAGCGGCGGTCCTGCGGCTCGCAGATCGCTCGCGCGTTTTTCTCCGATGGCAGTTCGCGCACCGCACTTCGCATTTTTCGATCTCGGCTTTGACGCGCGCCCATGTGCGCCCGCCTCCCGCATAGGCTGAGACGTCGGCAACCTTGTCGCCGATGTGATCAAACTCGAGAACGACGATGTCTCGTTCGCCACAATCCACGCATGGGTGCTCTCGCAGGTATTCGATGATCTTCTGGCCCACCTCGGCGCGCCGCCCCGCGATGTATTTGTAGATTCGAGCCCTCTCACGCTCATGGTTCTTCCGATAATTCCGAGCGTTCGCCTCAGCGAAGCAGTCCCGACACCACGTCTGCAGCTTCGGCTCACCGCGCCGCACCGGAGGAAACGCCTCGAGCGGCTTCACTTCGCCGCATTTCGTGCACGCTCGCATAAGCGCGAGCGTGCCGACATCTCAAGGCCGTTCGAACAGGACGGAGGGTCGGTACCCGAGTACTACTTCAGCGACCCCGGAGAGAATCGAACTCTCGCCAACAGCTTCGAAGGCTGCTGCTCTATCCGCTGAGCTACGGGGTCGATCAGAGAAAAGCCTACCGCCTGACGAGCGTGTACCACGCCGACGGCCGCCCTTTGCCCTCCTCGACGCCGACCACGTCAAACGCGCCGGCAAACCTCGCGCGCACGTCCTCAGCCGTGAGTCCGAAGGTTGGACCGCCGGGTGCGAACGCGTAGAGGAGATACGTCCCGCCCGGGCGAACCACCCGCGCGAGACCCGCTGCATATTCGGCCTGGCCAGCGAGAGGGATCGAATGCAGACACCCGAGGTCGAATGCGAGATCGAACGGTCCACTCACTCCGAGCCGGGTGACGTCCCCTGTCAAGAACGTGCAGGTGACGCCGGCGTCCTTCGCTCGCCGGCGCGCCTTGGCGACCGCGCGGTCCGCGAAATCGACACCCACGGCGTTCCAGCCATGGCGCGCGAGATAGACGACGTTCGTGCCTGTTCCGCAGCCGAGGTCGAGCGCGCGTCCCGGCGGATGCGATGCCACGAACCGTTCCAGCTCGGGCGGGGATACGCCTGTGTCCCAGCGACGTTTGCCCGGCAGCCAGTACCACGCGCTGAACAGGAGCCGGCGCACGGGCCGAGACTAGAGCGTGGACATATCGCCCACCGGTACGCCTCCGACCGAACCATTCGCTTGCCCACCCACTAATCTGTCGTAGGTGGCGAGTACGTTCCGCGCGCCTGCGGCCAACGAATCGGTGCTCCGGCGCGGGGACTTCATCGCGCCGGTCCTGCACGAGATCCACCGCGTCATCGTCGGGCAGGACTACCTCGTGAACCGGCTCCTCATGGGCATCCTGTGCAACGGGCACCTGCTCGTGGAGGGCGTTCCCGGTCTCGCCAAGTCGCTTGCGGTCAAGACCCTCGCAGACACGATCGACGCCGATTTCAAGCGCATCCAGTTCACGCCCGACCTGCTCCCAGCGGACCTGAACGGCACGATGATCTACAACCCGTCGACCCAGGACTTCAAGCCGCGCCTCGGCCCGATCTTCACCGACCTTCTTCTCGCCGACGAGATCAACCGCGCACCTCCAAAGGTGCAGAGCGCGCTGCTCGAGGCGATGCAGGAGCGGCAAGTCTCCATCGGTGGACAGACGCATCCGTTATCCGAGCTCTTCACCGTGCTTGCCACGCAGAACCCGATCGAGCACGAGGGCACGTACCGACTGCCTGAAGCGCAGGTCGACCGATTCATGATGAAAGTCGTCATCGGCTACCCGACCCCCGACGAGGAGCGGGTGATCATGGACCGCAACACCATCGAGGAGCCCGCGATCCCGCGGAAGCTGGCGACACCCGCCGCGATCCAGGACGCGCGAGCGGCCGTCCGTCAGGTTCACATGGACGACGCGATCAAGGACTACATCGTCCGGATCGTCGTCGCGACGCGCGAACCGGTGGGTCCGAAGCTCGCCGACCTGAAGCCGCTCATCGCCTACGGGGTTTCGCCCCGAGCGACGATCTATATCTCGCTCGCGGCGCGTGCGCACGCGTTCCTCGACGGCCGCGACTACGTGCTGCCCGACGACATCAAGGCGGTCGCGCTCGATGTCATGCGGCACCGGCTGATCGTCACCTACGAGGCGGATGCGGAGGAGATCACGCCGGAGATCGTCATCGGCCGCGTCCTCGACAACGTAGCGGTCCCCTAGCGGTGCCCACCGCGATAACCCCGCGGCGGGAGCCCGTGCCGCCCGAGGTCCTCCGCGTGGTGAAGCAGGTCGAGATCAAGGCGCGGATCCTGGCGGACGAGGCTCTCGTAGGTACGTATCGCAGCGTGTTCCGCGGCTCCGGCCTCGACTTCGAAGAAGTCCGCGAGTACGAGCCCGGCGACGATATCCGCACCATCGACTGGAATGTGACCGCGCGCATGAACGCCCCGTACATCAAGAAGTACCGCGAGGAGCGCGAGCTCAACATCTACCTGGCCGTCGACGTGTCCTCGAGCGCGTGGTTCGGTACCGGGAGCGTCTCGAAGCGCGAGCTGGCCGCGGATGTCGCGGCGCTGCTGGCGGTGACCGCGCTCCACAACAACGACCGTGTCGGTCTGGTCCTGTTCGCGGACGGGGTGCGCGAGTTCCTTCCGCCGCGCCAGGGCCGCCATCACCTGCTTCACCTGATCCGCGAGCTTCTCTACGCGGAACCGCGCCGCTCGCGGACCGAGATCGCGAGCGTCGCGGACTACCTCGCGAACGTCACCAAGAAGCGGAACGTCGTGTTCGTCATCTCCGACTTCCTCGACGTCGATTTCGAAGCGCCGCTCCGCGCACTCGGGCACAAGCACGACGTGATCGCACTCATCCTGAACGACCCGCGCGAGACGGAGCTTCCCTCGGTCGGGCTGGTCGCGCTCGAGGATGCCGAGAGCGGGCGCGTCGGATACATCGACACGTCAGATCCAGCGGTGCGCGAGCGGTTCGCGCGCAGCGCGCGCGAGCGCCGCTCGCAGCGCCTGCGCACGTTCAGCCGCATGGGCATCGACCGCGTCGATCTCTCGACCGATCGGCCGTACCTGCCGGCGCTTCTCGCCCTCTTCAACGCCCGGTCAAGGCGCAACTGATGCGCGTATTGCTCGTCGTGGGTCTCGTTCTGCTGGCCTTCGGTTCGGTCGCCGCGGCCGACGGACCGGTCAACGTCGCCGCCACCGTCGACAAGCGCGGGATCACCATCGGCGACCCGGTTGCGCTCGCGGTGGTCGTGGAGGTCGACGCGAGCTACCAGATCACCGACAGCGGCGTCGGCCGCACCATGGGCGAGTTCGAAGTCCTTGAGGCTTTGCCTCCCCAGGTCACGAAGATCGCGAACGGCCGCACGCGCTACACCTTCCGCTACCGGATCACGGCGTTTCGCGTGGGCAACCTCGTCTTCCCGGAGATCCACGTGGCCTACCAGTCGCCCGCCGGCGAGCCGGGCGTCGTCCCGACCGCCGAAATCCCGATCGTGATCACGAGCGTCGTTCAACCCGGGGAGGCCACCGACGACATCAAACCGGCGAAGCCACAGCTCCGGCTGCCCACCGCCGCGCCGCAGGTCCCGCAGCTCGCGATCCAGGTCGCACTCGCCGTGGTCGTGCTCGCGATGCTCGCGCTCATCATCTGGCAGACGCGCCGCGCGTCGGGGCGCAAGCCCAAGGATGCCGAGATGGACGAGGTGCTCCTGACGCCCGCGCAGCGCGCGATGGCTGAGCTGAACCGCGTCGCCTCGCTCGGCCTGCCGGAACGGGGCAAGTATGCGGAGCACTACGCGCTCCTTTCCAAAGCGCTCCGGGCGTACGTCGGCGACCGCTTCGGGCTATCCGCGAACGAGCGGACGCCGCGGGAGCTGCGTGACGACATGCTCCGCGCGGGAATCGATCGCACGGAGATCGCGACGATCTACGAGATCCTGCGCGAGGGCGAAAGGGCCCGATTCCACCAGGCCGTCTCATACCCGGCACGCGCGCAGCACGCCGTGCGGTCGGCCCTCGACGCGATGCGACGGGCCGCGGTCGCCGAGCAGTACGAGCTCATGAAGGGCCAGCCCTCGTGACGGATATCACCTCGCTTCAGTTCGAGGATCCGTGGGTCCTCTGGCTCCTCGTCGCCGTGGGCGCGGGCCTCGTCCTCAACCTCTGGCGTTCGCGGCGGCCTGGTGCTGGTCTCCTCTTTCCATCGCTTGGACTCGTTCCATTGACGCGGGCCGGATGGCGCGTGCGCATGCGATGGCTGCTCGTCGTGCTCCGCGTCGCGGCCATGACCGCGTTTGTCGTCGCGCTCGCGCGGCCGCAGATCGTCCGCGCTTCGGTCGAGTCGGTCGCCGAAGGTATCGACGTCGTCCTCGTGCTCGACACGTCGGGCTCGATGTCGGAACGGGGCTTCGCAGGCTCGACCAAGATCGACGCGGTCAAGCGCGTCGTCAACGATTTCCTCGGCGGTCTCCGGAATGACCGCGTGGGCATCGTCGTCTTCAGCGGCGAAGCCATCGTGCTGGGCCCGCCAACGCTCGACTACGCCGCGTCGCAGAAGCTGGTCGCGCCGATCGACACAGGCACGCTCGCTGGCGGCACCGCAATCGGTACCGGTCTCGCCACGGGGATCAACGTGCTTCGCGACTCCGAGGCGAGGTCGAAGGTCGTAATCCTCCTCACCGACGGCGAGAACAACAGCGGGGACATCACCCCGCTCGACGCCGCGAACATGGCGAAGCTGCTCGACGTGCGCGTGTACACGATCGGCGCGATCTCGGTGACGACGACCGCCGACAAGGACGTGAGCACGGACAGCGTCGACGCGCAGCTCATGCGAAAGATCGCGGAGGACACCGGGGGCCACTACTACAGCGTCTCGGACGAGAACTCGCTCGCTGAGGTGTATCGCGAGATCGAGTCGCTCGAGAAGTCGCATGTCGGGGCGCGCGATTTCATCGATTACCAGGAGGCGCACCTCGGCTTCCTGGCGCTCGGCATCGCGATCCTCTTCGCGGAGCTCGCGCTTGGCGCCACCGTGTTCCGGAGGACCCCGTGAAGGTCGCGCTGGCGCACCCCGAGCTCGCCCCGCTCCTCATCGCAGCGGTCCTCATCGTCGCGGTCTGCGCGATCGCGCTCGTTCGCCGGCGCCGCGCCCTCGCCGCGTTCGCCGGGCCGGGCTCAGGCCTCGCGTCGGCGAGCCCAGCGCGGCAGGTCACGAAGCTCATCCTCGTCGGCGGAGCGTGCGTCCTCGTCGTGGTAGCGCTGATCGGGCCGCAGATCGGCGAGGTGCCGCGCCGCGGGGCGTCGTCGGTCGACACGATCATCGCGCTCGACGTCTCGCAGAGCATGGCGGCGCGCGACGTGGCACCCGACCGCCTGCACGTCGCGCAGGACGCGATCGAGGTCATCGGTCAGCAGCTCGCCGGCGCCCGGGTGGGGCTCACGCTCTTCGCGGGCTCGAGCATCGTGCGGTATCCGCTGACCGCGGACACGAAGATCCTCGGCCCCGCCCTCGATACCTCGGGTCACGGCTTTCGCCTGAATCCGGGGTCGTCGCTTCGCGCCGCGCTGCAGGGTGCCGCTGCGCAATTCCCGATCACCGATAGCCCGAACCAGCGGGCGAAGGCCATCGTCATCGTCTCCGACGGGGAGGATCCCGCGCCCGATCTTCCACCGCTCGATGCCTATCTCGCGCGGAACATCCACGTGTTCACGTTGGGTATCGGCACTTCCGAGGGTGCCCCCGTGCCGGTGTACGACGCGAAGGGCCAGTTCCAGCAGATGCTCGTGGACTCGAACGGCACGCAGGTCACGAGCCGGCTCGCGGACGCGCGCCTGGCCAAGCTCGCGGCCGATGGCGGCGGACGCTACTTCCGCTATGACGGCGAGGCGGCGGCCAAGAGCCTCACGGACGCGCTCCGCGCGATCGACGGCGCGGCGACGACCGCCGAGGGCGGGGTCAGTCCCGAGGATCGGTACCAGATCTTCCTCGGCCTCGCCGTGATCCTCCTCATCGCCGAGTGGCTCATCAACGAGCGCCGTCCGATGCCACGTCCGCGCATACCCCGCGGGCGCGCGGCCCCGCGGCGGCGTGTCGTCGGGGCGGTCAGCGCCGTCCTTCTTCTTGTCGTCGCGTGCGGCCCGGCCGATCCGATCGCCGATGAAGTCGACGCGGCAAATCAGCTTTTCCTGCGTGACCCCGCCGGCGCGGTCACGCGGTATCGCGATCTCCAGACGAGACGGCCGACTGCGCCCGAGATCTCGATCGATCTCGGCAACGCGCTGGCCGCGCTCGGCGAAGACGACAGGGCGCTCGTCGAATATGGCCGCGGAATCGACACTGCGAAGGGGAAGACGCGTTCCATCGCCTTCTACGACCGCGCCACCTCGCTTTTCCGGCTCGGACGCATCCTCGACGCTCGCGCCGCCTACGTCGAGGCGCTGCGCCTCGACTCGAACGACCGCGATGCGAAGTTCAACATCGAGGTCATCGACCGGATCCTCGGCCTTCTCGCACCTCAGGTGCCGAATGCGACGGGCGAGCCCGGCCAGCGCACCCCGCCAGCCGGGTCGCAGCGGCCAGGCGGCACGCCGGCGGCCACCGCACCTACCGGTTCGGGCATCCCGACGGCGACCCTTCCGCCGGGTTCGGTGGGTTCGACGGGTGCGGCGCAGCCCGAGTCCGTGCAGACTGCGCTCACCGACTTCCGCCGTGGCCTGACCGTGCAGGAGGCGCTTCGGCTTCTCGACGCCTTGCGCGGCGAGCAGCGGGGATTGCCGGCGCTACTCGAGGGAACCGGTGTGCGTCGGGGCGGTAACGTTGACGTGCCGTATTGATCTCGGTGAACGGGATGGCTCACGACCTGCTGAGGGGGACACGGCCGGATGGCCGTTGGGGGGAAAGCGTGCGCATCGATCTGAGCGCGAAGATCAGGACGAGTGACGGGCACGACGCGGGCAACATTCACCGGGTCCTCATCGACCCGACGACGGAGCGCATCACCGGGTTCGTCGTGAGCACCAATCGCCTGCTGGGTCGCGACGTGATCGTCGGTGAGGACATGTTCGCGGGCGCATCGGCCGACGGTGAGACGATCACGCTCAATCTGAGCAAGAAGGAGCTCGACACCCAGCCGAGCTTCGAAGTGGACGACTTCGTTGCTCCACCTGCCGGCTGGTCGGCACCCAGTCTTGGCTACACGATCCCGCCCGAATCCTTCCTTTGGCCCGAGGATTCTGCGCGCGCCGATATCGGCGAGAGGTCCCGACCCTCCATCAAGAAGGGCGACACCGTGAAGGATCGCGACGGTGACATGGTCGGCACGGTCGAGGACATCCGGTTCGACGAGAACACCGGTGACGTCCTGAGCTTGACCGTGAAAGCGCACGCGGGCCTCGAACGCCTTTTTGGCGGCGGCAAGGTCGCCGAGATATCGCGGGACGACATCCTGCGGATCGCCCAGGACGAGGTGCGACTCGGTGTCGACCGCGAGGAGATCATCCCCAGAGAGCACGAGACCCGCACGCGCTAGGCCGGCCCAGAGCACACCTGCGCGACGAACGGCGTTGCCAGAAGAAGCCCCACGATGATCGCGACGATGACGAACAAGCGAAGCACCGGATTGTCTTCGGGCTCCTCGAGGGCAGGTTCGTCGAGTACCTCGCGCGCGCGCTTTTCCTCCGCCGCGGGAACGAAGACGACGCGACGTCCGGTGTTCGTGGTGAGGCTCCCGCCGAGCGAGTTGTCGAGAGCGATCCGAGGGTGGAGCCGGGCTGCCCGCAACGCGGAGACGGCGACCTCGGCGTCCATGTGATCGCGCGCGAAGTGCACGGCGACCTCATTCATCTTCCGGTCACCGCGGTAAACGCGATGCGAATCGCCGCGACCATCACGATCACCGCGAGTATCGCGAGGAGCGCGCGCGGCTGCGAGCGGACGCTCACCGCCGCGCCGACGGGAGACGCCAACAGCGCCGAGACGAACACGATCGCAGCGAGCGGCGGATCGATCTGCGCTGTCGCAGCTTTGCCGATGAGCGCCGCGACGGCGGCGAAGAGGCCAATGCCGAGCGAGGAACCGATCGCGATGCGCGGAGGCACGCGCAGAAGGTAGACGAGCGCGGCGATGATGAAGGCGATGCCTCCGATCCCGACCATGCCGCCGAAGAAGCCGAGCACGAGCGCGATCGGGATGGCGAGCTTGGGATCCGCGCGGATGTCCTCGGCGCGCTCGTCGCGGGGGGTGACCGGAAGGAGCAGCATCACTCCCCCGACGAATGCGAGGATCGCGAAGACGATGAGGATGACGCTGTCCGGCGTGTCCCGAGATACGAAGGCGCCGGCGAGGGACGCGATCGCGCTCGGCGGCCCCATGAGCCACACCAGGCGCGACGACACGTTGCCGTACGCGCGGTGGCGCAGCGCGCCGAGCACGCTTCCCGAGATCGCCTGCACGATCGTGAGGCCGGTGACGATCTTCACCGGGATGGCGGCGCCACCGACCAGCGGCGGCAGGTAGAGAAGCAGCGGGGTCAGCACCAGGCCGCCGCCGATCCCGAGAAGCCCCGAAAGGAACGACGCCACGAGCCCCGCGACCGCGGTGATGGCCTCGTCGGACATTCGCACCTATATATAGGGGAGTGATGCACCGAGCGCTGGCGGTCGTCTTCCTTGTGCTTGCGGCATGCGGGCCAGGCGACGGTGCGCCCGAGCGCACGTTCACGTTCGGGTCATCCGCGTCGCCCTCGGCGGCTGGAACCGCGGTGCCCGTCGCGTGGCGACGAGTGGCGGACATCACCACTCCGCGCAGCGAGGTGGCGGCCGCCGTGTTTCGTGGGGTCGTCTACGTCGTCGGCGGCTTCGGCGGTGGGAACGTCGCCGAGACATATGTCGCCGACAGGTGGTCGGCGGCGCCGCGTTACCCGATCACGGTCGATCACGCGATGGCCGCCGGCGTCGACACGGCCGGCACACCCGGTCTCTACGTGTTCGGCGGCAACGTCAACGGAGTCTCCGTCGCGCGCTCCTTCCGCTTCTTCGGCGACCAGGGCTGGCGGGAGATCGCGCCGATGCCCGCGCCGCGTTCGCAAGGCGCCGCCGTCGCGATCGGCAGCCGCATCTACGTCGTCGGTGGCGCGCAGGGCGATCGCCTGGTGAGCCCGACCTACGTGTACGACACGGCGTCCGATCGCTGGACGACGGCCGCTGCGATTCCGACCCCGCGCGATCATCTCGCGGCCGCCGCGATCGACGGTCGCGTGTGCGCGGTCGGTGGCCGCAAGCTATCGCTGCTGCAGAACCTCGCCGCGTTCGAGTGCTACGACCCGGCGGCCGACGCATGGCGATCGATGCCCGACGCACCCACGGCGCGCGGCGGCCTCGGCGCGGCGACGATCGGCGCGCGCATCTTCGTCGTCGGCGGCGAGCAGCCGCTCGGAACCTTCAAGGAGATCGACATCTTCGACTCGGCCACAGGCAGCTGGACGCACGGGCCGGATCTGCCGACGTCGCGACACGGCCTCGGCGTCATTGCGGTCGGAAGCACGCTCTACGTGATGAGCGGCGGCCCCACACCCGGCGGTAGCCAGACCGCTGTATGCGAAGCGCTCGACGTTCGCTAGCATCGCGTGATCACGTCGCGGGGGAGGCTCGCCATGAGGACTCGTTTGTTCGCCGTCACCGCCGCTATGGCGGTGCTGCTCGCCGCGTGCGGCGGCGGGGCTCCGGGTGCGCAACCGTCGGCTTCCGCGGGGCCGAAGGCGGACATCAAAGTGGGCCTCGCGATCTCTCTCACCGGCGCCGCGAACATCTACGGTCCGGCGCAGCAGAACGGCGCCAAGCTCGCGATGGAGCAAATCAACGCGGCGGGCGGCATCGGCGGCGCGAAGATCGCGCTCGTCGTCGAAGACGACGCGTCGGCCCGCGACCAGGGCATCACCGTCTTCCGCAAGCTCATCAACGAGGACAAGGTCGCGGCGATCCTCGGTCCGACGCTCTCAGGCGTGGCCGCAGGCGCGCACCCGGTGGCGCAGCAGGCCAGCATCCCGGTCATCGCGATCTCGAACACCGGCGTCGGCATCGTCGGGAAGTGCGACTACGGCGCGTGCGACTGGATCTTCCGCGCGTCCCTCGGTGAGGAGACCGCACTCCCAGCCGCGCTCAAGGCGGCAAAAGACAAGCTCAACCTGAAAAAGGTCGTGCTCATGTTTGAAAGCGACCAGAAGTTCGCGTCGGACGGCGCGGAGATCTTCAAGAAGGCCGCGGCGGACAACGGGATCACGATCGCGCGGACGATCCCGTACAAGACCGCGGACGTCGACTTCTCGGCCTTCGTGACCCAGGCGAAGGGCGAGAGCCCCGACGCGATCCTTGCATCCGGCCTCGCCGGTACGGCATCGAAGGTTCTCGTAGAGGTGGGAAAGCAATTCCCCCAAGGCCTGCGCGTCGTCGGCTCGAACGGATTCAACTCGCCTGCAGTGATCCAAGCGGCTGGGGCCGCCGCGCCGAACATGATCGTAGGCACCGCCTGGAACAAGGCCTCGACCGATAAGGCGAACGCGGACTTCGTCAAGACCTTCAAGGACAAATACGGCTCGGACCCCGACCAGTTCGCGACGCAGGCGTACACGGCGATGATCGTCCTGGCCGACGCGATGAAGCGGTCCACCAACGCCACCGACAAAGCGGCGGTCAAGAAGGCGCTCGAGGGCACGAAGGACCTCGCGACGCCGCTCGGCGCGTTCAGCTTCACACCGGAGCACGACGTGAAACAGCCAGTCTTCGTGATGACGGTGAAGGACGGTGCGTTCGTCCCGTTCAACTAATCAATCTCTGGTGCTCAGGGGCAGGGGCCCAGGGGGCAGGGGCCCCCGGACGCGTAGCGGAGCGCGAAGCGACCCGCTCGTCGCCATTCTTCGTCTAGCCTGACGCGCGTTGGCCGAGCAGCTCTATAACGCGATCTTCGTCGGCAGCATCTACGCGCTGTTCGCCGTCGGTTTCGCGCTCGTCTTCTCCGTCCTCGACATCCTGAACCTCGCGCATCCAGTCGTCTTCATGCTTGGCGCGTTCGTCGCGCTTTTCTTTATGTCGAGCTTCGGCGTCCCTGCGGCGCTTGCGGCCGTCGCGGCATTCGTCTTGACCGGAGTGTTCGGGATCTTTCTGGACCGCGTGGCGTTCGCGCCGCTGCGCCGGCGTGGTGCCCCGCCGCTGTCCGCGATGATCTCGAGCCTCGGATTCGCGATCGTCGTGATCAGGCTCATGGAGCTGCGCTACGGGCCCGATCTCACGAGCTATCCGGCCGGGAGCCTCCCGCAGACCGTTCTCCAAATCGGCGACGCGCGCCTGGACGGTCTGCGGCTTCTCATCATCGGGCTCGCAATCATCCTCATGGCCGCGCTCACGTACATCGTTCGTGCGACGCAGCTCGGACGCGATATCCGCGCACTGGCCGAAAATCCGCGCGCGGCTCGGCTCCTCGGAGTCGACGTCGACCGCGCCATCGCGGCGACGTTTTTTATCTCATCGGGGCTCGGCGGGGTCGCGGGAGCGCTCCTCGGCTTCGCCTACAACGCGATCTATCCGCAGATGGGCACGCCGTACGAGCTAAAGGCCTTCACGGTGATGGTCGTCGGTGGGATGGGCAGCCTCCCCGGCGCCGTGCTCGGCGCGTACGTCCTCGGCATCGGCGAGATCGCCGCGCTGGTTTTCCTTCCGGCCGAGTTCGCGGAGCTCCGCGATGCGCTCGCGTTCGGTCTCCTCTTCCTCGTGCTGGTGATCCGGCCGCGCGGTCTTCTCGGGCACCCCACGGCGGACCGCGCGTGATGGACGCGATCGTCGATTTCTTCCGCGTCTACCAGACGACGATCGGCGTCATCGGCATCAACGCGCTCCTCGCGCTCTCGGTCTGGCTCACGCTATACGCGGGACAGCTCACCCTCGGCAACGCGGCGTTCATGGCGGTCGGTGCGTATGGCTCTGCTCTGCTCGGGATGCGCGTCGGCGTGCCCTTCCCCGTGGGGCTGGCCCTGGGCGCCGCGCTCTCCGCCGTGCTCGCGCTCCCTCTCGGTTTCGCCGTCTTCCGCCTTCGGGGCGTCTACCTGGCGATCGCGACGATCGGATTCGGCGAGGTCGTCCGCGTCGTCCTGCTGACGCTCCCGTTCACGGGAAAGGCGCTCGGCCTGAATGGCATCCCGCCGATCACCGAGCTCTGGCACATCTATCTCTCATTGGCGATCGTCGCTTACGTGTTGTGGCGCGTGCAGCACTCGACCGTCGGGCGCGCGTGGGCCGCGATCCGTGAGGACGAGATCGCCGCCGCCAGTCAGGGCATCGCCGTTCGCCGCTATAAGCTCGCCGCGTTCGTCGCTGGCGCGGCCCTCGCGGCGTGGGCTGGTGGCCTCTCAGCACACCTGAATTTTTCGATCGAGCCGGGCGACTTCGGCTTCACGCGCGCCGTGCAGATCCTGGTCTTCGCCGTGGTCGGCGGGACGCCCAGCGTGGCCGGCCCGATTCTCGGCGCGACGCTGCTCACCGCCCTTCCCGAGATCCTTCGACCGCTCAAGGAATACCGCGACATCTTCGCCGGGCTCATCTTGATGGGCGTGATCATTTATTTGCCGCGTGGCCTCGTCACGCTCGCCGAGCTGCGAAAGACCCGACGGCTGCACGAGATCGGAGCGGCCGATGTTGCTTGAGTGCGATCGGATCTCCAAGCGCTTCGGCGGGGTTCATGCGGTCGCCGAGGTCGACCTGGCGATCGCGCCCGGCCAGGTTTTCGGGCTCATCGGTCCGAACGGCGCCGGCAAGACGACACTCGTCAATCTCATAAGCGGTCACCTCCGCGTCGACAGCGGCGCGATCCGATTCGCAGGCGCGGACGTGACGGGCCTCGCGCCGCACGCGCTCACCACTCGCGGCATCGCGCGGACGTTCCAGGGCGTGCGGCTCTTCAAAGGACTCACGGTCCTGGAGAACGTGCTCGTCGGACGCCACGCGCGCATGCGTTCGGACCTGCTGCGACGGCTCTGGCCTCGGGGCACGCCGGACCGCGCCGATCGAGGCCGCGCCGGTCAGCTCCTCGACCGGCTCGCCCTCGGCCGGCCGGATGCTCTCGCCGGCGGTCTCGCCTATGGCGACCAGCGCCGTCTCGAGATCGCACGAGCGCTCGCCTCGGAGCCGCGCCTCCTCATCCTCGATGAGCCCGCGGCCGGGATGAACCCGCCGGAGTCCGCACGTCTTCGCGAACTCATGCGCGCGCTCGTGGCGGAAGGGCTCACGATCGTGCTCATCGAGCACGACGTTCGGCTCGTGATGGGCACCTGCGAGCGTGTCGCGGTCCTCAACTTCGGGCGGAAGATCGCCGAGGGTACCCCCTCGGAGATCCAGGCGAGTCCAGCGGTGCGCGAGGCCTACCTCGGGAGCGAGGACGCGGCATGAGCCGGGCGCTGCTCGAAATCGAAGATCTCCGGGTGCGTTATGGCGCGGTCGAGGCCGTGCACGGGGTGTCCTTCGAGGTGAGTGCCGGCGAGGTCACCGCGCTCATCGGCGCGAACGGGGCGGGGAAGTCGAGCACGCTCGCTGCGATCAGCGGTCTCGTCCCGGTTGACGGCCGCATCCGATTCGAGGGGCGCGACATCGCGGGCGCGCCCGCACATTCGATAGTGCGCGCGGGAATTGTCCAGGTGCCGGAGGGGCGCGAGATCCTGGCCCGGATGACCGTCGAGGAGAACCTTCTCATGGGACTTCGCGGTCGCGACCGGTCGGACCTCTCGTCCGCCTACCAGCGCTTCCCGATCCTGCGGGAGCGCCGCGCATTGCCCGCGGGGAGTCTCTCCGGTGGCGAGCAGCAGATGCTCGCGATCGCGCGCGCCCTTCTCGCGCGGCCACGCCTGCTCCTGCTCGATGAGCCTTCGCTCGGGCTCGCCCCGCTGATCGTGAAGCGGGTCTTCGACACGCTCTCCGATCTGAAGCGACAGGGCGTCACGATGCTGCTCGTCGAGCAGAACGCGCTGCGCGCGCTTCGTCTCGCGGACCGGGCGTACGTGATGGAGCTCGGGCGTCTGGTGATGCGCGGGACCGGACAGGAGCTGCTGCGGGATGAGGGAGTCGCGCGCACGTATCTGGGGCTGACCACGGCTGGTCCGGGCTAGGCTCGGGACCAAGTCACTGCCGAGTGGGATCTTGCTGAGCTGCCGAGCGGCGCCTATCCGGCGCCGCTCGGTCGGAGTTTCTCTGACCTTGTCTAGTCGTGACCGTGGATGGGCTGCAGGTTGTGCTTGACGACGTAGGTCGCGATGTCGCGTCCCAGTCGGCCGCCCGCTTCCTGATCGAACCGGAAGTGGATCCCGCCATAGACACGCGCATCGTCGACATCGTCGGTGATCGCTTTGAAAGTCGTGTAGTGCAGGACGATCCCGGCGTCGACGGGATTCGGACTTGAAATAGAGATGGTGTGGCCCCCGGCGCCGTACATGCGCCTCAGCACTTCTGCGCCGCCGCCTGTTCCGCTGGCGTGGTTGGACGGATAACTAGGGAAGCACGGCGTCGAGATATATGGGGCGAAGTTGGGGTCGGCGTCCGTCTTGGGGTTGCCGTCGGTGGCACCGGCACGAATAGCAGTTACCGGGCGCCAGAGGTTGTGCGTGTATTTGTTCGCGAAAGACGCCACTAGGCTGTCGCTTGTGGCCATGTTCAGCAGGGCCAGCGCACGGGCGTTCTCGGAGAGCGAACGGCCCTGCGCACCTGCCACCTGCCGCGCGGCGGAGTTCAGCGCGTTGGTTGGCGACGTGTCTCTGTAGATCCTGGCCACGTCGGAACGATCCTGTGGCCGCGCCGTGCTGTTCATGCCGCCGACAGTCTTAACTTCGAGGTAGTCCTTGGTGTACCGCTCGCTCGTGAGCGAGGGCGGGGGATCGAGGATGAAGTCTGCGGCGCTCGGGATCCCGAACGGTGTCACCTTCTGCCAACTGAGGAACTGCCCGCCCTCGGCCGTACAGAGCGGCGTCGTGGTCTGCCACTCGCCCGGAACGACGGGCCCAGGCGTCTTGAACGTGACCGTCCCTGATCCATCGTCCGCACGAAGGGCGATCATCGCTGCCGCCGCCGCCTCGCCGGTCGCGATGCCGTCGGTCTTGGACTGGCTATCGGGGATCGCCGCGAGCGAGCTGACACGTGCCGCATCGAGGGTTGCTGCGCTGTTTGCCGAGAAGTAGGTCCGCAGCACCCTGTGCGCCGCGGCGACCGCCGCCGCTTCGGCCGATGCCCCCGCGGGCGCTCTGATCGTGCCGAGGTATGGCTCGTAGTCGTGCGTGATCGCGTTGACGGCTTCGAACACGGCGAGCTGCGCGATCGCCGCGAACCGCGCCTGGGCGAACGGGCTCGCCGGCCCTGGCGGTGTGATCATCGTGGTGACCGCGATTTGGTTCCATTCCAGCACCACGTCCTGGGAGCTCGCGGCCGCGCGGCTCGATGTAATCAGCGAGCTGAACATCACCGCGCAGACCATCACCAACGCACGAAGAGTCATGGCATCACCTTCCCTGTCCCGGGGCGCCTCGGCGCCTCTACGGCCGCGCGAGCATTGAGCGGTCCGGTCGGAGCGTCATGACGATTTCGTAATGTCGGGCGGCGGCCCCTACGCGGCGGAGGCGACCTCTTCGCGCAGGACTGGTGCGACGCGGCTCGCGATCAGTTCGATCGCGCTCATCAGCTTCCGATGAGGCAACGATGCGCCGTTCATCATGAACGTGATGCGGGAGATGCCGCCGAGGGCTTGACTGTGTCGCAGGATCTTCGCGGCCACCTCGTCGGCGGTGCCGACCAGCAGAGCGCCGTTTGGCGTGAGCTGCCCCTCGAACTGGGCACGGGTCATGGGCCCCCATCCGCGTTCCTTCCCGATTGTGTTTATTGCGCGGGCGTAGCCGGGAAAGAAATCGTCCGCGGCCTGCTGGGCCGTCGCCGCGACATAGCCAAGGCTGTGGACACCAACCTTCAGTCGATCGGGTGAGAATCCGGCTCGCCGGCCGGCTTCCCGATAGAGATCGACAAGCGGCCGGAAGCGCCGCGTTTCCCCGCCGATGATCGCGACCATCAGGGGAAGACCGAGCGTCCCGGCGCGCACGAACGACTCCGGAGTTCCGCCAACACCCAGCCAGATCGGCAACGGATTCTGCAAAGGTCTCGGGTACACGCCCTGGCCGGTTAACGCAGGTCGGTGCTTTCCAGACCACTGCACGAACTCGTTCTGGCGGATACTGAGCAAGAGATCGAGCTTCTCCGCGAACAAAGAGTCGTACTCGTCGAGATCGAGGCCGAACAGCGGAAAGGCCTCGATGAACGAGCCGCGGCCGACGACCATCTCCGCGCGGCCGTTGGAAATGAGGTCGAGCGTCGCGAACTGCTGGAATAGCCGCACCGGATCGGCCGCGCTGAGGACCGCGACCGCGCTTGTCAAGCGAATTCGCTTCGTGCGCGCCGCCGCCGCTGCGAGGATGACCGCGGGTGCCGAGTCGAGGAACTCCTTGCGGTGGTGCTCGCCGACCCCGAATACATCCAGACCGACTTGATCGGCGTGTTCGATCTCTTCGATGAGATCGCGCATGCGGTCCGCCTGACTGACGGCCACGCTTGTCTCTGTCAACGCAGCTGCGAAGCTGTCGACGCCTACTTCCATCTCGACAGTCGGAACAACGGCCTCCGACGGATTGTTCCCCGAAAAGAGGAGATAGTTGCTCTGGCAACTATACGTGACCGACTAGTCGAGCAGAACAGCTGCGGGTGCGACACTTAAGGCTGTGCCACGACTCGCCCAAAACAGCCCATGGTGGGGGGCGCTCGGTGGCATCGGCGCGTCCTTCCTCGCCACCGCTGTCGTGTTCAGCCTGCTCCTGCCGACCACGTTGGTTGACTTCGCTCCGCTCAGCCGTGAGCGCGCGTTCGAGTGGTCCGGCCTAGCTGGAAGCGCGGCCGCACTCGTCGTCGCGCGTATCGCTGGTGGCTGGCGCGCCGCGGCGATCGTCGGCGTTTGGCTCGTCGCCGCGGTCGGCTACGCGATCTCGCAATCCATCCATACGTACGACGCGTGCCTGCGGCAGCTCTGCGGGCTGGGCGACTATCCGACATCGCACCTTGACGCCGTGATCCGCCAGTGGCCGGCCGCGGCCGGAGCGGTGCTCGGTCTGCTGGCGTCGGCGCGTACGTGGTCCACGCGCACCGGGACGAACGCGCTGCTGGAGGCCACAGGGGCACTCGCGATCAGCAGCGCGCTGGTCGCGGTGATCTTCAGATTCACCGACGTCAGGGGCGGACCCATCGCCGTGCTCGGAGAGGCTTCGGCACCGTTGTTCATCGCGTTGTTCATCGGCTGTCTGGCAGCGGCCGCCCTGGTGATCGGGGTCCGCTCGGAGACTCCACTTCTGAGCGGTGTGCGGTTCGTGGCCGTCGCTATCGCGGTCGAGGCACCTCATGTCGTCGCCTACGCGTTCGAGCGTGAACCGCGCGAGCTCAAGGGCCCGGTCTTGATCGCGGTCATCCCGCTCGCGGCGGCGGTCGGCGTCGCCCTCGTCGGCGCCAGCGTGGCGCGATTGATCCGTTCACCACACCCGCGGTAACGAGTCGGAGAATGCGAGAAGGTCCGGGGGTCAGTCCGGCTCGAGCACTTCCGTCGCGGCCTGGTATGTGCCGAGCGGCTGGATCCACTCGCAGCACGTGCGCATGAGCGCGAGCGCTTCTTTCGCCGGCCACGCCGTGGGGTCGCCTTCGAAGTCGAGATAGAACACGTAGTCCCACGGCGCTGAGCGGCTCGGCCGCGACTCGATCTTGCTGAGCTGGAGCCACGCTGTCGCGAACGGCTGAAGCGAGCGCACCAGAGCACCGGGAAGGTTCGCGGTCTTATAGACGAGGCTCGTCTTGGTGGGTCCCTTGCGAAGCACGGCCGGAATGCGATCGGCTATCTCGCGGTCGGTCGCCGCGGCGACGGCGAAAAAGCGGGTGAAGTTGTCGGTCGACGTCTCGATCGAATCCTCGAGGACGTCCAATCCGTAGCGCTCCGCGGCGCGCCGGCTCGCGACCGCAGCGACCGCGGGATCCTTTAGGTCGGCGACTTCGGCCGCCGCGCCCGCGGTGTCGAACGCGACCTCGGGCTGAATCTTGTGCAGCCGGAGGAATTCCTCGACCTGCGCCAGCGCCTGCGGGTGGGAGCGCGCGACGCGGATGCCCTCGAGGCGCGAGCCGCGCACGCCGAGCAGGCAGTGGCGAACGCGAACGATGACCTCGGCGACGACCTTCGCGCCGGTGTGCTGGCGCAAGAGGTCGTACACATCGGCGACCGAGCCGGCATGCGTGTTCTCCACCGGCACGACCGCGGCGTCGACC
>Ga0184608_10000089_pt1 | contig 19566 bp, 20 predicted proteins | sample PLM1_30_coex_FD_133010 | JGI IMG/M metagenome (GOLD analysis project Ga0184608, IMG submission 133010) | Groundwater sediment microbial communities from an aquifer in East River, Colorado, USA - PLM1_30_coex | ecosystem: Environmental > Terrestrial > Soil > Riparian zone | place: USA: East...
CGGGCGACCGCGGAATCAGCTAGGCGAGCCCGCGACCAAGACGCCGGCCGAGACCATCGCCCGGCTCAAAGAAAAGATCTCCAAGAACCACGGCGGCGCCAACCGTGAGCGGATCCAGGCGCAGATCACGCACGAACGAGGGTCCGCGGTCTAGCGGAGCCGAGCGATCACGAGATTCCCAGCATTGGTGGCCGCCCCGCTCGCAAGACCCGCGAGGACCGCGCCGATCAAGGTGAGTCTGACCCGAGGAGCTCAGTCATAACGCGCGCACCGTTCGCCGCGTGAGGACTCGTGCCAGGCCGACGAACACGGCGGCACTGACCATGGCGACGACGATGATGCCGATAAATCCGCTCCGTGCGTCGCTCGGGACGATGAACATGAACAGCCACGCGCCGACGAGCCCTCCAAGGATTCCGATCAGGATGTCGCCGACGAGCCCGTACCCGCTTCCCTTCATCACGAGGCCCGCGAGCCATCCCGCGATCAGACCGATGACGAGCCAGGTGATGGGTTCCATGCGATCAGTGTGGATGCGCGACCCGCTCCCGCCATGACGGAAACGTCATGAAATGGAGTGACTTCGAGCTTACTGTCGAGCCGTGCTGGATATCTGGTTCGTGGCAGGGATCGCGCTCGGGACCATCGTTACGGGCTTCTGCGCGATCGGCTCGTTCGACCGCGGCTCCGATAGCGTCCGCCGCCGATCGTGGAACCGCGAGCACGCGGCGCGGAAGCGCGCCCTGCTCGCTTCTCGCGCGACGGTTCGCCCACGTGCCCCGTTAACGACCGCTGAAGGATCCGTCGCCGAAGCGAGCTGACGAATGGAAGGGCCGCCGCCGCAGATCGTCGCGAAGAGCCTTGACGACTACCTCGAGCAGCTGAGCAAAGGCGTATTCCAGGCGGGGATCAGCTGGCGCGTCGTCGACTCGAAATGGCCCTCGATCACAACGGCGTTCCACAAATTCAACGTCGAGCGCGTCGCGCGCATGTCGGATCGCGACATCGATGCGCTCGTGATGGATGAGCGCGTCATTCGCAGCCGACCAAAGATCGCTGCGGTCGTCCACAACGCCAACGAGCTGCTCGCGCTCGAGCGCGCGGGCGGCTTCAAGAAGCATCTTAAATCGTTCCCGGAGTACGAGACGCTCGCGACCGACTTGAAGAAGCGCTTCAAGTTCGTCGGCGACAGCGGCGTCTACCACTTCCTGTGGACGGTGAAGCAACCCGTTCCCGACTGGCGCGAGTGGTCACGCGCGCATGGCATGGACTGGGAAGCGAAAGTGAAGGCGTCCCGCGCCGGGAAACCGAAGGCGACGCGGCCGACTACGCGAGTGCGTGCGAAGCCTCGCTCGCCGGCTCGCTCGGCGCGCTGACGTTCCTCGCGAGGAATAGCCCGATCGACTAGATCGTTCAACGGGCGTGGCTGATTGGAACAAAGGCATCATCGACGAATTCCACGCGAAGGCCGGGAAAGGCGTCGGCATGTTCGGCGACAAGCTCCTGTTGCTCACTGCGCGAGGCGCGAAGACCGGAGAGGTTCGGACACACCCCCTCGTGTACCACCGCGATGGCGATCGCTACGTGATCGCCGCTTCCATGGGCGGGGCGCCGAAGAATCCTGCTTGGTACCACAACCTCGTCAAGCATCCCGAGGCCGAGGTCGAGGTTGGAACTGACAAGTTCAAAGTGCGCGCGACCCCGGTCGCGAAGGGACCGGAGCGCGACCGCTTGTACGAAGCGCACGGCGACAACTTCGCAGCTTTCCGCGACTACCCCAAGAAGACCACGCGGATCATCCCGGTCGTCGTCCTGGAACGCGTGTCCTAGACCGCGCGATCCCTATCCGCGGCGTCGAACGCATCCACCGCGCGGACAAGAACATTCATGGTCTCCGCGCTCGGTGCGACACCCCCGCTCTGTACGGCGCGTGCCGCGCTGACCACCCTCAGCGCAGCGGCCACGAGGCGCGGCTGGAGCGCTTTGCTGAGCTCGATAGCCGCGACGCCCTCGGCGCTCCACCACTTCTTCCGACCCCGAGCCGTCGTCGGGATATCGGCGGCCGCCCTGTCGGCCAGCTCCAGCAGGCGATCCTCTGCGTTCATTCGCGCAACAATCCTCGCCTAGACACAACATTCGCGCCCTGACCTAGTACTGGCGTACTCCCCTGTTCGGCGGTACCCGATGTCAGCGGCTGAATTCCCCGTTAGAACAGGCGAGTGAGTAGCACGCACGCCCTGCTCGCGGAGGGCCACCAGGAACGGCAGCTTATCGCTGGCCGCTATCGCCTCGTGTCGTTCCACCGTGGGGATGGCACGAGCGAGGTATGGCGCGCGCTCGACGAGACCACCAACCTGGCCGTGACTCTCGAGTTCTTGCGTGATCGGGATCCGCAAAGTCGCGAGCGGTTTCTAGCCGGAGCTCGACGCCTGGCTTCGGCGCCACAGCCGGCCGTCATGCGTGTCGCCGCGATACACGACGACGCCGAAGCGACGTTCATCGTCTTCGAACATCTCGTCGCCGTTCCGATGCCAATTGACTGGGTGGTGCCGACCCTCGAAGCGACGCCCGCGATCGCCGCCCCCGCGGTCGCTGCGCCCGCGATCGCCGACTCGCAGACGGTGGAACCCACGAACTCCTACGCGCCCGCAACCGCTGAACCCGCGCCTCTTGACGCGACCCCCGTCAGCGACGAGAGACCGACCGACCGTGGCTTGAGCCTCCTCCTTTACGCGATCCGCACGCGCGAGCTCTCGCTGATCGACACGCCCCTTCTGACGGACGCGGCGTTCGAGCTCCTGGCGATCACGCAGTCCGAGTTGAAGGCGGTTCGCTTTGACCCGACCGTCCTGACCGACCTACGCGACGCCGTCGTTCAGGCTCCATCCTTCGTGGTGTCGGCGATCGCGTTCGTCCCGAGGCGCCTCCTCACCGCTCGGCCGCGCATGCATCGCTCGGGCCCGAACGTGGCGAAGCCGCCGAAAGCTCCGCGCATGAAGGCGGTGGCCGCGCCGAAGGCCGTCGCGATTCCGAAGCCACCGAAGGCAGTGAAGCTGCCGAAACCCCCCAAGCCGGTGAAGGAGGCGAAGGCTCCGCGCGTCTCGCGCGGGCTCGGCCTGCGGATCCGCTGGGGCCGCGTCCTCACGCGTGGCCTGAGCCTCGGTGTGCTCGCCGCCATCCTGGTCACTGCGCCGGCGGAGCTGATCGCGAACGTCGGCACCTACGCGAACGACCTGAGCGTGGCGATTCGCGAGAAGCTCGCGACGGTCATCCCCGCGAGCTCAGGGCTTCAGCGGGCGAGCTTCGAGCTCCCGCCGCTCTCGGCCTACGGCGCCGCGTTCGAGAAGCAAGCGCCCTATCCGACCGCGCACCCGGGCGGAACGGTCGAGTGGGTCGTCGCGCTCCGCAACACTGGCTCCGTCGGCTGGTACCGGGGGATCGACGGCGCGCAGGCGTCCCTTGCCCTCGCCGATGGAACCACCGCTGGCGTACAAACGACCGAGTACGTCGGTCCAGGTCAGGTCGGCTGGTTCGTGGTTCACTTCCCCGCGCCAGCGGAGCCCGGCACCGCGAAGATCAAGCTTGTTCCACGCATCGACGGTCGTGGGCCGCTCCCGGATCTCGGCATCTACGCCACCGTCACGGTGTCGCCGAACCCGTAGGCCCCTAGGCTATCGCCCCTGACCGGGCGCACGGTCGGGGGAGGTGCTCATGCGAGTCCACGACTGCAACTGGCAGATGCTCGAGGAATACCTGAAGCGCGATGACCGCATCGTGCTCCCGATCGGATCCACGGAGCAACACGGCTATCTCTCGGTCGGGACAGACGCGATCCTCGCCGAACGCGTCGCCGTCGAAGCGGCCGAACCGCTGGGAGTTCCCGTCTTACCAGCTCTTCCCTTCGGCGTCACGCCGTACTTCGCCGCGTTCCCCGGTAGTCCATCTCTTCGCACGAGCACCTACATCTCCGTGATACGCGATCTGCTCGATTCGCTCTTCGGTCAAGGATTCCGACGCATCGCGGTGGTCAACGGGCACGGCGGCAACTCGTTCGCCGCCGGGGTGATGCGCGAGTGGTTGACGGAGCCGCGAAAAGAACGCGTTCAGGTTCTCTTCCACGACTGGTGGAACGCGCCTCGCGCGTGGTCCGTCGTGCAGCGATTCGAGAAGGAGTCTTCGCACGGATCGTGGATGGAGAACTTTCCGTGGACACGTCTTAAGGGCGTGACCATGCCGAAAGGCGTCAAGCCGCTCATCCCGCAGAGCGTCATCCGCCAAGCGCCGCCCGCCGAGTTGCGCCGCATCACCGTCGATGGGAGCTTCGGCGGGTCATACGAGCGGCCCGACGAGGAAGTGCTCGAGCTATGGCGGACGGGCGTGACGGAGGTTCGCGATCTCATCGAGAACGGGTGGGATAAGAAGAATGGGTGAGCTGAACGGCCGCGTGGCGCTCGTCACAGGGACGGCTCACGGGATCGGCACCGCGATCGCGAATGGACTCGAGGAAGACGGCGCGACGGTCCATCGCGTCGATCGGGACACCGCCGACCTGACGGACTCCGCGCAGGTCGCGAAGCTCATCCGGCGGCTCGGACGGATCGACGTCCTGGTCAACAACGCGGGAGGCGTCGTGGGACAGGTCGGCAAACCACTCGACGAGGTCTCCGACGACGATTGGCGAGCGATCGTCAACGCGAACCTGACGAGCGCGTTCCTGTGCACGCGCGCGGTGATCCCCGCGATGAAGGCCGCGCGCGCGGGATGGATCGTGAACATCTCGTCCGGCGCCGGGCGCAGCGTGAGCCTCACCGGCATCCAGGCCTACGCGAGCGCGAAGGCCGGGCAGATCGGGTTCACGCGTCAGATGGCCCACGAGCTCGGCCCATTCGGCATCACCGTGAACTGCATCGCTCCCGGTTTCGTGAGGTCCAATCCGACAACCGAAAAGCAGTGGGAAAGCTACGGCGAGGAAGGTCAGCGCCGGCTGGTCGAGGGGATCCCCCTGCGGCGCCTCGGGCGTGCCGAAGACATCGCGAACGGCGTCCGGTTCTTCGTCTCGTCGCGAGCCTCATGGATCACCGGACAGGTGCTGTCGATCGACGGTGGGCGCTCACTGTTCTGATCGCTATGCGTAGCTGTCCCAGTACCGTGCCCACGCCTCGAGGCCCTCGTGCAGGCGATGCACGCGGAAGAACTCGTTCGGCGAGTGGAAGTCCTCGTCGGCCGTCGAGAAAGAGAAGAACACCGTGTCGATGCCCAGGAGACGTTTGAACAAATCGCTCACCGGAAGCGTGGAGCCCATGCGGACGCGTAGCGCCTTCTTCTTGTAGACCTCCTGCAACACGCGCTCCGCGGTCACGAGGCCCGGATGATCCGAGGGGATGCGATACGGGCGCGCGGCGTGCCGCTCGCCGCCGATGGAGAGCGTCACTCCCGCCGGCAGATGGGTTTCGAGATGCCGGGCGACGAGTGCGCGAATCCTGTCGGGGTCCTGGTCGGGCACGAGGCGGCAGCTGATCTTCGCGTGCGCCTCGTTCGGTGTGACGGTCTGGCTGCCCTCACCCTGGTAGCCGCCCCACATGCCATTCACCTCGAGTGTCGGACGGATCCAGAGCCGCTCGAGCGTCCCGTACCCCGGCTCGCCGAAGGTGGCGGGCGCGCCGACCTCGGCCAGAAAGCGCTCCTCGTCGAACGGCAGCGCGGCGATCTCGCGCCGTTCGTCGGCGGGCGGCGTGGCGACGTCGTCGTAGAAGCCATCGACCGCGACGCGGCCGTCGGGTGCGTGAAGGCTCGCGACGAGCTCCGCTATCGCGTGCAGTGCGTTCGCGATCGAGCCCCCGTAGCGGCCCGAGTGAAGGCTTCGGTCCGCTCCCTTGAGACTGAACTCCAGGCCCGACACACCGCGACTTGCGATCGTGATCGAGGGCTCGTCGATTCGCCACATCGCGCCGTCTGCCGATAGGACGGCGTCGGCTCGCAAGAGCTCGCGGTTCGCGACGAGGAACGGCTCCAGGTTCCGGCTCCCGATCTCCTCCTCGCCCTCGAAGATGAACTTCACGTTGAGCGGCAATGCGCCGCGGGTAGCGAAGAAGGCCTGTGCCACCTTGAGCGGGATCAGCATCGGACCCTTGTTGTCCGAGACGCCTCGCCCGTACAGCCGGCCGTCGCGCACCTGCGGCTCGAACGGTGTGCTGAGCCAGCGCGCGAGCGGATCTGGCGGCTGCACGTCGTAGTGCCCGTACACCAGCAGCGTCGGCGCCGTCGGTGCGCCGAGCCACGCGCCGTAGACGACCGGATGTCCAGCCGTCGGGTGGACGCGGACATCCACGGGGCCGGCTTCGCGCAGTCGCGCGGCGACCCATGCGGCGGCGCGCGTCATGTCCTCGCGGTGCTGCGGGTCGGTGCTCACACTCGGGATGCGAGCGAACTCGATGAGCTCCCCGAGGATGTGCTCGTGGTGTGCCGCGAGGTATTCGAGCGGCGTCACCCGGGGAGCGCGGCTTTGAGCAGGTCGAGGGTCTCGTGGCTCTGCGGTCGCCGGCCGTCCTCGACCTCGTGCATCAAGGCGATCAGCCGCGAGACCATCGGCGTCGGAACGCCCGCTTCCGCACCGAGCGCGACGATCGGACCGAGCTGCGCATCCGTCTCCGTCCGTCGCTTGCGCACGGCGATGTCGCGCCAGATCCCGCTATGGGTCTTGGCCGACTTCCGGTTGAAGGCGACCATCTCGTCGAGCGAGCGCTGCGCGATCGCGCGTTCGGCGTCCGGCGCGAAGGCGTGCGGATCGAAGCCGTTGAACCCCTCCGGGGTAATCCGGCGCGCGCGGGCGACGCGCATGACCTCGCGCGCGATTTCGATGTAGAGGTCCCGGTATGCCGGATTCGCGAGCGCGTCCGCGATCGAGTCATTCGTGAGCGCCGTGGCGAAGAGCTGCGCGCCATACCCGAGCTTCCCCCAGAGGAATCCCCAGATATTCGCGGTCATGATGGCGCGGTCGTCGAAATCCAGGAATGCGCGGTGCAGCTCCTCGAGGCGCGGTGTGGTGCGTCCGTCGATCTCGCCGAGCACGACCGCGCCGCGTCCGGCGTACTGGATCACCCCCGGCTCGAGGTAGTCCGCTCCGAAGTTGACGAAGCACCCGATCGTGCGCGCGTCGCCCACGATCGCCTTGATCACCATCTCGTTGAGCCCGTTCTGCGCCGAGACCACGTATCCGTCCTTGCTCAGGTGCGGCGCGAGCTCGCGGGTGGCGCTTTCGGTGTCCTGCGCCTTCACGGCGAGGACGACGTGTTCGAACTCGCCGCGGAGCTGGTCCGGGCAAAAGGCCGGCGCCCGAGCGACGAACTGCGCCAACGGACCTTCGATGCGGAGGCCCGCTCGGTTGATCGCATCGACGTGGTCGGAGGCGCGGTCTACGAACGTGACGTCATGCCCCGCGCGCGCGAGATGCGCACCTAGCGTCCCGCCGATCGCGCCCGCGCCCCACACGAGGAATTTCATCTCCCTAACCTCCGCGGTTCTCGGCGAGTCCGTCGCCGATCAGGCTGAGCGCCACGCCGACGAACAGGAGCGCGAGACCAGGAAGCGTCGTCATCCACCACGCGAGCAACAGGAACTGGCGCCCTTCCGCGATCATCGCGCCCCACTCCGGCGTCGGCGGCTGCGGCCCGAGCCCGAGGAAGCTCAGCGTCGCGCCCGTCAGGATCGCGAGCACCATGCCCGTGAACACGTAGATCAACGCCGGCGCGATCACGTTCGGCAGGATGTGCCGGATCATGATCCGCCCCGACGAGCACCCGATCGTCCGCGCAGCAAGCACGTATTCGAGATGCCGCGTCGCGAGCGTCTCGCCGCGGGTGATGCGCGCGTACGGGATCCAGCCGACCGCACCGACCGCGATGTACAGGTTGGTCAGCCCAGGTCCGAGGATGCTCATGATCGCGATCACCAGGATCAGGAAGGGGAACGCCATGAGCACGTCCACGATGCGCATCAGGAACGTGTCCAGCTTTCCGCCGAGATAACCGGTCGCGATCCCCATGAGGCCGCCGAAGATGAACGGGAACAGTACGGACAAAAGGCCGATCTGCAGATCGAGTCGCGTGCTGTAGGCGATGCGACTCCAGATGTCGCGCCCGAAGTTGTCGGTCCCAAGGATGTGACCGGGGCTGAACGGCGGCAGGAACGCCTCGGTGAATCGCTGCTCGATCGGGTCATAAGGCGTGAGCAGCGGAGCGGCGATCGCGACGAGGACCACGACCCCGAGAAGCCCGAGGCCGGTCACCAGCGTCGAATTCAGGCGGAGCCTTCGGACGCGAATCGCGGAGGTTGTGGTCGACGGCGCGAACGGCGCGACCTCCGGCAGTGGCCGGGCGCCGAGATCACTCATAGGTGACCCGCGGGTCTAGAAATGAATACGACAGGTCGACGATCAGATTCACGAGGATCACCAGGACCGCACTGACTACCGTGATGGCCTGCACGACCGGGTAGTCGCGGGCGGTTATGGACGTGATGAGCAGCTGACCCGTTCCGGGCAGGGCGAAGACGGTCTCGATGACGATCGCGCCGCCAACGAGGAAACCGAACTGCAGGCCGAAGATGGTCACCGTCGAAAGCAGCGCGTTGCGCAGCACGTGGCGAAGGAGCACGAGCCGTTCCGAAAGTCCCTTGGCGTGTGCGGTGCGCACGTAGTCCGAGCGCAAGGTCTGGATGATCTGACCGCGTAGATTGCGAATGAGAACGGCCGAGAGCTGCAGCGCGAGCGTGAGTGCGGGAAGGAAGAGATACCAGATGTGCTGCGGCAGCGTCTCCCCGAAGCCGGCGACCGGGAACCAATGCAGCGTGAGCCCGAACAGCAGGATGAGCAAGATGCCGAACCAGAAATTCGGCGTGGTGAGCGCGAAGAGGAATCCGATGCGGATCAGCTGGTCCGGCCAGCGCCCCTTGTTCACTGCTGCTGTGATCCCGAAGATGAGCGTGATCACGGCGGCGAGCCCCATCGCATACCCGGACAGCGCGAGCGTTATCGGCACCCGGGTCAAGACCAGATCGCCGACCGGCTGGCGATAGAGCAGCGATTGCCCCATGTCGCCATGGGCGAACCCCGATACGAACATCCAGTACTGCTCGAGGAACGGTCGATTCAGGCCGAGCTGCTCGCGGAGCTCCGCCGCCTTCTGGTCGGTAGCGCGGTCGCCGAGGATGAGGAAGGCGGGATCGCCCGGAAGTATCCGCACCATGCCGAAGATGACGACGGTCACGCCGAACAGGACGAAGGCCATCAGGACGAGACGTCTGCGGATGTAGGCGGCGCGACCCATATCAGTCGGTCATCTGTGGAGAGCCGGATGGCTGACAGCCCGCGTGGCCGTCAGCCATCCGACAACAGCTACTTGTTGATCTTCACGTCTTCGAATCGGTAGTAGGACAGTCCGTCGATGAAAAACCCGTCGATGTTGCTCCGCCAGCCCGCCGTCGCACCCAGGTAGGCGATGAAGACGAGCGGCGCGGCATCCGAGTAGATCTTCTGGATTTCCGAGTACTGAGTCTCACGCTTCTTTGCGTCCTGCTCGAGATCGGCCTTGGTGATCTTGTCGTTCAGGTCGGGATTGTTGTAGCGGGTCCAGTACGCGAACGGGCTCGCGCCGCCGCGCATCGCGTAGTTCACGATCTCCGTTGGGTCGTTCATGTCATTCGTCCACGCGGTCGGCTGCGACATGTAGTTGCCCTCGCGGTAGTTCGTGCGCGCGACGGCGGTATCGATCGTCTGAAGGTCCACGGTCACGCCGAGCTTTGCCCACGCCTCCTTCAGGATGACGGCCGTGTTGGCGAAGTTGGTGTTGCCCGAGCGGACCTGCATGTCCATTTTGAACCCGGCCGCACCGGATGATTGCGCCATCAGCGCCTTGGCCTTATCGAGATCGTACGGATATCCAGTCAGGCTTTTGTCGTAGTACGTGCCCTGAGGGATCGGCGAGTTCATGAACTTCGCCTGGCCGAAGTAGACGTTCTTGATGATCGCTTCCTTGTCCGTGGCGTAGTTCAACGCCTGCCGCACCTTCACGTCGTTGAGCGGCGGCTTCGAGTTGTTGAGCATGATGAACGTGGTCTGCTGGATCGTGAAGGTCTGCGCCTTCACGTTGGGCTGGGTGTTGAGCGCCGCGATCTGGCTGAATGGCACGAAGTCGACGACGTCCGTCTCGCCACCCTGCAGCTTCAACACTCGGGTGTTGTCATCCGGGATGAATTCGATGCGCACTTCGTCGACCGCGGGCGTGCCCTTCCAGTAGTTCGTGTTCCGCTTAAGGATGATCGGGTCACCCTTCTTCCAGCCTTCGCTGTAGTACGCGCCCGTGCCCTTCGTCTTCCACGCGAGCGTGTTGTCGTAGTCCTTCGTGTCGGTGGCCTTCGCCATGGCCTCCGGAAGCACGGCGCTCGAGAACATCGAAAGGACCGAGAGGAGCGGCGCGTACGGTTGCTTCAATGCGATCTTCACGGTCTTGTCGTCGGAGGCGGTGATCTCTTTGATCGCTGCGTACACGTCTTTCCAGGCGCTCTTCTCACCGCTCCGGGCGACGTCCAGCGAGGCCTTGACGTCGCTCGCCTTCATCGCCGAGCCGTCAGAGAACTTGAGGCCGTCGCGCAGCGTGAACGTCCAGGTCAGGCCGTCGGCGCTGGGTTCCCACTTCGACGCCAGTCCGGCCTCAACAGTCGTGCCGTCCTTGGTGGTCCGGAGCAGCGTGTCGTAGACGTTCACGGAGATGAACAGCGCTGGGTTGTCGTCGATCTGCCACGGGACGAATGGGCTGAATGGCTCCTGCTGGCGCGCCATCCTCAGAACCTTCGAGGCGGGACTCGCTCCCGGCGTTGGCGACCCGGTGCCGGTGGTGGTCGTCGGAGCGCACGCGCTGAGGAGCAGCCCCGCGATGGCGGCGGCCATGACCGGCCATCGTGCTTTCTGTACAAACATGAACCTCTCCCTCCAGTGAAAAGCTGATGCGGACGATCGTGTTGAGTTCGCGTCGGCCTCCCCCCGCGCGTGTGCCTGCGCCGGCTGGCGCGAGCGTTCGCATTATCCGCGTTCCGCGGCTTGGCTGACCTCTATACCGCGTACCTCAAACTCTTGTTCGGCGTTAAGTCCAGGGCTAAGGTGGGCAAACGAGGAGGTGCGCCTGTGAGTGGTATGGAGAAGCTCCTCGCGAGATTCAAGGCCGTTTTCGCGCCCAGTCCGCCGGCACCGCCTGCGCAAGAGGTCGAAATAGCGCCGACGCCGCCTGTCACCGCTCCCGAGGTCGCCGAGGCGCATCTCCCCGAGCCGATCGCCGCCGTCGCCGAACGTCCGCTCGCGGAAGAGCCTCCGGCAATGGTCGAAATACCTCGAGCCATCGCCGTGAAGGCTCCGACCCTCGTCGACGAAGCCCCGACCACGGTCGACGAAGCCCCGACCATGGTCGACGAAGCCCCGAGCGAGCTCGAGCCCGTGGCTGCGGACGGGCTCACCCTTCGACTCGAGACCGACCGCGCCCGATCGACGTTCCAGGTAACGAAGTCCGGCGCGACCATCGGTCGTGGGCCGGAGAGCACGATCCAGCTGGCCGATCTTTCCGTGTCGCGCAAACACGCTCGAATCACCTACAAGCAGGGCGTGTACTGGTTGAGCGACCTCGGAAGCATGGGTGGCACGTGGATCGACGGGACGAAGCTCGCCGCCCCGCGACGCGTCGCGACCGGCCAGACCATCGACATCGGCCTGTGCCGCCTCGTGGTCGTGGCCGCGGCCGAGGGCGAAAAGGCTGGAGCCGCGAAGGGGCCATCGAACGCGGCCTAGGGTCGCGATCTGCGGGATCCACATCGAATCGAGCACGTTCTCGCCACACCGGAGCGGATCCGCGGACTTCGCGGTGGTCCGCGACGACGAGCTTCTCGCGCGATACGACGACCTGCCGGACGACGTCGAATGGCTCCCACTCGTTCACGCGCGCGCCCTGCCGGGCGGTGCGGTGGAGCGCGACTTCTACGAGTCGGTGAAAGCGGAGATCCTCGACCGCCTTCGTGCCGTACTGCCGGTCGACGGCGTCTTCTTCGACATGCACGGAGCGATGAGCGTCGTCGGCCTGACCGACGCCGAAGCGGACCTCGCCAGAGCTGTGCGCGAGACGATCGGCCTGCATGCCCTCGTCTCCGCGGCTATGGATCCTCACGGAAACATGTCTCGCCGACTCATTGGCGTGCTCGACCTTGCGACGTCGCATCGCATGTCCCCGCACGAGGATGCGCCGCTCACGAAGACGCGGGCAGTCGCGAACCTCGTCCGCTGCCTGCGCGAAGGCGTTCGTCCATCGAAGGCGTGGGTGCGCGTTCCGGTCCTGCTCGCGGGCGAGCGCGCCAGCACGCGCGACGAGCCCGCGCGCGGGATCTACGGCAGCCTCGCGGGGATCGCGACACGGCCGGGGATCATCGACGCCGCCGTGTGGATCGGATACGCGTGGGGTGACGAGCCCCGCTGCGGTGCCGCGGTGGTCGTCACCGGGACCGATCCGCACATGGTCCAGCAGGAAGCCCGCGCTCTGGCCGAGCGCTACTGGGACGCGCGCGCCGACTTCACGTTCAGCGCTCCGACCGGCGACGCGGATTGGTGCATCGCGACGGGACTCGCCGCGGCCGAGCGGCCCTATTTCATCAGCGACTCAGGCGACAACCCCACCGCAGGCGGCGCCGGCGACGTTGCCTTCATGCTGGAGCGGCTCCTCGCGCATCCGGATCTCGCTTCTCGTCGTGCCACCGCGATCTGGGCGAGCGTCGTCGACCCGGAAGCCGTCGGTCGATGCGTGGCCGCCGGCGAAGGTGCCGCCATTGACGTTGCCGTCGGCGGTGCGTTCGGTTCGACGCACGGCGACGTGCCCCTTCGAGGAGCGGTCGGTCGCATCCTCCGAGGAGATCCCGTCGGCGGCGACATCGCCGTTGTGGAGTCAGGCGGCGTTCGGGCGATCCTCACGACGCGCCGCAAGCCCTACCACCTCGTTCGCGATCTTCACGCGCTCGGTCTCGACCCCGCGCGGCACGACCTCACCGTCGTGAAGATCGGGTACCTCGTTCCGGATCTCTTTGCAGCGGCGAAGGGCTGGGTCCTCGCGCTGACGCCGGGCGGCGTCGATCAGGACATCGCGCGACTTGGCCACCGTCATCTCGAGCGCCCGATCTATCCACTGGACCCGGACATGACGGCGCCGGACCTTGCGCCGGAGCTCTTGAACCGGTGGGTCAGCTCCTCGTGAGCTGTGGCTCGTCGGCCCAATCGCGATCCGCGTCAGGCGCGGCCGGGGCCGGCTCGCTCCGTTCCGTGATCTCGCGATCGAGCGTCGCCTTCACGACGAGCCGGCTGACGAATCTGCCGAGGACGCCGGCGAGCTCCTCGTCCGTCTCCTCGTAGCGCTGCTGAACTCGGCCCAACACGAGGGCACCGAGGCTTCGTGCGCGATCTGTGAGCGGCACCACGATGAGCTCTCGTGTTTCGGCTGGAACCCATGGACGAAGTGCGCCGCTTCCGATGCGAACGATTCGCTGTTGATGCAGCGCCTGCGCGAGTGCGTCGTGCTCGGACGCGTTCATCTGCTCGAAGCGGAGGTTCTCGCGCGGCCTCGCCGCGGAGAGCTCGAGAGCCCCATCTGGCTCGAAGAGCCAGATCTGCGCGAGGTCGTGATTCAGCGCGCTCGTGAGCAGGACGGTCACGTCCTGGAGCGTTTCGAGGAGACGCTCGCCGAACAGAGAAAGTCGCGCGAGCTCGTACAGCGCGAACGCCTGGCTGCGGTGCGCCTCATCCCGGCGCGCCACCGTTTCGCGAGCGAGCTCGAGAGAAACGAGCTCGGATACGCCCGCTGCGATGAGCGCGTCGGCAGCAGCGAAGGACCGCCCAACGCGCAGCGCGACGAGAACGCCGGCGACCGCTTCGGTCGCGACCAGTGGAGCGATCATCGCCGCGCCGGCGACACGATCATCGGCGAGGCGGATCGTTGTCTGCGTCTGCACCGTCGCGCCGCTGCGCCGAGTCTCTTCAACAGCCGCGCGAGTCGAATCATCCGCGACCGGTTCGTCGACGACGTTGTAACCCTTGCGGCGAGCGACGCCATCGGCGATGAACGTCAGCGCGTCGTACTGACCGAGCATCGCGAGTGCCGCGAGTCTGACGGACCACTCATCGGCGTCGCCCACGACCGCAGGCCGGGCGATCACCGATGGAGTGAGCAAACGACTGACGACCGACGGCAGCGCCGATTCCTGCCGCACGATGCGATCGGCGGCGGCGCGGAATGATTTGGCCGCCCGTGGCTCCCTGATCGCACTCACCTCGACTTTGTTGCGCGCGAGATGTCACCGACGCGTGCTGGGGGACATCAGCATCGGGGCGCGCGGGGTCGGTCGTCAAACGCGGGTTTTGTCTCTGCATGTCTTTGCGCGCCTTTTGATGCCGCCGCTCGTTCGCGCTCGCTGAAAATGCGACCCATGGGACGCGAAAGGCTCTTCACGATCGCGCCGTTCGCGGTCGTCGCGGCACTCGCGGCTGGCGTCGCGCTCGCGGGATTCATCGCTAGCCCGCACGCTCGGGCCGAACCGTCGGGGACACTGGCATCGAACGTCCCCGCGATCCCTACCCAGACCGCCGTCTCGCCGACTCCGGACGCGAAGGCGTCACCGAGCTCGGCGCCATCGGCTACGGCGAGCGATCCCAAATCGAACGACGCAGCCGAGATGCTCCGCGTCCACAACGAGCTTCGCGCCGCGATCGGCGCGCCCGCGGTACGCGCCGATGCGCGGGTGACAGCGGCAGCGCAGCACCACGCCGAATACCTCGCGCGCGCGGGCGCCGTCGGCCACGACGAGACACCGGGCCAGCCCGGGTTCACCGGCGCATCGGTGCGCGATCGGCTCGCCGCTCAGGGCTACGCGGACGCGACGGCGAGCGAGGTGGCGGCGTCGTCCGACTCGGGGACCGAGGACGTGCGCTTTCTGTGGGACCTTCCGTACCACCGCCTGGGACTCATGCATCCGCACGCAGCCGTTGCCGGATGGGGGCACGCCGAGATCGGTGGGCACACCGCGACGGTCGGGGTCCTGGTGTTCGACTTCGCGGCTGCTGCGCCCGAACGCGTGCGCTCGCCCGCTGCCGGACAACGCGTGACCGGGTCGTGGGCCGGCGATGAGACTCCCGACGCCTTGCCTGCGGGGGCGACTCGGCCGGTCGGATACCCCGTGATGGTCGTCTTCTCGCGTGCGCCGTCCGTCGATCTCAAGACAGCGAAGATCACCGACGCGAGCGGGCGCGACGTCGCGGTATCTGTCGTCCCGCAGATCTACGAACGCGACTACGCCGCGGTGGTGCCGACGGCACCGCTCCCCGCGGGCGCGCGTTATCGCGTGCGGCTCGAGCTTTCAGTGGGTGGGAACGACGTCGTGGACGAGTGGGAGTTCGAGACCGAGCGCTAGCGGAGTGGCAGGGTTGCGGGGCGTCCGATGAACGGCAGCTTCTCGCCGATCGCGAGCAGCACCGGCACGATCCTGCTCGCAAGGAGCTCGGGCCGGACCTTCTGCTCGTAGAAGGCCATCGCGACGTCGACCTTCTCGAGCTCGGCGCTTCCGACCGGAGCTTTCGCGGCGCTCTGAGCGAGGAGCTTCAGCATCTGGGGATCGGCGAAGGTGGCGAAGGCGGGGTTCGCGCTGGCGACGACCTGAAGCGCGGCGATCTCCTGCGGACCGAAGGCAGTCTTCCCGTGCACTGGGTCGAGCCAGCCGTCGAGCACGAGGGTCGCCAGCACAGCGACGTACAGGGTCACGGCCGCCGTTGCCATCCCCAGCGGGATGCCCAGGACCTTGTCGAAGCGTTTGAGGATCCCCACCCGGTGAACGATCCCGACGACGAACGTCGCGACCGTCGTGAACAGGGTCCCGCCGACGAAGAGCGCGATTGCGCCGACGCCCAGTCCCGCGGTTCCTGTGGGCAGCGCGCCGCTGAGCGGTCCCGCGTAGAGGACGCCGAGCGTGAGGAGCGCCCCTCCCGCCGCGGCGAGCGGGACGACGAATCCCTTGCCGAAGCCGACGATGGCCCCGAGAACGATGAACGCGACAATCGCGATGTCGAGCACCTAGGAAGTCTAGAGACCGAGCGAAGGAGCGCTAGGTCCCAGAAAGGTCTCTGACCACCGGCGCGAGCTCCTCCACGTGAGGCCCGCGCAGACAGAAGTAAGTGATCCCGGTATCACGCCGGACACGAATGATGTGCTCGCGCACCTGGTCGAGCGTTCCGACCGGGCGATAGACCGACGACCCGACCACTGCCGGGTCGAGCTTCGCCTTCTCGGCGAGCTCGGCGATCGTCTTGTCCCGGTCGTCGGTGAGCGTGACGTCGAGGAAGCAGCTGAGCTCGATCTCGTCGAAGCGCGCGCCCGCGGCGTGGCGGACGATGTCGAGCTGCCGGCGCACGCCCGCGGCCGCGACGTCGTCGGGGGTGGGCGGCCGCACGCCCGCGCCTGGTGGGATAACGGCGACGATCTCGGCCTCGCGGCCGGCGAGCTCGAGTATTTGCGGACCTCCTGCGGCGATGAGGAACGGCGGCCGCGGCTGCTGCACCGTCTTCGGCCGGCACTCCGACTTCACCGTGCGGTAGTACGTGCCCTCGAAGCTCACCTCCTCTTCGGTGAAAACGCGCTTCATGAGCGTCACCGCCTCGGCGAGGCGCGCCACGCGGATCCGGCCGCGGTCGAACGGGATGCCCGTGCTCTGGTAGTCCCGGTCGAACCAGCCGGCACCGAGCCCGATCTCGACGCGACCGTGCGAGATGACGTCGAGGGTCGCGAATTCGCGCGCGAGGACCACAGGGTTACGGAAATCGTTGTCGAGCACGAGGTTGCCGAGACGGAGTCCGGTCGTGACGGCCGCCGCCGCGCCGAGCGCCGGCATGTTGCTCCATGCACCGCCGACCATGTGATCCGGCATCGAGAGCGTCGCGTAGCCCATGTCCTCGAGGCGTTTCGCGCGTGCCAGCCACTCGGCACCCGTCGGCTGTCCGCCGCTCTGCGTCGCGAATCGGATCTTCCGTTCCATCGCGCGAGCGTACTTGTCTAGGGACAGGCGCGAATCGCGGCGATGACGTCGCCGGTGCGCATGGCACCGGGCGAACACTCCACGAACGAATCGGTCACGCGGTCGTTCTCGATGAAGACGCGGAGCCGCGCCCCACCGGCTCGGAAGTCGACAGCGAGCCTTCCGCTACGGTCGACCTGCGCCTCCACCCCGGCGTATTTTGCGTAGAACGCCTGGGCCGGCGGACTGCTCCGCGCGATCGCGATGTACTCGGCGTCGCTCACACGCGGGTTCGCACCAGACCCGAATATGCCGCACCCGGTCAACAGCGTCCCCAGGCAGATCGACGCGAGCCGTGCTGCCACCGGACGTCAGCCTCGCAGGAACTCGGCGAGCAGACGATGGAAATGGTGGACGCCGCCTTCGCGCGCGGGGGAGTAGCGGCCGCGGTCGTAGAGACGGGAGCGCACCCCCCGTTGCACCGACTCGACGACCGCCTCGTCCTCGCGCTCCACGCGGTCGAGACCCGCGCCCGCGCCGGACTCGCGCTTCGTCGCGTCCCAGACGAACGGGAGGAACGAGACACGCGTTCGGTCGACCGCCAGCGGCGTGACGACGTTCACGGACACGCCCCACGGGTAGATGTTGAACATCGTCGTCGGGAAGAGCCAGACGTAGTAGGCCGCGACGGCGCGCCCGTGGTCGCGGTGCGTCCGCGGGAGCACGAACGCGGGTTCGCCGGGCTTCGCGATGCCGAGCTGCACAACGGAGAACCGCTCGAGCTCGACCGCGTACTCGCCGTAGTCGAGCGTCGTCGCGAGGCTCGAGTGCACGTACGGGATGTGGAAACCCTCGAGGTAGTTGTCGAGGTAGAGGGCCCAGTTCGCGTTCACGAAGTAATCGCGGGCGCCGCCCGCGTCGTAGACGAGCTCGCGGAACGGCAGCGTCTCGAGGCGGCCGCGCAGCGGCGCGACGAGCTCGTCGAACGGCATCGCGGGCGCGAGCGACACCATGAGGAAACGCGTCCACGTCCCGAGCGAGACGTGCGGCAGGTTGTCCGACGCGGACGGAAAGTTAGTTGTGCCCTCGAACTCGGGCATCGAGTGGAAGCGGCCATCGAGCGCGAAGCGCCGGCCGTGATAGCGGCAGCGCAGCTGCTGTTCGTGACCGGGACCCTCGACGACGAGCGTCCCGCGATGCGTGCAGACGTTGGATAGGCAATGGAGTTCGTCCTTTTGATCGCGCGTGAGAAGGAGCGGCTCGTCGAGCGCACCGGGGAGGAGCGTGAACGGATGGACCTGGCCCGCGACCTTCACGAGGTCGTCGTGACCGACGTAATGCCACGTGCGCGCGAAGAGACGGTCGCGTTGCAGCCGAAAGATCTCAGGATCGGAATAGACGCGCGCCGGAAGCGTTCGCGCCACGCGGATGTCGGGGTCGATCTCGAAGAGCGCGTCGCCCATGGCGGCGATGCTAGCTACCGGCCGAGGGCACCTTCGCGAGAGTCGCGACGAGCTCGAGCTGGTCGCGGAGGTCGCGCGTGATCAGGAAGTTCTCGCGGACGTGCTCGCGCCCCGCCGCGGCCATGCGCTTTCGGAGCGCGGGATCCCGCAGGAGATCGAGGCAGCGCGCGGCGCATTCTTCAGCGCTCGAGACGAGATACCCGGACACACCGTCCTGGATCTGTATGACGATGCCCCCGACCTTCCCGGCGACGACCGGAATGCCCTTCCACAGCCCTTCCGCGACCACGAGACCGAACCCCTCACGGAGGGACTTCTGGATCACGATCTCGGACGCGCGCTGGAACGCGTTCACCTCGCGGTCCTTGACGCCGTCGAGATTCGTGAAGAGGAAGACGTCCTTGTCACCGCCCGCGTGTTTCTTTGTCCGGTCGAAGTACTCCTGGCCCTCCGGGTCGTCGTCGGCGAGCGAGCCGATCATGACGAGCTGGACCGCGGGGAGCTCCTTCTTCACGAGTCGATACGCGTCGATGACCCCGAGCGGGTCCTTCCACGGATCGAAGCGTGAGACCTGCAGAAGGATCGGCCGGCCCGAGTCAACGTGGAACTTCCGAACGACCTCGCGCGCGTCCTCGATCGGCATGTCCTGGTTCTTCACCGAGAAGGGGTCGATCGTCGGCGCCTGGATCAGCACTTTCTGCTTGAGGTCCGGCCGTACGAACTCGGGCATCGTCCAGATCGACGCGTCGTGCTCTTCGACGAACGGCCGCAGGAACGACCACACCGGCTGGTGCGCGTTCGTGAGGTCGATGTGGCAGCGCCAGACCCACCCGGCACGGTCGGGATCCTTCGCGAAGTGGCGGAGGGCCACCGCCTGCGGGTCGTGCGCGAGGACGACGTCTGCGTCGGTGAGCTGGTCGGCGTTCTCGCGCGCGACGTCGAGGAAGAGCTTCTTCTCGGTGTCTGAGAGGTCGAGCTTCATCCCCTGGAGCGCGTTGTGGATCTTCTTCGTGATGTCGTAGAACGC
>Ga0184608_10000090_pt1 | contig 19551 bp, 17 predicted proteins | sample PLM1_30_coex_FD_133010 | JGI IMG/M metagenome (GOLD analysis project Ga0184608, IMG submission 133010) | Groundwater sediment microbial communities from an aquifer in East River, Colorado, USA - PLM1_30_coex | ecosystem: Environmental > Terrestrial > Soil > Riparian zone | place: USA: East...
ATAATCTGCTTGATCCATTACTACATATCCACATTTTTGGCATATGTACTCGCCTTTGCTACAATCATGGACAAGACCCGATTCACACTCAGGACAACGCGTATAATATTCTGAAGAATTCATCGTCAACGATTCCCCAGAAAACGGCAGATAGAAGAACTGCCTGTATTACATTCCAAGCTAAACTCCATTAATTTTTTGGATGATATCTGGCGTCTTTTGCCTAAGGATAGATAACTGTTTTTGTTATTATCTATATCTGTATTACTTTCATTAAGCGATCTAATATACAGCGCTCTGACGGTCTTGAACAAAAAAAATAATTCTTTATAGAAGTGTAAAAGAAAATTCTGCATCAGCATATCGCCTAGGAGATATTACTCTATTTATTTAATATGGTTATAACAATTTATCATTCTTGATAATATTTTTAGGTCCATTTCGATTTTATTACTGAGAGATCTTCTAAGTTTTAGTTTGAAAGTCAAAAATAATTTCATGGAGTTTTTAGCAACCTCTCTGGTTGTTGCTATATTTACTAAAAATTTTTGACAATCGTCTTTATTATCATATCGCACTATTCAGGATATGAATCTTTTCCACAAGATGCCGCGACGTGATAGAGCTTTTATAATTATCTTTACTCGAGGAGGACAAAAAAGTGTCTAGAAGAGGCGCGCTGTTTGTTTTCTGGGTTTTAGGATTTAGCATAGGCTTCATAGGATATCTATCTCTTCCAGGAATAGCACAATGGTTTTCGGCAGTGTTACCTAATTTCCTGAATCAAGCAGTAATTGGTGCATTAATAGCAGGAGTAGCAGGCTCTGCTGTAAGTACGTTCTCTATAGTCACATGGGCTAATAAAGCCTCAGTATAATGTAGCTGTTTTTGTACCAATAGATAATGACACCGTAGAAAGGAATCAACAAATAAAGATTCCCAGATCGCATGGCAAATTATTTATAATGTGTGCATTTTTTCTCTACTGATGGCTCAGATATTCTCAGAAGCGACAGATCATTTGTTGAGTGAATTTAATAGAGTCAGAAAAAATAGCTTAAAGCTCTTCAAGCCTCTAAGAATAGAGGATGCAGTTATGCAATCAAACCCCTTTGGTAGCCCTCCTAATTGGCATCTGGCTCACGTTACTTGGTTCTACCAAAAGGTACTAGAGAAACATCATAAAAAATTATCAGACTCGAAAAATGTCAATCTAGATTATCTAAACTCCTACTACCAGCAGTTTAGAAAAATACTTCCTAAAGGTGAAAGAGGCAGATATCCCCGTCCCACGGTAGAAGATACTCTAGGGTACAGAGCCTATGTTGAAAAGGAGGTCATTTCCTTCCTGAAAGAGGAACAAGGATTAACAGAGGAATTAATCTATGACATTCAATTGGCTAATCAACATGAAATGCAGCACCAAGAGTTAATGATCTATGACTTGCAACATTATTTCAATCGGTTCTCCCAGCCTGATGACAACTACAATCCTACTACTTTTAGAAGCACACGCGCTTTTCATCGTGAAAAACAAATGCAGGCTCCCGGGGAAATGGTGGCCATCGGTGAAGGAATCTATGAATTAGGTTTTAACGGAAATGGGTTTTGCTATGATAACGAACTCCCGGAGCACAAGATTTATCTCCAGTCCTATAAGATCGATATTAATCCCGTCACGAATGGAGAATACCTAAAATTCATTGAAGATAAAGGATATGAAGAATTCAGTTATTGGTTAGCAGATGGCTGGGATTTAGTTCAAGAGCAAAAATGGAATGCTCCACTTTATTGGATTTATGATGATAAACAAGACAAGTGGATGAAGAAAGACTTTCGAGGATTGAGAGAAATCAATCCTAATGAACCAGTTACAAATGTTAGCTATTACGAAGCTGATGCTTACTCTAGATGGCTTGGAAAGAGAATTCCCTCTGAAGCTGAATGGGAGAAGGCTGCAAGTTGGAATGAAGACGAGCAAAAAAAGAACCCCTACCCTTGGGGAGACGGCATCCCCACAACGAAGCATGCAAATCTGCTCGAGTCCTACATTTGGGGGCCATCGGATGTTGGCTCTTTTCCGGATGGACGAAGTCATTACGGATGCTACCATATGATAGGTGATGTGTGGGAATGGACATCTTCAGAGTACACTCTTTACCCAGGGTTCAGGCCAAAGTTTTCTGAGTACACCGATAAGTGGGCCATTAACCAAAAAGTCCTAAGAGGGGGCTGTTTTGCAACTCCTGTTCACCAAATAAGAAATAGTTACAGAAATTACTTTAAACCTCACGAAAGAATCCTGTTCTCGGGCTTCAGGTGTGCAATTGATTTATGAAATCTAAATCATGACCTTGATTTTGATTATGACTAGGAGTAGATTTTAGCTACCTTGGCTTCTCTACGTCAACGTCAAACAGCCGGAGATAAAAGTGATAAACTAAACCATTTTTTCTTGTCATAGAAATTCTTCTTTAATGTTAAGCCGGCATCATTTGCGAGACCTCTTATCTGGGCAGGAGAGTATTTGTATGAATTTTCTGTGTGCACTCTTTCGTTCTGTGCGAAGCTAAGACATTCACCGATTCTATCAATAACCACCTGCTGGTCAGATTCAGATATTAGATGCATCTCCACACGACCTTTATCCTGGTTAAAAAAAGCATGATGGCGAAAATTACTTAGAACAAATTCTCCTCCTAATTCTCTATTAATTCTTGATAATAGATTCAAGTTAAATTTCGCGGTTATCTGTCTTTTGTCGTTGTATGCTGCTTCCATTATCCTTTTGTCTTTCAGAAGATCTATCCCCAGAAGAAGGTTATCGTTCTTTTCCATTTTACGCCTTATAGTTCTAAGAAATGATTTCGCGTTCTTTGGTTCAAAATTACCGATGGTAGACCCTAGAAATAAGATTAACTTTCTATTTGGGACAGGATTTCTTGCACCTATAAAATCACCTGCTTTTTCAATCCCTTTAATGTAATCAGCACATATTCCAATCGTACGAAGGCGTGAAAACTCAGATGAAAGTTTCTTCATGGTATATTGGAGAATGTCATGGGATACATCGATCGGAAAATAATATAGGTTTTGTTTTTTCAAAAGGAAATGCTCTAAAAGAATTTTGGTCTTTTTAGCGCTTCCGCTTCCAAGCTCAACAATACTTGGAGCTTGATGATTAAACATCTTCACGATTTGTGGTGAGCATTGTTTTAATATGGCCAATTCTGTCCGTGTAGGATAATACTCGGGTTGATCACAAATCACTTCAAATAGTTCTGAGCCAACAGAATCATACAAGTACTTCGGCAGTATGTATTTAGCATTAGTTGTCCTTGTTAAACCCTCCTTGATATCAAGGGCAAATTCATTATCGATCTTTGTTTCGTCTGTTTTATAGATTAGCATCTCTTTACTCTACTTGAATAGATTTACCTGTCACGTGTTTCTGATAAATAAATCATGCGCCAACGATATCAATCTTGTAGCCCCAGGAAGGTTGATTGTCTAAGCATCATCCATTTCCATAGAGATGGGGTGTTTCTCAGCAATTGTGTGCCCTTGTCCCTCGTGTCGCTTGCTCGATGTTTTTAATAAAGTTCAAACCATTCTTTGTTATCCACCTATAGTTATCAAGAGTTAAACTTGGCTCGAAGCTGATATATTCGGTATATCCAATTCTAGCTAGATTTGACATTATACTGCCGAAATCAATATGTGCATATCCGGGCATCTTCCTATTATTGTCTGCAAAATGCATGTGATGCAAAAGCGTTTTGGACTTTTGAATCGCATAATCAAATGAATCCTCTTCTATATTCATATGGAACGTATCTAACAGTATCCCAAAGTTATCTTGGTTTATTTTGTTTGCGAGATCAATAGCATCGCTTGCGGTTGTACAAAACGGCGTACTATAACGATTAAGAGGCTCCAAGAGCAACTCGACCCCATGATTCTTGGCAAAAGCAGTTAGTTTACGGAGAAGCGGTATAACACGGTCTATTAGGCGGGATTTTTGATCTTTTGTAAGTATACTATGAGTCCTATCAAAAGAAAAAACCTCATCGTCAGCAAATAAGCATATATTGAGCACTTGTGCTCCTAACAACTGACACATTTCAACACAGCGTCTTACATATACTTCGGAGCTTTTGATAACATGGGGTAGTGAGCTTAATAGTTTTCTATCCGCGCCATTTGTGCTACTTGAACCCCACATTCCTGTTATTCCGCATACGGGCATATTGAATGAACGAAAGACATCCTGTAATGATTTCATGTTTACGTTTTCTGGCTCGCCGATCATCTCTAATCCGTCGTAACCTTGTCGAGTTAATCTTTCTATAGTTTTGTCGATTTTCTCCCCGATGTCTTTAAACGAAGAAAGTGTTATAGAATACTTACAACTTGCCATTGACATTTCATCCTAAAGTTTCTGTCCCTACTCCTGCTACGAAATTAGGTTAATTAACGCATCTTTAATATTCACACACTCTATTGTCCCAGCAGTACCATTTTGTGTTAGACCTGTTTTTTTATCGGAAGAATAAAAAGCAAATCCTTCTCCAGTAGCATCATTTCTCGGCCTACCATGCGAACCTTTTATCAGATCGGTATTTAACGATATTGATTTTGTTTTTTGATCAAAATAAAGGTCAAGCGGATCGTAGCCAGGTTTCCGGTGTATATCCACTGTTCTTGCAAAGGCTGGCTCAGAGTTCTCATCGTACCACCAATAATAGCTAAACCATTTATCCCTATCTGATATGGCAATCAGCTCGCCGCTTCGTTCGTGATTTATTCCGAACAGTTTTTTATCTTCTTCAGTGCAAAGTACTTTATCTACCCCTTCGATAGATTCTAACAACCTTTTGATTTGATTCGTGTATCCCTTCTTTATGTACAAATGAGCTATCTGGTGGTCGACCATAGCAAACGCAACGCTATACTCATGATCAATATACTCTCTACTGTTTATCTTTCGAACTGCGAGAAATCCTGCATCTCTAAGTTTTAGATTCAGTGGCACCGCACTACTAACATCGTTGAACGCGTACTCCGAAAGGATAACAAAGCTAGTGTTGTCTCTGATCCTCAAATCACTTGCCGTTTGCTCCAGCCTGCCCACCATGTCATCAGCTGTTCTCAAATCATCTCTTACCTGGTCACTTTTTTTTCCGAATTTTTGAGCTGAATAGTCGATATGTGGGATGTATACAAGCATCAGGTTAGGTCTCTCTGTTTGTAACGTATATTCGGCTGCCTTACATATCCAATCACTTGATTTAGGAGATGCAAATGGGCCCCAATAATCAGCAAGATTAAATTCTCCACATTGTGGCTTTAATCTTTCATCATAGAAACCAGGTGGTCTAGAATAACACCAGTTAATGACCCCATCTTTCATATGAATTGGCCTAGGAGTGACAACTATGTCTGACTGAGTATACATTGTATTTTGCCAGAATAGTACAGCAGTCTTCGTGTTTTCAGGCTGATGTTGATTACTTGCTTTCAATAGATCCCATATTCTTGCACTTTGAACTAGGTTACTCGATTGTTCCCAAAATGAAACACTATAATTTCCTCTATCATAAAGACCATTAGATATTATCCCATGGCGATTAGGGTACTCTCCTGATAACAAGCTTGCTTGGACGGTGCATGTAACGGCAGGAAATGCCGGCGCCATTCTAGAGTACTCTCCAATATCCGAAATTTTTTCGATATTTGGAGTCAACCCTGACTGCACATCTTGAAGTTCCAATCCTACAATATCTACTACAATGACGTGTTTTGTCATATCTACTTCACCTTCGTTGAGCCTATCCATTACATATTAGAATATACACTATTAAAATGTGCCACTAGGTAACATAAAACTTTCTCGACAGAATTATTGCCGGCATTATAAGCATTAGTGTTACTAGTCCATATGCTGTTCCTGCGCTTCCGCTTACGAAAGCAGAATCCAGAACAATAATTGAGAGTACCATCGTTTTGATTGTCCGTTGAATATCCTTCGAAGATAACGGCTGACGTTGGAGTAGCGGTTTGAAAGTGATTATCATAATTATCGCAAATAATGCCAGATTCGCGAATAGATCTTTTAAAAACACTCCAACAAGTCCTGAGACGATGATAATAGCTAGAACGGCAAAAATCATAAGAAATGATCCTTTTGCAGTACGCACTTTATCTGTTTCATCAATTTCTTTTCTGCTGAGCCTACTAATCGCAAATACAAATACGAACAATGATACGGTTACTACAGCAATCCTAGCAGAATTGTTGATGTTTAGTACCGTCGTTAAAAAAATTGGACTTGAACCTAACATCACATTAAGTGCTCTAGCGGCTCCCATCATCCCAGGACCATAAACGCTATATTTCATCCTGTAATCATAGGAAACGATCGTCCCTGACAAAATAGCTGCAATAATAAAAGTACTCGTACTAACCAGAAGCGAAATAAAGTTTGCGGCGATGATGAAAACAATGCCAATTAGCAATACTTTTCGCTTAGACACAGTACCAGCTGGAAGTGGTCTTAAAGGACGTTCCCTCCTGTCGACTTCGATATCAAAATAGTCATTTAATACTATTCCACTAAGGTAGAGAAGAATAGAGCATATTATTAGAATAGCTAAATGTAACCCACTAGCGTTTGCAGGTTCGACTACTGCGTAATAACCAGCTAGGATATTAGATGGGGCCGTAAATACATTAGGCAGTCTGAATAAGGTCAGATATTGCCTAAGCACAAAAGTCCCTCCATGCGTTACGGTTAATAGTTAATCCAATGGATGACCAAGAATTATTAAGGTTCTTAAATGTCCTACGATCGGTTAAGAATTAGAATTACTCATGGCATTAACTGCGACACTATTTTCGTGTCTAATAGGCTGAATTGGCAAAGCTCTAAAACCGAGTCAATTCAGCTCAATATCAAGTATGTAAGCTGTTGATCATATAATGTTATCATTGAGAACTTTTAGGGCATTCGAAGCTGCGTAAATAGGATCGTCCTGATACGGATAAAGCTCCACCGTTACGAATCCGTTGTATCCAATTTCATCTATTGCTTTGAATACAGATCGAAAGTCGATAGCACCCTTGCCCGGGATTAAGTGATCGTGCACTCGGCTCTTTGCGATATCGGCTAGATGAAAATGCTCAATATAGTCAGATAATTTATGGACTATTTTAGCAGGATCCTCCTTGACACAAAAAAAATGCCCTATATCAAAATTAAGTCGTACGACTTCTGAACGAATTCTCTTTATAAAATTTAGAAATTGTTCTGAGCGTTCTATTAGCATATTAGGCTCCGGTTCAACCAGGATGTTGACGCCTTCCCTTTCTGCAACCTCTGTCACCTTGCTCAAATTACTAACAAAAAGCTTTTCTAGTTTTTTTCTATCAATTCGTCCATCGACCGGCCCTCCTGGTTCAGTAGAAAGGTTCTTCGCCCCGACATCCTTTGCCAGCATTATACAATTGATCGTGTGTTCAATACGTAATTGAGCAAAAGTGGTCTTATCTTCAATCCACGAGGGATGATAAATGTCTTGAATAGCATATAGTGTAAAGGCATTCAAGTTACTGATTTGCAAATTGTAATTCGATATAAGACGCTTAAGTGAACGTCTGTCTTCTTTCTTGAAGACAGGTGGATAAGCATGAGGGACATCACACAAAATTTCGACACCCTCGTATCCAACTTCGCCAATTTTCATAACAGCATCTTCTAGTGGATGTTTTTTAAAGGCATTAGTACTGAAGGCAAATTTCATACCAGCTCATTAATTTTTTTCTTCTTTAATATATTTGTGAAACTAGAACAAGATATACTGAAAAGGGTAAGTTCTAAATCCCAAATCATTATGGATTGCCAAAGTTGTAAGATAATAGCTGACTGTCCTGATCAACTGTAGATTGGCTATCAGGGACGATCAACTAATATATACATACTTTCAAAGGAGTAATCGACGATTTGGGCAAAGCTGAACACGCAGACGATGCACTTAACATAGACCTTGCAGGTTTGAAGCTGCGTAACCCCACTCTGTTAGCTTCAGGCTTCCTAGGAATTTCCCAAGACATTTTTAACCGACTATATGCAGCAGGAATTGGTGCAGTTGTCACCAAATCAATCAGCATTGATCCCCGTGAGGGATACAGAAATCCGACAGTCGTAGCTGTAGCAGAAGAGAGTTATTTGAATGCAGTAGGACTAGCTAATCCGGGAGCAGATGCGTTTTCTAAAGAAATTGAATATAATGTAAACGTACCTATAATAGTTAGTCTTGTAGGCTCAGATTCTAATGACTTCCCTCCTATTATAAAAAAGTTTGATCGATTGAACATCTTAGGCTATGAAATAAATCTATCATGTCCGCATGTGGCAAAATTAGGCACCGAAGTAGGGGACGACCCAAAAATGGTTGAGCAAATAGTAAAGACAGCCAAGTCTATCACACACAAGCCATTGATTGTGAAAGTCGGAATAGGAAATTCAGACGTAGTAAACATTGCCAAAGTCGCGAAAGACTCTGGAGCTGATGCTGTTACTGCAATTAATACTATCCGAGCTATGGTCATTAATGTAGAAGATGGTATTCCAATTCTAAGCAATAGAGTGGGCGGCTTATCCGGTAGATCGATAAAACCGATAGGTGTTCGATGCGTATATGAAATATTCAAAAAAATTGAGATTCCAGTGATTGGATGCGGAGGAATATTCACATGGGAAGATGCTGTCGAGTATATTCTTGCAGGGGCCTCAGCAATACAATTGGGAAGTGTTATAGGCTATCGTGGCATTTCAGCATTTAGAGATATAACTCTAGGTGTCAGCAAATATTTGAAAAAAAAAGGGCTGGGAAACGTAAAGGAGCTTGTTGGTCTTGCCCACAAATATTGACAGACTCAGAACCAGATTTATTGAGTATATTATAAATGAGACACCAACCGTCAGAACATTGATTTTCAGTGATAAGCAGGCTGCTAGGGCAAAACCAGGCCAATTTCTGATGGTCTGGATTCCCGGCAAAGAGGAACTTCCGATGAGCGCAATGGTGGTTCAGGGCAAAGAAGATTATGCAGCTGTAACAATTAGAAAATATGGATTTGGGTCCACTTCGTTGTATGAGAAAAAGATAGGAGAGTACCTGGGAGTAAGGGGCCCTTATGGAAATGAATTCAAAATTAGTAAGAACAGTAAGAATGTTCTTCTAATTGGGGGAGGAACTGGACTTGTTCCTCTAATGCGGTTGCTTCGAGAGTTGAACAATGCCAAAATAGCATGTACCTTTCTCATAGGTGCAAAATCACAAGAAGAAGTTTTCTTCGAAAACACAGCAGACACATTTCTTGATAGAGTGGACCATAAGGTGATTGTTTCTACAGACGACGGGAGTTACGGCCGTAAAGGGTACACGACTGACATAATGACTGATCTCATTAAGACAGAAACATTTGATGCAGTTTACACATGTGGACCTGAGATAATGATGAAAAAGGTGCTAGATATTGCATCAGCTAGGTCAATCCCGGTTCAAGCTAGTGTCGAACGACATATGAAATGTGGAATAGGAATCTGTGCAAGCTGCTGCATAGCAGGTCAACTCGTATGCAAGGACGGGACTATATTTGGAGCAGACCAACTTCAATCTATGGTCGAGTTCGGAGTCTCTTATAGAGACAAAGCTGGACGTAGAATGAAATTCTGATTTCGTATTCTTAAGTGTCATAGTAGCATAGTATTTTGCAAAAGAATTTGTCGCGGAATTCAAAAATCTCTGCCTTGTTTTCTTTATCTTATTGACGATGGTGTGAATCTGAGTTGAGAAAACTATCAAGTGATATGTTCCCTAACAATCTAAATCCTTAGGTAGATATGACACTAGTCTTCAGAGTTGGGACAAGGCACAATAGAACATTTGATATAGATGTCCTTTAGTTTATAAAATATGCATGCCGTAAAAATAATTAGTAAAAATTATTTGAAGCTCTATTCGTTGATGGTGCTATCAATATTTGTAATGCTGTCCCTTTTCTTTTGTTCCGTTCCCCCGGCTCTTAGTCAAAGCGACAGAGAAGTCAGCATCCCTAGGGGAGCTCAATCTTTAACGCAAGCAAAATTCTATGAGCCAACAGATATTACAGTACAGCCAGGTACAAGTATAACTTGGTCAAATCATGATACCGTGATTCATACTGCGACATCCGGTGATAGTGACTCAGGGACACCAGATGGTAGATTTGATACAGGATTTATTCAGCCTGGCAAATCAAAAACTGTGATACTCATCCCCGGAGCTAAAGGCAAAATTGCATACTTCTGCCAAGTTCACCCCTTCATGCGGGGAGAGGTTACAGTCGCTGGATTGCCTATATCCTCAGTGGAAAACGCAACAGCTCCACTGACTCAACCGGGTCTTGCTGGGAATGCAACAGCTCCACTGACTCAACCGGGTCTTGCTGGGAATGCGACAGCTCCAATGGGTGTTGCTGCAAATCCAGTCAAAACATATAACCTGGGTATCGGAAACAAACAGTACAAAATTCCATATCAAATCACTGGAGGTAAACTTGATACTATAAACGCTCAAGGGAATAACGCAACACTGGTCTTCAATATTTCAACAACTTCTGACGGAAAACTGACATTGGACCTTCCAAGGAAAATCATAGATTCCAAAAAACAAGGCGGGATTGACGAAGGATATGCAGTATTTGTGGACGGTCAAAATGCAAATGCCGATCAGATTAAGAATAACACTGAGTCAAGAACATTATCAATAGACTTTCCGAAGGGAGCAAGTAGGATCGATATTGCGGGTACCCACATAGTACCGGAGTTCGATCCACTTTCCTTCTTAATATTGGCTATAGCTGCAAGCACAATAATAGCAGCTTGTTCAAGAAAACAAGCAACAAGATTCTGGGAAATAATTCCGAATTCTAGAGATACGTAAATAAGATCGTGTAACGGTGGTCAAAGCACTGCCATGAATACTGGAATGAGCAGGATGAAGCTGAGTGGCATAGGGCTACTTCTGGTGTCGATTATCGGGTTCTTTGTGTACTCCTATTTTTTGTTTGCTACTGTTTGGGATATTTTAATTCTGAAGTTTACCGTCTTGATAGGATTGGCAGCAATATTGGCAGTATTAGGTTGGATAGGCTATACCATTGCAACTGCCCATAAACCCGAACAGCTTTAACTATGTCTTCAAGTTATCTCTCAACAAAAACATCTGAGACTGTTTGATACAGCCTCGGTCCTACTTCTCTGACGACGACAGTAGCAAGTACTGTATGTCCGTAATTTAAAAATGCTTCGTTCGCATCATCTATCCCTTGTTTGACAGCAAGTTTTTTTGTACGTGCATTTACATGAGCAAAATAATGAATTAGACCGCCATTAGGTCTTAAGGCCAAGACAGCTGAGTTGATATATTTCTTAGCTTGTTCAGGCAATGGCATCAATACACGATCGGACTGACCTTGAAGTTGTTCAGCGATAACATTTCTCGCATCTCCCAAAATGGGGAAGACCCGTCCTTCTAGCTTATTCAATTTTACATTCAAGGTAGATAGCTGATGTGCTACAGGATTTGTATCAATATCATAAACTTTAGACGTTTTGTTTGTTTTCGCTATCACTATAGAAAATGTCCCAACACCAGCAAACATATTTGTTATTGTCTCGTTCTCAGAAACCGCTTTAGCGATACGCATTCTCTCCGTCGTCAACCTCGGAGAAAAGAATGTTTTGTCCACATCTACTTTGAACCTACATCCACTTTCTTTGTATTCAGTTATGGTGCAGTTATGTCCTGCTAAAAATTCCAATTGACGTGTTCGATAATCCCCCATGACAGCAGACGTTTGGGCAAACACAGACTTTGCTGCCTTGACATTACATAAAAGACGCTTTGCTATGATTTCTTTTTTCTGGATTAATGAATTTGGTATTTTTATAATTATAATAGTGCCAATAACATCAAAAGCAGAATATAGCTTAGATAATTCGTCGGTTGTGAGGATGTCACTTAAAACATTTTTCAGCATATGAGGCATGGTTAAGCAACAGGTTTCTTGACATAATAGTAATCTCCTGAAGCCTTCTGAGATCTGTCTAGTCTTCCAGATTCTTTGTTGACGCGTGGCCGCCCAGTGGTTTCATCGCGCCTATATGTTATGGATAATCCCTCAAGCAGTTTATTCATACCAGCTTCCTTAAGCATCGGTACAGTAGCACTACCATGGACACCTGGTTCGCCCTCAAAAATTATTAGGGAGTCAGCAATTAAATCTATTAGCTGAATGTCGTGATCTATGATAACTGCAGAGGTACCTTGAGACCTAACAAAACGTTGAAGAAATTTTGCTAAAACAATCCTATCCTCTGCATCCAAGAAAGCGGATGGCTCATCGAGAGCATAAATATCGGCTTTACGAATCAACGTCGCCGCAATTGCCACTTTTTGCAACTCTCCTCCACTAAGATTACTTATTTTCCTTTCATAGAGTTTTTTTATAGACATAGGATTTAATATCTGCTCTTCAATCAGAGATCCTCCCAAAACATCTTGATAAACGGAATAGAGGAGAGATTGTACATCTCCATCGTAATCCTGATTAAGATATTGAGGTTTGTATGAAATCTTCACGTTGCTATCGATCGTGCCTGAATCGGGGTTATCTATGCCGGCAAGTATCTTCATGAAAGTAGTTTTTCCAAGAGCATTTCCCCCTACAATTCCAACGATTTCTGCCTTTCGGATCTGTCCTGGGTCCACCTTGAGCTTGAAGGATGTAAATGCCTTCGTTAGATGTGAATAACTAGCCACAGGAAAATCCAAAATCATGTCGTCTACGGGACTTGTTGCTTCGAATCTGAATGCCTTTTCACGAAACCTTACGTTCTCCGTTGGAAGATACCCCTCCAAGAAATTATTTATTCCGATCTTCGTACTCTGTAAACTAGAGACAATACCATATGCGCCGGGTTCACCATACAGAATATAAATATAATCTGATAGATAATCTAATAATGTCATATCATGTTCTACTACCATAACACTCTTGCCCTCGTTTGCTAAGCCTTGGATTACCTTTGCAACTGCCAGTCTTTGATACACATCATTGTACGAGGAAGGCTCATCAAAAAAGTAATAATCTGCATTTTTAGAGGACGCTACAGCGACTGCGAGTCTTTGCAATTCTCCCCCGCTGAGGTCGCTTACTTTTGTGTTTAGAGTGTATTTCAAACCAAGTTCGGCTATAAGTCTATCAGCCACTTGTCTTTCATCGTACATTCTTATCAATTCCTTTGTTGTTCCTTTGAATGCTTGAGGTATAAGATAAACCAACTGGGGTTTGATCGAGGTGCGAAGTGTGCCATTAGCCATTCTTTCAAAATAATCTTTCATATCTGTTCCATGAAATCTCTTGATTACATCATCCCAATCAATTTGAGTATCATAATTGCCAAAATTTGGTTTGAGGTTTCCTGACAATAAATTCACTATCGTAGATTTACCCATTCCATTTTTTCCAAGCAAGCCAATAACGCTCCCCTTCTTTGGCGCCGGAAGTCGATATAATCTAAAGGAGTTGACGCCAAATTGATGAATCTTGTCCTGCCCCAATTCCTTGGCCAGATTGACTATAACGATAGCGTCAAAAGGACACTTCTTTACACATATACCGCAACCATTACACAGATCCTCTGAGATTACAGCTTTCCCGTCTTGTGGACGTTGGACTATACATTCACCACCAGTCTTGTTAACCGGGCAGTAAACAATACATTCAAGACCGCATTTTTTTGGCTGACATAATTCCTGATCGAGTACAGCTATTCTGTGTGTAGAATCTGGTGAATTTCCCATTATGATATAATACTATTTCTTGAGTAACCAGATATTATAATCTTGCTAGTTTGTGTTTTACAGTAAGGTTAATTTGACCGGACCGTAGTACATGGAATCAGCCGGCCATAGCGGCAGGGCGCGACCCGGTCCCATTCCGAACCCGGAAGTCAAACCTGTCGTCGCTACTGGATACTGACCTGCGTGAGCGGTCGGGAAACAGTAGTGCTGGCGTTTATTACTCCTAATCTGTCTTGGCAGCAATATTGGTCTCTCCTAAAACCCGGAGTGAACTTTAAATTCGAAAGAAGCATAATTGTTGAACAAGGAATGAGATCACATCTTTAGTCCGAATAAATAAGGGAAGGTATACAGTAGTATAATGCAACTTACATCTATTCCTAATTCCGAGCTAAATGATATTTAGACGTGCCCAGCTGTTTTACAACATTTAGTCCAGAGGATGTCAGATTTCCATTACATTTCGTGCTTTAACGATGTCGCTTGTTAATTCCGGTTTGCCTAAATCAGGCCATTACGAATAAACTTAACAATGCAGATCATCACCAAAATGTATTTGACTCAGGAGTCGCCTGACATGAAGTCCGATGCGATCAATGACTTCGTAGATTGCAATAAACCCGTCAACGTCCCATACTCGCGCTTGTATAATGCATGCAAAGTTAGCTACCTTAACCGAGACAGTTCTAACTTCCTGGCCCATAATGTTTTTCGAAAAAGCAGATTTGAGAACTGGATCTTTCGTTAAAAACTCGGCAAGTACTCCCCCACTCCAACCAAGCTTAGTGACCTTTCCGTTATGCAAGTCATAATAAGGATCTGCGTGCAGTAAGCGATAGCAATTATTGTCATTTTCTATTATATGATCATTCTGGATAAGACAGTATATATTGAAGAAAGGACCCATTCGAACGATGTCTTCTACGCCAATGTAGTCGATATTCGATCTACTGATCTGGACAAATCCGTCTTTATTTCCTAACCACCTTTCAAAGTATGGGCGTTTTTCTACGCGCACGTTTTGCAACAGATCTCCACGGCTGCAATTCATGCCAAATAACCTGAGCCTAGTTATGAGTAGATCTAATTGAAATTCCGGCAACAGTTTTTGCTTCCCCTTGTCTCTTTTATTGCTGGTTAATAAAAAAGACTTTTCAAACTTAGAGGTGAAAGATTCGAATCACTGGTCCTACAAGGTCGCGGTAAGAAATCGCCATCTGGCAGGTGGTATCAATCGTAATAATACCATAGAACTTATTGCTATATATATAGTGGATATCCACTTTAGATCTTTAGGAGATCTTTTCCTCCTCTATCAAATAAAGCTCATCAAGTGGATTCGGCGTCCTCAGTAATCATTTTTACAATAGTTCTGATTCCAAAACCTGTAGCGCCTTTTGGATTATAACTTCTTTCAAAGGTTCCCTCCTGTGTCCAAGCTGTCCCCGCAATATCAAGATGGACCCACGGAACATCATCTACAAAATTTGAAAGAAAGGCGGCTGCAGTTATAGCCCCCCCTGGCCTGCCTCCTATGTTCTTGATATCGGCGACATTGCTCTTTATCTGCTCATGAAATTCATCATACAGCGGAAGTTCCCATATCCTTTCTCCTGTTTTTTCAGAAACATTTCTTAATCTTTCCATTAGCTGCTTGTTTGTGCCAATTGCCGCAGCTACATTGGCACCAAGTGCAATAATACATGCACCTGTTAGAGTTGCCAAGTCCAATACTAATCTTGGACTATACTTAGCAATGCCGTAAGCCAAACTATCTGCTAAGATAATCCTGCCTTCGGCATCTGTATTTAGGACCTCTATTGTCTTCCCATTGTACATCTTAATAATATCACTTGGTCTATAAGAATTACTTGATGGCATGTTTTCGACGCATGGTATTAGGCCAATAACGTTAACTGAAAGTTGTAACGATGCTATGGCTTTGATAATAGAGAAGACGTCGCATCCTCCGCACTTGTCAAATTTCATCTCCTCCATCTTATCACCAGGTTTTAAAGATATTCCGCCTGTATCAAATGTCACTGCTTTACCAATTATCATGTATGGTTTCTGTTCGGCTGTGCTTCCTTCGTATTCAAGAATTATTAACTTAGGGGGACTATTACTTCCCTTCCCTACAGCAACAATCCCACAAAGACCCATCGACTCCATCTCATAACGCTCTAGGATACGAACCTTTATCGGATATTCATTTGAAAGCGATAATGCCAAACTTCCTAGTTTTCCTGGAGAACATTCGTTAGGGGGCAGGTTGCTGATGTCACGTCCGAAGTTTACGGCCTCGCTAATCAACTCGACTCTGCCTATAACAGATTGCATCTTTGCTAAGTCAGAATCAAGTAGGATCGTAACCAAGTTTAGCCTTGAGCCTTCGGCTTCTGAATTGTTGGACTTGAATTTATTAAAAGAATATAATGCCAAACAAATACCTTCAGAAATAGCTTCTATCAGACTCTCCTTTATTATTGCCGAGAATGGTAAGATGCTGACTTCGGTTACCTTAAGATCTTTGGCTTTCAAAGCAACCTTTCCTGCGATGATTCTCGCCAATTCGTCTGAAAATTTCTCTCTTTTCCCAAGGCCAATTAATAAAATTTTTTTCATAGGTCCTTTGTCAAATGTGTGAAGTACAGTACTCGTTCCGAAGCCTCCATGGAATTCATTGCTGTTGATTATTTCCACTATGTTTGATCGAGTACTCGTGTCGAGTTCATTTAGCTGAGCGAACTGTTTTTCCTCTTCGAACACTCCTATTACCAAAAGATCTGTGTGTTTCTGACTAATCCTTGACTTTTCAACTTTTATATGAACCATGGTCCATTTTAAATTCAAAGGGCTTTATTTTAAGCTATTCAGACTCATGGATTATAGTAGAATACATAGGTAATGGTCCTTTGGTCATCTTTTTTATCCTCTTAACATTATGATTCTGATGATACATAATACTAGGGGAGGCAGCTTTACAGAAGGATAGAGTGTTCCAAAATTCAACACTAGATGAAGAGCTATATGTTTTTATCCTGCCTGATCTCGAATTTTCTTATCATGCTATCGAGCGAATACGGAGGGTTATTCTCAAATGGGCTTTAATATGCGATATCTTGAATTGAAAATGAAGATACGGGACATCCGCATGCTTGCTATCGAGGGAATTGCCGAGGCGGGTTCAGGACATCCTGGAGCATCATTCTCAGCAGCAGAAATTATGGCAGCTCTTTATTTTAGAAAGATGAGGCACGACCCGTCGAATCCGTATTGGGAGGACAGAGATTATTTTATAAATTCAAAAGCTCACTCTGCACCCGGGTTCTATGCAGCGCTAGCACTCGCTGGTTATTTTCCAGTCGAAGAAATCAAGACCTTACGCAAGTTGGGATCAAGACTCCAAGGTCATCCCGTGAGGTATTCATCACAGCAAAAAGAACATAGCGTCCCAGGCACGGAGTATTCGGGTGGCTCTGAAGGCATTGGCCTGTCAGTATCAATCGGAATCGCTTTAGCAAATAAGCTTGACGGCAAAAAGAGCAGGGTTTACACATTAATCGGAGATGGTGAATCGAACGAGGGTCAAATATGGGAGGCAGCAATGGCAGCAGCCAAGTTTAGGCTAGAGAAACTAACGGCAATCTTAGATCGTAATCGTATACAGCAAGACGGTTTCACCGAAGATATTATGCCTCTCGACCCTGTTCGTGATAAATGGGCAGCCTTTAATTGGAATGTCATTGAGATTAACGGCCACAAGGTCGAAGATATAATAGATGCGATAAATAAAGCTAATGAGGTGAAGGATAAGCCAACAATTATTATTGCTAATACAATAAAGGGAAATGGGATTAAACACATGACTAACAATCCCCAGTGGCATGGCAAGGCTCCGCCGCGTAAGCATGTGGCATTATTGCTAGAAGAACTAGAGAGTGAATGCCTCATTGCGCCTTCCATTATAGCAGGTCAGCCTCAAAATTATGAAGAGAAAGTCAGAATGGCTGAACGCGGCGGCGCAGACATGATCCATTTGGACGTAATGGACGGTAGATTTGTTCCCAATATCAGTTTGTTTGCAGATACAATTGGTAAGCTGAGACACATAACAAACCTTCCCTTTGACGCGCATCTAATGATAGAAAGGCCGCTCGATCATATTCAAGACTATATAGATGCCAGATGTGATATAATTACTGTCCACGTTGAGGCTTGCGATGAAAATAGCTTATCGCAGATTACAGATAGGCTGCTTCTCCACGGTATAAGCCCTGGCATTGCCATCAACCCCGCTACAGATTTTCCAGAATGGCTTTACGGGTACCTCAACAAGATAGATGTCATAATCGTAATGTCGGTTAATCCTGGTTTTGCGGGACAAAAATTTCTTCCGGCGATCCTTCCAAAAATGATGTTATTAAATAAAGAACTACGAAAACATGGGTTTAAGGGATACATCGAAGCTGACGGAGGCATAGATTCGACAACGCTTCAGCAGGTCTACAGTGCGGGGGCTCGGATTCTTGTTGCAGGAAGTGCAGTATATGCTACTTCAGACATACATGGCGCTATTATTCACTTGAGACACAAAGCAAATGTAGCGCTAGAAAAAAGCCTACTAGATCATGCAGATAGTTTAGGTATAAAATCAGACTGGATGAAGGCACGTAAGCACATTTTGATTCCGTTCTCCAACGAATTAGGAATAGAGGAAGACATCCATGCAATTAAGTAAGGAGAAAAAAATCTCCGACATGAGGGCAGCATTTGGTGACGTTCTGGTAGAACTCGGTACCTCCAACAATGACATAGTGTGTGTTGGCGCTGATACTACTGATTCATTGAAGACCAAGAAATTTGGAGATATATTTCCAGATAGAATGTTCAATGTCGGCATTGCTGAGGCGAACCTCGTCTCTATCGCTGCTGGACTTGCCATAGCTGGTAAAATTCCCTTTGCCAGCACTTATTCCGCTTTCCTTCCAGGTCGTTGCCTCGATCAAATCAGAAACACGATCTGCTATCCAAATTTGAATGTGAAACTTGTCGTTTCTCATGCCGGTCTTACTGTGGGTCCAGATGGAGCATCGCATCAACAAATCGAGGATTTCTCTACTATGAGGGCTATTCCTAATATGCGAGTGGTAGTGCCGGCCGATGCAGTAGCAGTGAAACATCTGATTAAACTCGTCACAAGACTTTGCGGCCCTTTTTATGTACGACTCGCTAGACCATCTAATAAGGTTATTTACGAAGACAACGAAGCATTCTTCAATGTAGGCAAGGGAAATATTTTGCGCGATGGATCTGATGCGACGATAATTTCATGCGGACTTATGGTAGGAGTATCTTTGGAAGCAGCTGACAAGTTAGAACATGATAAGGATATTTCTTGTCGTGTAGTTGATATGTTTTCAGTTAAACCAGTTGACAAGCAACTCGTTGCAGACTGTGCTAGAGAAACCGGTTTTATCGTTACTGCTGAAGAACACAGTATAATAGGAGGACTGGGAGGTGCTGTGGCAGAATCCTGTACTGAAACGTATCCTGTTGCTATCACTCGACTGGGTGTAAAGGATACATTTGGAGAATCCGCACGTGACGAAGAAATCCATCTCCTTTTAGAAAAGTA
>Ga0184608_10000091_pt1 | contig 19443 bp, 19 predicted proteins | sample PLM1_30_coex_FD_133010 | JGI IMG/M metagenome (GOLD analysis project Ga0184608, IMG submission 133010) | Groundwater sediment microbial communities from an aquifer in East River, Colorado, USA - PLM1_30_coex | ecosystem: Environmental > Terrestrial > Soil > Riparian zone | place: USA: East...
CGAAGAGATCGTGGCGCCCGATGACGATCCCGCTCTCGCCGTCGCGCCGGATCCAGTCGATGCTGAAGATTCCGGTGTAGCCGACCGGCTCCTCCTGGTAGGAGATCGTCCATTGGATCTGCGTTTGGTCCTCGCCTGTCTTCTTGAAACGTTCCTCTTGCCTCTCTGGGGTCGCCTCCCCGAAGCGCGGACCCAAAAAACGGCCGACTTCCGGCTGGAGTTCCCAAACGAGGTGGAGCTTGAAGTGCTCGAGTGTCGGCGGCACGAGGGATACCTCGTTCCGCCCGACGAGCTTTGGCCCAAACATCAGCGAGTCGCGTCAGCGGCGAGGGGCGCGTACTCGCGTTCCGTCGCGCCCCAGCGCTCGTGCCAGGTTTCCTTGGTCATGAAGAACTGCACCTCATCGACGTACGCGCCGTCGCGGTAATGGACCTCGCGCCCGCGTGCGTATTCCGCATACCCCAATCGATCGGCGATGCGCAAGCCGGCGGCGTTGTCGGCGCGAATCTCTACGCCGCATCGCTTGAGGTCGAGGTAGTCGAAGAGAAAGCGATGCAGCGCCAGCGCCGCGTCGAAGCCGTGGCCCTTGCGCCACTTGTCCGGCTCGATCAGGAACTGTCGCAGTGTGAAGCCGGACTCGGTAACCGACCAAAAACTACCCGCGGCGAGGCCGACGAGACCCCCTGCAACATCGATTGACCAGAGCACCCCCATCTTGACTTTGGCGGTCTCTTTGAGGCGTTCTTTCCACGTTGCCGGCATGGCCGGCTCGTGCCACACGCGGTGCGCGCGGCGCACCCGCATGTCGGCCATCCACTGGTTGTACGAATCGAGATCCGCTTCAGTCGGAAGGCGCAGCGTCGTCTTCTTTCCGCGGATCGTCCCGCCAAGAGCCATGAAGCGAGTCTAGGAATTCGCCGGACGAGGCATTCGGCGGGTCATCATAGTGTCATGGGAACGGGTGATTCACTCGATCAACTCGTGTGCGTTCGTTGCAAAAGAGCGGTCGTTCGCAACCGCGACAAGTACGAAGTGTTTGAGCGTATGCACTGGAGTTGCTTTCACTATGAGTACGAGCATGAGGGTGATCCAGACATTGCGTGCGCCGACCCGACTTGCCCCGCTCGCGCCTTCGATCCGAGTCCGCGTCCAAACTGGTTTGAGGAGCGGAAGGGCGGTGGTCCCGCGGCTGGATCCTAGTCGGCGATTACCTCCCGACCGGCAGCCGCACCGCGAACTCCGCCCCACCACCGTCGACGTTCGACGCGCGGATCGAACCGCCGTGCGCTTGCGCGATCGCCTGTGCGATCGCGAGGCCGAGTCCGGCTCCGTCGCGCTGCGCGTTGTCGCCACGGTAGAACCGCTGAAAGAGCCGCGTCTGCGCACCCTGCGGCAGACCCGAGCCCGCATCGCGCACTCGAACGACGATGGCACTGTTATCGCGGTTTCCGCGGATGTGCACCGTCGTTCCGCGCGGCGAGTGCTTCACGGCGTTGTCAAGAACGTTGAGGAAGAGCTGCGCGAGCTTGTCGGGATCGCCGTGCAAAGTGGGTAGCGCATCCGTGCCGGCGACATCGAACGTCACGCCCGCGTCTTTCGCTTGCACCTCGAGCGCGGCGACCGCGCTTTCGAGCAAGCGTGCGGGGGCAACGTCCTCGCGGGCCATCGACTGCGCGCCCGATTCGAGTCTCGCGACCTGGAGCAGTCCCTCGACCATGCGAACGAGCCGGCGTGACTCGCGGTGGATGATCTCGGCGACGTGCGAGACCGCGTCGCCACGCGCCTCGCCCTCGACGATCGCCTGGGCGAATCCCTGGATCGACGTGAGCGGCGTGCGCAGCTCGTGCGAGATGTCGGCGAGAAACGCCTGCTCGCTCCCGCGTGCGCGCTGGATCTCGCTCGCCATCTCGTTGAACGCGGTGCCCATCTCAGCGACCTCGCTCGGCCCCGCGAGCGGGACGCGCGTGCCGTAGTCGCCGCCGGCGAACCGCCGGACCCCGCCGACGAGGTCGCGAAGCGGGCGCGTGATCGTGCGCGAGAGAAGTGCGGCGACGAGCGCGGCGAAGGCGAGCGCGGCGAGACCGCTGAGCGCGAGCGACGGCAGAAGCGCGCGCAACGTGTCGGTGAAGACCGCACGCGGGCGCGCGACGACGATGAACCCAAGTCCGACACCTCCTGCGGCGGCCTGCCGCAGCTGCTGGCGCACGAAGATCCACTGCTCGGTGCCCTCGGTGAATTCCCCGATGTTCGCCGCCGACGGCGCCGGAAGGATGGTGCCGGCCAGCCGCCCCTCGCTGTCGATCACGACCCGCCGCTGCGCGGTGACGATGAGCAGTCGCGCGTCGGCGGCGTTCGCCTGCTCGGCGAGCGCATCGATGATCTCGCGTGGCTGCTGTCCGGCGCGAACGCCGGTCTGGATCGCCGTGAGGAACGGCGCGGAGAGCTCCTCGAGATGAACGCGGGTCTGGTCGTTCTCGTACCGGAGGACGAGACCCGAGATCGTGACGGCGGCCACCGCCAGGCCGACGACGACCACCGCGAGATAGGAGAGAAAGAGCCGGGTCGCGATGCTGCGTGGCATGACTAGGTTGGCGCCACCAGCTTGTATCCGACGCCCCAGACGGTCTCGATCCTCGTGTCGGCGTCGGCGAGCTTGTCGCGCAACTGCTTCACGTGGACATCGACGGTGCGCGTCTCTCCCGGATAGGCGAACCCCCAGACGTCCTCGAGCAGGCGATCGCGAGTCAGCACGATCCCGGGCTGTCTGCAAAACGCTTCGAGAAGCTCGAACTCCTTCGCGCGGAGCGACACCGGGCGTTCGCGGACGTGCACCTCGTGGCGCGCCGGATCGATGCGCACGTTCCCTACAACGATCGTTCGGCCACTTCCGGGCATTCCTGACGTCCGCCGCAGAATCGCGCGAACGCGCGCAACGAGCTCCTTGGGGTTGAACGGTTTCGTCATGTAGTCGTCCATGCCGGATTCGAGGGCCTCGATCTTCTGCACGTCCTCCGCACGCGCGGTGAGCGCCAGCACGGGTGTGTCGGCGTGCTTACGGATCTCGCGGAGCAGGTCGAGACCGTTCGCGTCAGGGAGTCCGAGATCGAGGATGACGAGGGCGGGCTTTTCCTCGTCGAACTTCACGCGCGCCTCGGCCGCGGTCCGCGCGTGCGCGACGATGAACTCGGCGTTCCGAAGATAGAGCGTGACAAGCTCGGCCACCGAGGGATCGTCCTCGACCACCACGATGCGTGCGGTCACGAGGCGAATGCTACGAGCGGCGCCTCAGCTACTTGTGAAGGATCGGTTCGTTCTTGAACCGCAGCTAGACCGCGAGGCGGTCGGGCTCGCGAGCGATCCCGACGAGGCGATCGACGATCGCCGGAAGTCCCTCGAAGGCGGGCACCGACGAGCTTGAGACATCGGCGATGTGCGCGGTCGTGAAGACGACGATCGCCTCGACGGGGATCGGCGCCGGGTCGACCGCGATGTCGCCACGCACGCGCGACGCGTTCCAGCGCGCCCGTTGCGACGGCGACTGACCGTGGAATCGCCGGCCGACGCCGTACTTCTGCTTGCGGTACCAGTGGTCCTCGTAGCAGAGGACCTCGCCGCCCTCGTCGCGCGGCTCGATGACGACAACACCGGGCGGGCCGATGACGACCATGGGCACCTCGTCGTCCGCCCCGTCGCGCGGCCCGTAGTGGGGGACCACGACGTAGCCCGCGGGTAGGTGATCGGCGAGGTACGCGGCCGTTCGATCAGCGAGTGCCGACGCCGCGCGGAGACGAAGGGCGAGCGCCAGGCCGTGCACGCCGAGTGCGAGCGGCGGGATCGGGATGAGCGCGAAGAAAAGCTCCGCGAACCGGCGCTCGAAGCCGAGGGATCGAGCGGCCATGTCGAGGGTGAGCGCATACGAGATCGAGGCGGCACCCAGCCCGAGCGCTGTCCAGAAAAGGCCGGCGCGCAGCGTGCGGCGCCAACGCCGCCGGGCCGGAGGAATACTGCCGAAAACGCCCACCCTGCACGCGGAGGCTCGCTCTCTCGGTCACCGCCGTCGAGGGGACCGATGGTCCTGTCCGGTAGTACCTCGGGCATCATCCGCAGCGATGTCGCTCCGCACCGAGATCGCCGAGCAACCGGGCGTCGTAAGAAGGCTCCTCGACGAGGGCTGGCCCGAGGCTCGGCAACTCGGACGGGCGCTCACGCGGGTCGAACACATCACCCTCGTCGCGCGCGGCTCGTCCGACAACGCGGCGACATATGGGAAGTATCTCTTCGAGAGCATCGCCGGCATCGTCACGGCGCTCGCGGCTCCGTCGCTCGTGACGCGTTACCAGGCGCCGCCCTCGTACGCGCATGGCGCGGTGATCGGCATCTCACAGTCGGGTGCCTCGCCTGACGTCGCGGGTGTTGTCGCCGAGGGACGACGCGCGGGCGCTGTGACGATCGCGTTCACCAATCAACCGCGCTCGAAGCTGGGCCGGGCGGCCGAACACGTCTTCGCGCTGCGCGCCGGCGCCGAGCGCGAGGTCGCGGCGACAAAGACGTACACCGCGACGTGCGTGGGACTCGCGCTTCTCGCCGCGACGACCGCCGAGGCCCGCGGTCGGAGTGCACTCTCCCTCGCGGGTCTCGCCGAGGCGGTCGAGGAAGCCGTGAACGCGGAGAAGGATGCGGCGCGCCTCGCGCGCGCGATCGGGCGCGCCCCCACGGTCATCGTGCTCGGCCGCGGCTATCTCTACCCGGCCGCGCTCGAGACCGCGCTCAAGATCAAAGAGCTTGCTCGCGTCTGGGCCGAGCCCTACTCGAGCGCCGATTTCGCGCACGGGCCACGCACGCTGCTCCGGCCGAAGACTCCGGTGTTGCTCCTCTCCTCGCGCGGAGCGACCGAGGCGGAAGCGCGCTCGCTCGTAACGTCACTCGCCGAACGCGGCGCGCGGGTCTACGCGATCACGAACGACGAAAAAGTGGCCGAGAAGGCTCGCGACGCCGTGCTTCTGCGGGCTCCGCTCTCCGAGACGCTTGTCCCGATCAGCTTCGTCGTCGCGGGGCAGCAGCTCGCCGTCGCCCTCGCGCGCCACCACGGGCGCGACCCGGAGCGGCCCGCCGGCCTCGCGAAGGTGACACGGACCTTGTGACCGCGGCCCGCTTCTGCGGCTTCGCGGGCGGCTTTTGCTTTGGGGCATCTTGGGGCTGGAATTCGACCGAGAGCCGGTAGCCGTACGCGGCCGCCACGCGGGCGAGAGAACGCAGCGAGGGCAGGTACCGCGGATCTTCCATGCGCCGCAGCTGCGTCTGCGAGGTTCCCAGCCGACGCGCCGCCGCGCGCTCGGAGAGACCTGCCGAGCGCCGCAGCTTGGCGACGGCCTCGGCCACCGCGGACGCGAGCGGATCGGCGCGCTGCGCCTCCTCGGCAGGCGGTGCTACCGGGGTTGGTGTCGGCTGTTCGGGCATGGAGCGCACATCCTAAGACGGCGTTTCGTCGTGAGCGAAACGCCTGATATTCAAGGTCACGAGGCGGCGAAAACATCCAGCAGATCGCGTTGGGTCGGGTCGTACGCGAAAAGGATGGCGCCTTCGCATCCAGTCTGTTCCGCGGCCCGCACTTGCTCGCGCAGAAGCGCGCGCTCGCCCGCATACGCCATGAGTCCTCCCCACATTCGCGTCTTCGGCGCGGCCGCGCGCGCTTTGGTGAGAAGACGCGCGACCTCAGCGGTGTCGCGTCGGTATGCCATGGGGCAGAGCAGATCGACGAGACCCGCTCGAGCCCATTCAGGCCATCGCTGCAGAACGCGCTCGCGAGCGACGTCGGGATCGGGGAACACCGCGGCGGAGATGACGATGCCCGGTCGCGCTTTTCGCAGGCGCTTCGCGCCCTCCGACACGAGCGACGTCACCGCGGCGTGGTCCTCGGGCGCATCGGCGTAGGTCACTTGCGGATAGCGCACGTAGTCGTAGTGAAAACCCTCGACCCGATAGCGCGACACGATGTCGCTGAAGACCGCGAGCGTGTGTTCTCGCGCCTGCACGTTCTTCGGTTCGATGTAGATCCCCTCCCAGTCGCTGCCGCCGACCGGATCGAGGTATTTCACGCCGCCCGGACGGAGAAGCCAATCAGGGTGGCGCCGGACGATGTGCTCGCTCGACGTCGGGAGGGCGCCCTCCGGGCTCGACCACACGAAAAACACGTTTCCCCACGCGTGGACGCGCACGCCCACCGCCGCGCCGGCCCGCACCAGATGGGCCAGCGGATCGAACCCGTCGTCGGCGAGCGTCTCGGCGCGTGGCTCGAGCGTCGACGCGTAGTACGCGTCGCCCCTGCCGCGTACCTGGACGACGACGTCGTGTAGTCCTCGCGCCGTGGCGTCCGCCATGAGGTCGTCGATCGCGCTCTTTGTCGTGATCTTGTCGCGGACGACCCAGAGTGCCTTATCCAACCAGCGCGTCTCTCGCGGCGTCGATGTTTTCGGGACGCGATTCGACCGGGATCGTGCACCCGCCGGCGGCGAGCCATCGGCGCCCGGCTGTTTGCGCAAGACCCTCACGCGCCTCGCGTTTGGCGATCGCGGTCGTGCTCGACATGAAAGCATCGTCGGAGAAGCCGCCGATCGCGCCGCGCGACGGGACTGCGGCGAGGAACGCCGCGAGGTCGGGGTTCCCCGCGAGCCGCGGGTTCCACGACACCGCCGCGACCGGATAACGCGCGAGCTCGACGACGCGTGCACCGGGACCGCACACGTGCAACACGTTGAGCGCCGCGCCCCTGGCGCCGGCGAGCACGCGCAGGTCGTAGGTTGTCCCAAAGCGCCGGTACTCGCCGTCGTCGAGCATGTCGCGACGCGCCCAGGTCGTCGTCGCGAGGAAGATCCCGTCGGCGTATTCGCAGCACGCCGCGGCGAGGTCAGCGAACGTCTCGGTGACCGCGTCGAGTGCTGCGACGACCTCATCGGTCCGCTCGCGCAGGTCGGCGAGCAGGCGCTCCGTTCCGGCGAGGCGCTCGAGCACACCGAGCGGCGTGAAGATCGTCGCGACCAGTGGCGTATCCGGGAGCACCTCGCGCACCAGGCGCAGCCCATACAGGAGCTCCTGGAAGGCGGGCTCGCGGACGGATTTGCGACCGATACGCGCCCAGTCCTCGGGCCTGCGTACGGCGTAGCGCTCCAGGACCGGATGGCCGTCCTTGCCGTAGCGATAACGCGTGCCCCACGGCTCGGCGTGGTAGTGCGCGCGCGGGTTGTACTTGATCAGGTCGAGCTGATGCCGCTTCGTGAACGCGATCGTCGTCTCCGCAAGCTTCGCCGCCCCCTCGTTCTCGTCCGGATAGAAGTGCCGCCATACCGCGAACGGGACGCGGTCGACGGCGTGGCCGCCGAATGCCGCGGTGACGCGCTCGAAAGAGTTCACAGGTCCGCGAACGTGGTCAGCGTGATGTGGTCGCGTTCGATCGCGTCGCGGACGCGAGGATCGGTCAGCACAGCGAGCTCGAGCGGACGCTCGCGCGCATACGCGGACGTCGCGACGAGCTCGGGATCGGGCTCGCCGGGATGACACATCAGCTCGGTCACGCCTTCCTCCAGGCGCGCGAGGAGCCCCAGCAGATCCTCAAGGCCGATATGGCCGGGATGTTGGAACTCGCGTGTGAAGTGATCTGGCGTGCGCACGCCTTTCGCACGGTACTCGTCTCTCTGCGCCGGTGTGTGCGTACGCGCGGCCGCGCCTGTCTCCAGGGCAAGCTCGCAGACCGCCCACGAAAGCGCGGGGTGATCGTGGACCCAGTGATGGGTGTCGACGTGCGTTGGCTCGCGCCCGACGAGCTCCCGCGCGCGCGCGAACTGAGCGCGGTATTCCATGAGCGCTTCGCTGCGATCAATCGAGCGCGCGAGAAGCTCCGACGGCCGCCAGAACGAGCCGTCGTCGCGTACCAGCGATCGGATCCGGGACGGATTCAAGAGCGGCCGCGCGTAGGTCAGCACGAGGTGGACGCCGATATCGAGACCTGGCGTCGTGGCCGCGAGCGTTGCCGCGTGCGCCGCGCCGGGCGCGTTCGTCATGAACGTCGTGCTTGTCACGATGCCCTCGCGGTGCGCGCGCACGATGCCGTGGTTGACGCCCGCGGACCGACCGAAGTCGTCCGCGTTCACGATCAGGAGGCGGGCCAACGATCCTCGATCGCGGCGCGCACGTGCCATCCCCACGCATCGAGCCGACGCTCCGCCTCTTCCTCGGAAACGCGTGCCTCCCGCACGACCATCTCGATCGCGCGCCGACGCAGCTTCTCATTTGTCGGGCGCAGATCGACCATGAGGTCGTCGCGAGTTCGTCCGAGCTTCACCATCGACGTGGTCGACAGCATGTTGAGCACCAGCTTCGTTGCCGTTCCTGCCTTCATCCGACTCGAGCCGGCGATGACTTCGGGTCCGACCTCGACAACAATCGCGACATCCGCGGCACGCGCGAGCGCGGAGTCCGGATTGCACGTGATCGCGATCGTCGCGGCGGCATGAAAGTCGGCTTTCGCCTTCTCGATAGCGGCGACGACATAGGACGCCCGTCCGCTTGCGGAGATCCCCACCACGACATCGCCCATGCGGCACAAGGCGCCCAGGTCCCGCGTTCCCGCCCACGCTTGGTCTTCGGCGCCCTCGATCGACATGCGAAGCGCGTGGTCCCCGCCCGCGATGATCCCTGTCACGAGCTCGGGCTCAACGCCGAAGGTCGGCGGCATTTCGCTCGCATCAAGAACGCCGAGGCGACCACTCGTTCCGGCACCGACGTAGAACAGGCGATGCCCGCTCGCGAGCGCGGGAACGATCAGATCGACCGCGCGCTCGATCTCCGGGATCGCGGCGCGGACCGCGGCCGCGACCGTGGCGTCCTCGTCGTTGATGAGCTCGAGGATCTGACGCGTCGACATCGTGCTCAGGTTTCGCGCCCGCGGGTTCCGTGCCTCCGTACGCCGCTCCATCACGTGCCCCACGCCAGGCGCATCGCAAGCCGCGCCGCGCCCATCGCGGGCTCCTCGCTCACCGGTTCGACGGTGGCACGCGGAAGCATCGCGAGGAGCTCGCCGCGCACGGCGCGCTGGAGCGAGGGCAGCGACTCGAACGCGCCGCCCGCGAGATAGACCGGGCCGTCGCCGAGCCGCAGCTCCGCCGCGACGACGGATGCCGCGCGCGCGAGCGCGTGCGCGCCCCGCTGGACGATCGAGACCGCGATCGCGTCGGACTCCGCGGCCGCGCGACCGACGGCGCGGACGGCGGCGAGGATCGCGGGCGCCGGATGCGGTCGACCGTAGAGCTGCGGAATGACCTCCATGAACGATGCGACGCCGAGCTCGCGCAGCACGTGCGCGGTGATGGTCGTGCCCGCGCCGCGACCGTCGGCATGGTGCGCGGCGGCGCGCAGGCCCTCGAGCCCGAGCCAGACGGCGGAGCCTTCATCACCGATGAGGTAGCCCCAGCCGCCCGCGCGGCGCTCGTCTCCTTCGTCGTTGCGTCCGAACGCGATCGAGCCTGTGCCGGCGATGAGCACAACCCCGCATCCGGCCGGGTTGCCGGCGTAGAGGGCGGCGATCGCGTCGTGCGTCACGTCGATGCGCACGGTCGGACCGACGAGCTGCGTCAGGATCGCTCGTCCCTTCTCGCGATCGGCCGGGCGATCGCCACCGGAGCACGACAGGACGACCGCCTCCGGTGTCGCGCTTCCGAGAGACTCGGCCAGCGCCGCGGCGATGGATCCGGCGGGATCGGGTGACGAAAGGAGGTTCGCGCCTCCGCCCGCGCCGCGACCGACGACGGCACCGTCGCGATCCACGGCGAACGCGCGGGTCTTCGATCCGCCCGCGTCGATGCCCACGACGAGCGATGGCGGCATCAGGGTTGGTGAATCGCTCCGCCAGAGACAGCGCGCGAGGCGCCGGTCGCGCCGGGGAGGATGTTGGGCTTGCCGCGCATCCGATAGGCGCCGAGGATCGCGAAGGCGATCGCCTCGCGCGAGGTGACCGGTATGCCGAGCTCGTCGCTTGTCCGCACCGCGAGCGGCGCGACCGCCGCACGCAGGGATTTCAGGAGCGTCGGATTCTGCGCACCGCCCCCGGCGACGATCAGCTCGCTCCACTGCGTTCCGGGCGGGGTTTCGCGCTTCAGCGCGTCGGCGACGGTGCGTGCCGTGAGCGCGATCGCGGTCGCGAGCGCGTCGTCGCGCGTCCCGCCGTTGCGGGTCACCCGTCGCGCGAGCTCGTCCGCGAAGGCTTTTCCGAAATCCTCGCGGCCCGTGCTCTTCGGCGCGCGCTTCGCGAAGTACTCGTGGCTGAAAGCCCAGCCGAGCGCGCGCTCGTCGACGCGCCCGCGCGCGGCGCCAGCGCCGTCCTCGTCGAAGCGTTTCTTCATGCCGGCTTGCTGCGCGATGAGGTCGCTGAGGATGTTCGCGGGGCCGGTGTCGAACGCGGTCACCCGGTCGGCATCGGTCTTCGGGATCAGCGTGAGGTTCGCGATGCCGCCGAGGTTGAGGAGCGCCACGGGCGCGCGCTTTCCGAAGAGGATGAAATCGGCGAAAGGCACGAGCGGCGCGCCCTCTCCGCCGGCCGCGATATTCGCGCTCCGGAAGTCGGCGATGGTGGGCACGCCCGTCCGCAGGGCGACCCGCGAGGCGTCGCCCAGCTGGAGGGTCGCGCTCTTCGGCAGGTGCGCGACGGTCTGCCCGTGCATGGCGAGAACGTCCGGATATTTCGGGAGAGTTGGAACGAACTCGACCGCAGCCTGCGCATACACGTCGCCGATCGCGACATGCAGGGACGCGATGGCCGCCGCGCCGAGCGCATCGCCGGAAGCCGCGGCGAGGATTCGCGTCCGAAGCGCGTCGTCGTAATCGCGATGCCCGGTGGACAGCACCTTCACTTCGTCGCCATCGATCTCGATCGCGGCGATATCGATCCCGTCGACGGACGTGCCGGACATCATCCCGATCGCGATCACGTGCTGATTCTGCCGTGCTGTCCGGTTCCAGTGGGCTCGTACGTAGTGTTCATGTGGCGGATACCAGTGTGCTGCTGCGCTCGCATGTCAGCATCGCGCCCGTGACTCCCGAGGAGCTCTGCGCCCTGTACGCGGCGAGGGTCTGCCGCTTCGCCGCCGTCGTGGCCGGGCGCGACGGGGATCCTGACGACATCGCGCAAGACGCCCTGTTGAAGGCGATTACGAGGCTCGATCGATTCGACCCGCGTCGGGGATCGATGGAGGGCTGGCTCTGGCGCATCGTGACAAATACCGCGAAGGACGCGATGCGAAAGGCACGTCTGCGCGCTCTCCTGACCGAGCGGCTCGGACGCCGCGAGCCCGCGGTGATCAATCTCGAGGACGTCGCGGTCGAGCGCCTCGCGGCAGGTGAGTTGCTCGACGCGATCGCGCGCCTCTCTCCTCGTGACCGCCAGCTACTCGGACTCCGTTTTGTTGCGGACCTCGATACGGCATCGGTCGGACAGATCGTCGGCTTGAGCGCCGAGTCCGCGCGCCGCGCCATCGGTCGCGCGCTGGACCGGCTGCGGGTCCTCGTCAGTGGAGGTGTGCGATGACGGAATACTCCAGCGACCCACTTGCGCTTCGGCTTGCGACACTCGACGTGCCTATCGACACGGACCGCGTGACCCAGCGGGTGCTCGCCGCCCATCGAAAGCCGCGGGTCGCATCCGGTCGCTGGCGGGTCGTCGCGGCGGTTCCGCTCTCGCTTCTTCTCATCAGCGCCGTAGCCAGCTACTACGCCCCGGTCTTCGCGCAGGCCCTCGCGGATGCGCCGATCGCCGGCTCGATTAGTGGGCTGATGCTCCGCCAGTTCGGTCTTGCAGGGATGCCGCATCGGGTCAGCGCGTTCGGCGACAAGGCCACGTCCGCCGGATACACCGCGGAGCTCGTTGGCGGCTATGCGGATGCGGGTCGGACGATCCTGTTCGTCCGCATCGACCCTCCGGCGCGCGTCCTGCCAACGTTCGGGAACATCGCGCTCTCCGACCAGTTCGGCCACGAGTACCGGATGGTCGGTGGCACCTCGAATGTCGCGACCGGCGAGAATGCGTTTCTCTTCACGCCGATCGACGGGCTCGCGGCGAAGGTGGGCGCCCGTCTCCGCGTCGCCTTCGGCTCGATCGAGGAAGGGGTCGCCCCGAGTGCCAGAACGATCGCCGGCCATTGGGAGCTCACGGCGACCCTCGCCGTAGATGAGGGTCTTGACTTGCAGGTGCCCGAGGCGATGCAGGTCGGCGAAGCGCGTCTGGAGTTCACGCGGGTTCGAGCGTTACCCGTGGGAGTCCTCGTCGAGTTCACGATCGCGCCCGTCGACATCGATTCATTCGACCGCCGGATCCCCGACGGCCTCAAGGGACGTCCCGCGTTTCGGATGCGCCTCGTCGACGCGAACGGCAATGAGGCGCAGCCGCTTCAGGGCGGGCAGTCCGGGAACGGGACCGACCGTACACATGTGACCGTCGTGGGCAGCTGGCTCTGGCAAGCCGACGGACCCGGAAGCTATGTCCTGTCCGTGGAGTGGGAGGGCGTCGGCAGCGGCACCCGGACGATCACGGTGCCCTGATCACGGGCGCGAAAGCGCCTCGTACACGGCGACGCGGAAGCGATACAGCTCCTCGTCGTTGGCCCGACCGAAGTACACGCGGTTCGTGAGCACGACGAGCGTGAGGTCCTTCGCTGGGTCGACCCAGACGCTCGTGCCGGTGAATCCGGTGTGCCCGAACGCGTCGATGCTGAAGAACGGAAGACCCTCAGGGGGCCTCAGAACGAGTCCGATCCCACGCCGCACGTTGTCGCCGCGGTACTGCTCGGTGCGCGCGAGGTCGCGGAGCTCGTTCCCGATGACGGCGCCGTCGCGGTACACGCGGATGATCGCCGCGACGTCCGCGGCCGTGCCGAACAGACCGGCGTGTCCGGACACGCCGCCCATCGCGTACGCGTTCTCGTCGTGGACCTCACCGCGCAGGCGCTTGCGGCGCCACTCGGTGTCCTCTTCGGTCGCCGCGCACTCTTCGGCCGGACGCGGGCCGAATTCGCAGGACCGCGCCTCGACCACGTCGAGCACGCGCTCCCGCATGACCGCTCGGAAGGACTCGCCCGCGGCGTTTGCGAGTCCGGCGGTCAGCATGATGTAGCCGAGATCGCTGTAGCGGAACTCTCCGATGTCCTGGGCGAGGGGCTCCCTCGCCGCGAGCCACACGAGCTCCTCCGGCGAGGATGCTTCCTTCCAGAACGACTTCCACCATGCGAGTCCCGCCGTATGCGTGAGCACCTGTCGAAGGGTGACCCGATCCTTGTTGCCGCCGCGGAAGTCTGGGACGAGCTCGCGAAACGGCATGTCGAGCTCGAGCTGCCGCTCGCGCACGAGCGAGAGCACCACCGCGGTGGTCGCGAGCTTGGTCAGGGACGCGAGATCGAAGAGCGACGTTGCGGTGCAGGGGCCATCCGGTCCCGCGCGTGGATCGGGACAGAGCGTCCCGGCCGCGTACGTGGCCACCGAGCCACGGCGCTCGACGCGCACCACGGCCGCCGTGCACAGCTCGCCGATCGCTGCGTCAACGATCGGTTTCGCGCGCGCCGCCAGGTCGCTCACGCGAAGTCGCGCATGCCCGCACCGATGCTGAAGACCCCGGGTATCACGGCGGGAAGCGAGCCCGATGGCTTGCGCTCGCCGAGGAGGACCTCCGCGGCCGCCGTGAGGCTCGGCTCGCGCGAGTCGTACGCGCAGACGTACGCGGCGATGTCAGGGATGCTGAGGATGTCGTACGGACCGCGCAGCGCCACGACCGCGACGGGCTTGTCCTTGGCGAGCGCCTTGACCAGGTCCACCTGCTCGGGATACGCGAACAGATTCGTCGTACCGACGACGACCACGTCCGCGGCACGCGACGCGCTCAGCACTCCGTCGATCTCGGACGCGCTCGGGCGGAGCGGCAGTGACTGTGAGATCGCGTCGGCCCGCTTTGCGGCGATGACGCTCCCGAGCGTTGGCTGTCCTTCGAAGAAGCTGATGTCGGCGTTCGTCGGCGATACGGCGAAGATCCGACCGCGAAGTGGGAGGACGCCGCGATTGCGGAGGAGCGTCGTCGCGCCGCGCGCGAGCTCGAGCGCCGTCCTGGCGTTCGCGGCCAGGTCCGGCGCGGACTGGGCGCGGCGCCCGTCGAGGATGCCGAAAAGTCGCTTCGCGTCCACCACCCGCCGCACCGACTCGTCGAGCCGCGCGGCGGACAGCGAACCCGAGCGAACGGCATCGGTGATGAGGCGGTGCCCTTCGAGCTGCGCGCTTTCGTCGAAGCGAAAGAGGAGGTAGTCCGCTCCCGCCTGCAGGGCTCGCAACCCGGCCGCGGCCTCACCGACGTTCTTGAGCGCTCCCATCTCGAGGTCGTCGGTCACGACGATTCCCCGAAAACCCAGAGTGTTGCGAACGAGGTCGGTCATGACGACCTTCGAGAGCGTCACCGGCAGCTCCGGCGTCGCATCGAGGGCGGGGACCACGATGTGCGCGCTCATGATGGCGGGAACGCCGGCCGCGATCGCGGCACGGAACGGTGGAAGCTCGATGCGGTCGAGCGTCGCACGGTCCACCTCGATCTTCGGGAGACCGGTGTGCGAGTCCGTCGTCGTCGAGCCGTGCCCGGGGAAATGTTTCGCGCAACAGAAGAAGCCCGCCGCCGCGTACCCCTGGACGGCGGCGGTGACGAGCGACGACACCCGCGCGGGATCGCTCGAGAACGAGCGGTTGCTGATGATCGGATTCGTCGGCTCGTCGTTGACGTCCGCCACCGGCGCGAAGTTCCAATTCACACCGAGCGCTCGGAGCTCGGCCGCGGCGATCGTCGCGGCGGTGCGTACGCTCCGCTCGGGGTCCGCGGTCGCCGCGAGCGCCATCTGTCCCGGCAGGATGGTGGCGCCTTTGTTGATCCGGATGACCGGGCCGCCTTCCTGATCGATCTCGAAAAAGAGAGGCAACGATTTCGCGTCGCGCGCGATCTGATCGAGATCGGCGACGAGCTTCGCGAGGCCCGCCGCATCGGCGAAGTTCTCGGAGTAGAGGATCACGCCGCCGACGCCGCGATCGCGGATCATCGCCTCGAGCGAGCTCGTGATCTTCGTGCCGTGGAACGCGACGCTCATGAGCTGGCCGACCTTGCGCTCGAGCGACATCGTCGCGACGGCGTCGCCGGTCAGTGCGGGCGTCGTCGGGGTCGGCGCGCACGCCGCGATCGCGCTCGCCGCTGCCGCGCGCAGGAAGTCGCGTCGCTTCATGAGAGCTGGACGGGCAGACGTCCTTCCGCCTGCCGCTTACCGGCGAGGACCGCGGCGAGGGCCTCGAGCGACACGGGCACGTCGCCATAAGAAAGGAGCGCCGGAACGTTCGGCACGAGGGCCGCGTCGTACGGACTCCGGAGTGCGCACAGCACGCCGACATTCGCGAGCAACTCCTTCACGCGCGCGGCCTGCTCCGGCTGGAACCACGCGTTCGTCGAGCACACCACGAGCGGTCCGGAGCCGCGCGGAACCTGACCGTTCTTCGCGAAGACGACGCGGTCTCCGAGGTGCCGGCGGAGCGCAGCCTCGAATATCGAGGAGGGCGTCGAGAGCTCCTCGACCGGCGACGCCTGCGTCGGCTCGAAATACAAGACGCGTAGAGCGCCATTCATGCGGGGAAGCGGCGGTCCAACGTGCGTGATCGACGCTTCGGCGATCTCGCGCGCGATGTGACGTCGCGGTTCGTCGTCGAAGTCGGTATCGAGCGCCGTCCGTCCGAAGCGCTCGCGGAACCACGTCGCGCGGCGCAGCGCCTCGGTCGTGCGCTCCGGCCGCACGCGGTCGGCTATCCATCCGGACGCGGCAAGCTGTCGTTCGATGCCGCTCGTCACCATCATTGCGTCGACGCCGGCCTCGAGACCTATGACGACGACGTCCTCGATCGAGATGTCCGCGATGCCGCTCATGTCGAGAGAGTCGGTCATCGAAAGCCCGTCGAACCGGAGCTCGCGGCGGAGGAGATCGGTAAGGATTGGACGCGAGATCGTCGCGGGCGCTTCGGTGTCGAGCGCGGTGTAGCGGATGTGTGCACTCATAGTCGTCGTCGCTCCCGCCGCGAAAGCGCTACGGAAAGGAAGTAGCTCGCGGCGCTCGAGCGTGGCGCGGTCAACGGTGACGTCGGGGCGCGTGAAATGAGAATCGAGCGACGTGTCGCCGTGTCCTGGGAAATGCTTCGGCGTCGACGCGACGCCGGCGCCCTCGGAGCCGCGCACCCATGCCGCCGCGAACTGCGCGACGCGCTCCGCTTCGTCGCCGAACGAGCGCGTGCCGATCACCGGATTGCGCGGTTCGACGTTCACGTCGCACACCGGCGCGTGGTTCACGGTGATGCCGTCGGCGAGCAATCCCTCGGCGACCGCGCGCGCGGCGCGCTCGGCGTTCCGCGGATCGCCGGTCGCGCCGATCGCCATCGCGCTCGGGAAGACCGCGCGGTACCCGACGCGAACGACCGAACCGCCTTCCTGGTCGACCGCGATCGGGATCGGCGGCAGGTCACCACGCCTCGCGGCATCCTGCGCCTCGCTGAGCATCGCGCGGACCTGGTCCCTCGAGCGGATGTTCCCGCGGAACGCGAACAGCACAAGCCCACCGATCTTCCCCGCGCGGATCGCGTCCATGATCGGACCCGGGACCTGCTCCCCGTCGAACCCGGCCCAGATCAGCGCCCCGGTGCTGAGCTCTGTCACGACCTCCGCCGCCGGCGATACCGCGCGAGCGTGATCTGCCCGAGCGGACGGCCGCGCGGAACGCGTGTTGATTTCTCGAGTGTGATGCGCCGGATCTGGTCCGCGTTCGGGACGATGGGCGCGATGCGCCGCACGCTGCGCGGACCGGCGATGTATCCACCGAGCGCGTCGAGGACGTCGTTCACCCGCTCTTCGATATCCAGCATCGCGAGGGGCCGCGAACCGAGGAACAGCTCGAGCCGCACCTCGAGACGGTCGTTCTCGCTGTATCCGACACCCCGCGACGCCTGTGCCTCGAGCACGGCCGCGTGCACGCGCCTCCGCCACTCATTTCGCGGCGCCGCGTAGGGTGGGAGAGTCGCGCTGAAGGTGAACCGGCGCTTCGCCACACAGCGAGACTAGCGCTCTATCATTTTCCTCTCCGAGGAGACCTGACCCGTGCCAACGCTTAGTGCCACAGCCCGCGCCCGCCTTCCCGACAGCTCGTTCGCCTACATCGACTCGCAGGGGCGCCGACGGCTGCCGATCAACGACATCTCGCACGTGCGAAACGCCCTCGCTCGATTCGACCAGGTCGACTTCGAGGACGACGCCGCGCGGGAGCGGGCTCGCGAGCGCCTCCTGCGGGCGGCGAAGAAGCACGGGATCGTGCCCTTGGGCTTCTTCGACGGGCAGCTCCGAAAGGCCCGCGGCGCCAACGTGCGGTCGCTGCCGCGCGGGACCGTGACCTTCCTCCTGACGGACATCGAAGGGTCGACGCGACTCCTCGAGAGGCTCGGCGATGGCTACGCGGGCCTGCTCCGCGATGTCCGGACGACGATCCGGACGAGCGTCCGCGCGTCGAGCGGTCTCGAGGTCGACGCGCGAGCCGACGAATTCTTCGCGGTCTTCCGGCGATCGACCCACGCGCTCGAGGCCGCCCTCGCGATCCAGCGGGCGCTGCAAGTGAAGGCCTGGCCCCAGAAGGCCGACGTGCGCGTGCGCATCGGCATGCACACCGGCCGGCCGACGCTCACCGACACGGGGTACGTCGGGATCGCCGTCCACATCGCCGCGCGCATTTGCTACGCGAGCCACGGCGGACAGATCCTTCTGTCGTCCGCCGCGCACGACTCCTTTACCGAGCGCCTGGCCCAAGGGATCGCGTTCCGCAGCCTCGGTCGCTTCTCGCTCCACGGAGTCGCCGAGCCCGAAGTGCTCTTCCAAGTCACCGCCGCAGGCCTGACCACGAAATTCCCCCGGCCGCGCACCCTCGGACCGCTCCGGAGTCGAACCGCGGGGGAGGGGCCGTAACTTTCCGTCGCATTCAGCGCCGACAGCAAGTCGCGCTGCTAACTCTCGGCGTGGTGGCGCTGGCCGCGATCGTTTGGATCGCGGCGAGCGCCGCCCTCGGTCGTCCCCGATCGGACGGGCCCCTGAGCGCCTCGACCGGTTACGTCGTGCATGCCAAGCTCGCCCCGGGCGAGACCATGAGCTGGAGCGTCGGAGTGCCGTTCAACCACAGTGACCGCGACGCCGTCATTCGTGCGGTCGACCTCGTGGGTGTCCGCGACGTTGAGATTCTCGCGATCGTGGCAACCTACGGGGTCGAGCGGCCCGACGGATCGTGTTATGCCGCGGGGACGAACTACGGCTATCCGCCGAGCGCGCCGCAGCCGGACGGCACGACGTACGAATACCCAACGCACGAGATCGTCGGGGTGATCGTGCCGTCGGAGCGCAATCGCACTTGCACGACGCATCCTGTGATCTCTGTCGGAGTCAGACGCACCGGCGCTGCCGACCTCGGCGGGTTCGACGCAGTCCGCGTGCGCTACGAGCATGCGGGGGTCGACTACGAAGACGTGCTTCCATGGGGACTGACCGTCGAGCCGAAGGAATGATGTCGGAAATCGCATCGAGAAGTCTGCGAACCTTCATCGCGGGCGCGACTATCCCCGCTGAATCGTCACATCGAGCGAGTCATATCCGGTGGCCCCGTCGGGATAAGGCGGTCGGCCGATGGGCGTTTCGGTATTGGCGGTGCCGTCGGTCGCTCGCACGATGAGCTTCGCGGGGCCGGCCCCGTTTGGCGTCCAGGCGTATGACCAGCGCCGCCACGTCAACGGCCCCATAGGAGCTTCGAGCGTCGCAGGTCCCCACGACTTCGCGCCGTCGCTCGAGAGCTCGACCTTGGAAATGCCGCGTGCGCCCGCGAAGGCGATGCCCGCGACGGTGATCGCGCCTCCGGTCCAGCGGATGTTCCGACTCGGGAGGTCGATGCGCGCGTTTGTGTTAACGGGCGCGCCGTCGGACCATCCCTGCTGCTGCCAGTAGCCGATGAAGTCGTAATTCACGACCTCGATCGTGCGAATCCACTTCACGTTCTTCATGCCGTAAATGTTGGGAACGAGCATCCGCGCGGGATATCCGTGATCCTGCGGAACGGTCTTCCCGTTCATGAGATACGCGACGAGCGTTCGGTCTTCCATCGCTTTCGCGATCGGGATCGAGTCGGTGTAGCCGTCCACCGACGTGAAGACCACGTCGTACGCGCCCGCCTGGACCTGCGCGCGGTTGAGCAGGTCAGGAAGCGGCACGCCGGTCCAAAGTGCGGTCGAGATGAGATCCCCGCCGACGTAGTTGGAGATGCACTCGAGCGTGTGGAGCTGCTCGACGGCCTCGAGATCGAGGAGCTGGTCGTACGTGAG
>Ga0184608_10000093_pt1 | contig 19347 bp, 22 predicted proteins | sample PLM1_30_coex_FD_133010 | JGI IMG/M metagenome (GOLD analysis project Ga0184608, IMG submission 133010) | Groundwater sediment microbial communities from an aquifer in East River, Colorado, USA - PLM1_30_coex | ecosystem: Environmental > Terrestrial > Soil > Riparian zone | place: USA: East...
CTGCAGACCGGGAACGGGACGATCTCGCTCGCCATGCGAAGGAGGCCCAAGGGTGTCAATGTCCGGACCGCTCCCTATCCGGCGTTCCCGACCGACATGCAGGCGCAGTTGATGGCGCTGGACGCGATAGCGGAAGGCACTGCCGTCATCACCGAGACCATTTTCGAGAACCGTTTCATGCATGCCCTGGAGATGCAGCGTCTCGGCGCCGACATCGAGATCTCGGGAAACACCGCGATCGTGCGCGGAGTCGTCAGGCTGCAGGGCGCGACCGTCATGGCGACCGACCTGCGTGCCTCGGCGAGCCTCGTCATCGCGGGTCTGGTCGCCGAAGGCGAGACCAGAGTCGATCGGATCTATCACCTCGATCGCGGCTACGAGTGCATCGAGGAGAAGCTCGCGCAACTGGGTGCGCGCATCAAGCGGGTTCCTTGAACCGAAGAGCGCCGAGAGACGCTGGAACTGTTCCGGAATTTTCGGAACATCATGAAAAATAAGGTTTTCCTTCGTGGTCCTCGCGTTCTTTGCGGTAAAATCCTCTTTGGGTCGATTCAACCGTGATCACTCTCGCGCTCTCCAAAGGCCGGATCTTCGATGAAACGCTGCCGCTGCTCGCCTCAGCGGGCATCGAAACGCTCGACAATCCCGACACCTCGCGCAAACTCATTCTGCGCACGAGCCGCCGCGACCTGCGGCTGCTCATCGTGCGTGCAGCCGATGTTCCGACCTACGTCCAGTACGGTGCGTCGGAGCTCGGCGTCGCGGGCAAGGACGTGCTCCTCGAGCACGGCGGCGAGGGGCTGTACCAGCCGCTCGACCTCGGCATCGCGTCGTGCCGTATGATAGTCGCGGTTCCGGAAGGCTTCGATTATGCGGGCGCCGTGCGCCAGGGCGCGCGTCTGCGCGTGGCGACCAAGTACATGCAGACCGCGCGCGAGCACTTCGCAGCCAAGGGGGTGCACGTCGATCTGATCAGGCTCTACGGTTCGATGGAACTCGCGCCGCTCGTGGGTCTCGCCGACGCGATCGTCGACCTGGTTTCCAGTGGCGATACCTTGCGCGCCAATCGCTTGCGCGCAGTCGAGGAGATCCGACCGATCAGCGCCCGTCTCATCGTCAACCAGGCGGCGCTCAAGCTCAAGCGCGACGCCATCGAGCCGCTCCTCGACCAGTTCACGAAGGCCGCGGGAAAGAATGCCTGAGATCGCCCGTCTCTCGACGACGGACCCTGATTTCGACGCGCGTCTCAAGGCGCTCACCGCGTTCGACACGACGTTCGACCAGAAAGTCGAGGACGACGTCGCAGCGATTCTCGCCGGCGTGAGGGCAAGGGGCGACGCCGCCGTGCTTGAGTACACGCAACGCTTTGACCGAATCAAGGTTGCACGGGTCGCTGATCTGGAGCTGTCGCGCCGAGAACTCGAAAGGGCACGCTCGGGATTGAAGCGCGACGAGCGCGGGGCGCTCGAGCAGGCCGCGGTGCGCATCCGCAAGTATCACGAGCGGCAAGCTGCGAAGTCGTGGCAATTCACCGAGGCCGACGGCACGACGCTCGGCCAACGCGTGACGCCGCTCGAGCGTGTCGGAATGTATGTCCCCGGCGGCTTGGCCGCCTATCCCTCGTCGGTGTTGATGAACGCCATTCCGGCCAGGATCGCCGGGGTACGCGAGCTCATCATGTGCGTGCCCGCGCCGAACGGAAAATCCAGTCCGCTCGTGCTCGCCGCTGCCGCGGTTGCCGAAGTCGACAGAGTGTTCACCATCGGCGGCGCCCAGGCGATCGCTGCGCTCGCCTACGGCACGCAGACCATCCCGCAAGTCGACAAGATCGTAGGGCCCGGGAACGCCTGGGTTGTGGCAGCCAAGCGCCGCGTATTCGGCACGGTCGGCATTGACATGATTTCCGGCCCGACCGAGATTCTGGTCATCTGCGACGGCGAGACCGCGTCCGACTGGATCGCAATGGACCTCTTTTCGCAGGCCGAGCATCACGAGACTTCGCAGGCAATCCTTGTTTCGCCCGACAAGGCATTCCTCGAACGAGTGGATGAAAGCATCGGGCGATTGCTCGCAGATATGCCGCGTGCGGCAATCATCGAGAAGTCGCTCGCACGGCGCGGCGCGCTGATCAAAGTGAAAAACCTCGACGAGGCGTGCGAGATCGCCAACCGGATTGCTCCTGAGCACCTGGAACTCTCGGTCGCCGAACCGAAGAAGTGGCTGAAGAAGGTCCGGCACGCCGGCGCTATTTTTCTGGGGCGTTACTCCTCCGAGGCGCTTGGGGACTACTGCGCCGGCCCGAATCACGTGCTGCCGACTTCGCGCACGGCGAGGTTTTCCTCGCCGTTGGGGGTGTACGACTTCCAGAAGCGCTCGAGCATCATCGGCGTATCGCGCAAAGGGGCGCAGAAACTAGGCAAGCTCGCCATGACGCTCGCGAACAGCGAAGGATTCCAGGCCCACGCGCGCTCGGCCGAGTTCCGATTGGAAAAGACGCTCAAGGAAAAGCCGTGAGCGCCGGGCCGGAAAAGGTCATCCGCGACGAGATTCGGGCGCTCGCCGCCTATCACGTTCAGTCGGGAGAGGGCCTGGTCAAGCTGGACGCGATGGAAAACCCGTATCGGCTGCCGGAGCCGCTGCGCCGCGAGATCGGCGAGGTCGTGGCAAACGCCGAGATCAATCGCTATCCGGATCCGACTGCCCCGGCTCTGATGAGGCGCCTGCGTGATGTGATGGGAATCAGGCCGGAATACGACGTTTTGCTCGGAAACGGTTCCGACGAAATCATTCACATCATCATGCAATGCGTGGCGCGTCCCGGAGCCGTGGTGCTCGCGCCTCGGCCCGCCTTCTTCATGTTCAGCCAATATGCGCAGTTCGCGGGATTGCCCTACGTCGGCGTGCTCCTCAACCCCGACTTCACGCTCGATACCGGCGCATTTTTGCGCGCCATGGCCGAACGCCAGCCCGCGGTCGTGTTCATCGACTACCCCAATAATCCGTCGGGAACGCTGTTTTCGGACGAGGGCATTGCACAGATCATCGCCGCAGCCCCGGGACTGGTCGTGATCGACGAGGCTTACAACCCATTCGCCCGCAAGACGTTCATGATGCGGCTGGCGGAATTTCCGAACCTCGTGGTGATGCGCACCCTGTCCAAACTCGGGCTCGCCGGCCTCCGGCTTGGCTATGCCGTTGGACGCCCCGAGTGGATCCGCGAATTCAACAAGGTGCGCCCCCCCTATAACGTCAACGTGCTGACCCTCTTGGTCGCCGAGCGCGTCCTGGCCCACTACGAGGTGCTCGACGAGCAGGCGAGGAGTATCAACGAGGAACGCGTGCGCCTGGGCGTCGAGCTCCGCAAGCTGCCCGGCGTCACCGTCTTTCCAAGCGACGCCAATTTCATCCTGGTTCGCGTCCCCGACGCCGCGCGAGTCTTCGAGGGCATGCGTCGCCGCGGCGTGCTGATCAAGAACCTGCATACCGGCGTGCCGCTGCTCGATCATTGCGTCCGGGTCACCATCGGGACGCCGGAGGAGAATCGGCGATGTCTTGCCGCATTCGCCGAAGCGCTCGCCGAGGGCTGATTTCGTGTAGGCTATCGCGCTGAAGCTCACCGCAATGCCCCCGCGCTCCGCAACCGCCGACCGCAAGACCACCGAGACGCAAATCGCCCTTTCGGTCAATGTCGACGGCAGCGGACGGGCGACCCTTGCGACGGGCATTCCGTTTTTCGATCACATGCTCGAACAAGTTGCGCGCCACGGGATGCTCGATCTCGATATTCGTGCGAAGGGCGACCTGCAGGTGGACGCCCATCATACGGTCGAAGACATCGGGATCACGCTGGGCCAGGCGGTGGCGCGCGCCGTCGGCGACAAGAAAGGCATTCGGCGTTACGGGCATGCCTACGTGCCGCTCGACGAGGCGCTGTCGCGCGTCGTGATCGATTTCTCCGGGCGGCCAGGCCTCGAGTACCACGTCCAGTTCAAGCGCGCGCTGATCGGCGAGTTCGACGTGGATCTGGTGCACGAATTCTTTCAGGGGTTTGCCAACCACGCGCAGGTGACGCTGCATATCGACAACCTGCGTGGCGACAACGCGCATCATCAGTGCGAAACGATGTTCAAGGCGTTCGCCCGGGCTCTGCGCATGGCGCTGGAGCCGGATCCGCGCGCCGAAGGAACCATTCCATCCACGAAGGGCACGCTCTAGGCTCTTTTCCGACTGACCCTGCAATGCGCGTCGCGGTTGTCGATTACGGCATGGGGAATCTCCACTCGGTTTCCAAAGCGGTGGAGCATGTCGCGCCGCACGCGAGGGTCGAGGTCACATCCGATCCGGCGCGCGTGGCGGGTGCCGACCGCGTCGTATTTCCGGGCCAGGGCGCGATGCCCGATTGCATGCGCGAGATGGACGCGCGTGGACTGCGTCCGGCGGTTATCGACGCCGCCCGCAGCCGGCCGTTTCTCGGAATCTGCATCGGGCTTCAGATGCTCTTCGAACGTAGCGACGAAGGCGGTGTGGCCGGACTCGCGCTCCTCCCGGGGACCGTGCGTCGTTTTCCCTCCGAGGCCATGGTCGACCCGGAAGGAAACAAGCTCAAGGTTCCTCACATCGGCTGGAACCGCGTGAAACAGGCCGCATCGCACGCCCTGTGGTCGGGCATCGAGGACGGCACCCGGTTCTATTTCGTCCACAGCTACTTTCCGCAGACGAGGGAGGCCGCGCTGATACGGGGCACTACGGACTACGGCCTCTCCTTTACCTGTACGGTGGCACGGGATAATGTTTTTGCGGTACAGTTCCACCCGGAAAAAAGCGATATTGCGGGCCTGCGGTTACTCGCCAACTTCCTCAACTGGAATCCCTGAATCCTTCCATCGGCCGTCCCGGTTTTCCGGGCTTTGCGCTGTTTCCCGACTCAATGCTGATCATTCCGGCGCTTGACATCAAGGACGGACACTGCGTCCGCCTGAAACAGGGAAAGATGAGGGACGCCACGGTGTTCTCGGAAGATCCCGTCGGCATGGCCCAGCATTGGAAGGCCGAAGGCGCGCGCCGGCTGCATCTCGTCGATCTGAACGGCGCGGCGGCCGGCAAGCCCAAGAACGAAGGCGTCATCCGCGCGATTCTGCAAGCGCTGGGGGATTCCCCGCCGGTGCAACTGGGCGGGGGAATCCGAGACCTGGACACGATCGAGCACTATCTCGACCTCGGGGTCGGCTACATCATCATCGGGACGGCGGCGGTGAAGAACCCAGGCTTCCTGCAAGACGCGTGCACGGCTTTTTCCGGGCACATCATCGTTGCGCTCGACGCCAAGGACGGGAAAGTCGCCGTCGAGGGCTGGTCCAAGATGACCGGTCACGACGTGGTGGACCTCGCGAAGAAATTCCAGGACTATGGCGTCGAGGCGATCATCTACACCGATATCGGCCGCGACGGCATGCTCACCGGGGTCAACATCGAGGCTACGCTGAACCTTGCGCGCGGGCTGCTCGTCCCGGTCATCGCCAGCGGGGGACTCACGAGTCTTGAGGACATCAAGGCGTTGTGCAAAATCGAATCCGAAGGCATCAACGGCGTCATTACCGGTCGCGCGATCTATCAGGGCACACTCGATTTCAAGAAGGCCCAGGCCGAAGCGGACAAACTGGGGAAGGGCAAGGGGAAGACGCAGGACTGAGGATCGAGGGACCTTCCCTTCGGCTTGCGGTGGTCTTTCCAGATCCTCCATCCTGAACCATGCTCGCAAAGCGCATCATTCCCTGTCTCGACGTCGACCGCGGGCGCGTCGTCAAGGGCATCAATTTCGTGGGCCTGCGCGACGCGGGCGACCCGGTCGAGGTCGCGCGGCGCTACAACGAGCAGGGCGCTGACGAACTGACCTTCCTCGACATCACCGCGAGCTCCGACGAGCGCGATCTGATCCTGCACGTCATCGAAGAGGTCGCCGCGCAGGTGTTCATTCCCCTCACCGTGGGGGGCGGCGTGCGCAGGGTGGAGGACGTGAGGCGCTTGCTCAACGCGGGGGCCGACAAGGTTTCCATCAACACCGCCGCGGTCCAGAACCCGCAGCTGGTCGCCGATGCCGCCGGTCGCTACGGCGCCCAGTGCATCGTGGTTGCGATCGACGCCAAACAGACGAAGCCAGCGGCGAGTCCCGGGATCCGCTGGGAGGTGTTTACCCATGGGGGACGCCGGCCGGCCGGATTGGACGCCGTCGAATGGGCGCGTAAAATGCAAGGGCTCGGCGCGGGCGAAATCCTGCTCACGAGCATGGACCGCGACGGGACTCGCGAAGGCTTCGATCTCGCGCTCACGCGCGCCGTCGCCGAGGCGGTGGACGTCCCGGTGATTGCGAGCGGTGGCGTCGGCAAGCTCGATCATCTGGCCGAGGGCGTCCTTGAGGGGCGCGCCGACGCGGTTCTCGCCGCAAGCATTTTTCACTTTGGAGAATTCACCGTGCGCGAGGCGAAGGAGCACATGGCAAAGCGCGGAATCGAAGTCAGGCTTTGAATCAATGAATGCGATGGCTGAGGCCTGGCTTGAGAGAGTAAAGTGGGACGAGCACGGCCTTGTCCCCGCGATCGCCCAGGAGATATCCACGAACAAGGTCCTGACGCTCGCCTGGATGAACCGCGAGTCGCTCGCGAAGACTGCGGCGACCGGCGAAGCCTACTACTGGTCGCGCTCCCGAAAGCGGTTGTGGAAAAAAGGCGAGCAGTCGGGAAACGTGCAGACCGTGCGCGAGATCCGGCTCGACTGCGACGAGGACGTGGTGCTGCTCAAGGTGGAACAGGGCGGCGGGATCGCCTGCCACACCGGAAGACACAGCTGCTTTTTTCAGAAGCTCGACAACGGGCGCTGGGTGACCGTGGAGCCGGTCATCAGGGAACCCAAGGAAATATACGAACGATGAGCGACATACTCGAACGGCTGGCGGACGTGGTCGAGTCGCGCAAGGCCGGCGATCCGGAAAAGTCTTACGTGTCGCGGCTCTTCGCGCGCGGACCCGACGCGATCCTGAAAAAAGTCGGCGAGGAAGCGACCGAGGCGGTGATGGCCGCCAAGGACGGCGACCGGCTGCGCATCGTCGGGGAAACGGCCGACCTGTGGTTTCACTGCCTCATCATGCTCGCGCAGTACGGCTTGCGGCCCGCCGACGTGCTCGCCGAGCTGCGGCGCCGCGAGGGCATTTCCGGGATCGACGAAAAGGCCGCGCGCGCCGACAAACGGCGCTCGAAGCTTGAGCGGAAATAGGGATGGGCGCGGAAAACTGCGTCTTCTGCAAGATCGTCCGGGAAGAAATCCCCAGCCGAAAAATCTACGAGGACGCCGATATTTTCGCCTTCCATGACATCCATCCGCTCGCCCCGGTGCATTTCATGATCATCCCAAAAAAGCACATTGATTCGCTCGCGGATTGCGAGCTGGGCCACCAGGTGATGCTGGGCAAGATCCTCGCCATGGCGCCGCGCTTGGCGCGCGAGCAGGGGTCGACCGACGGTTTTCGCGTCATCATCAACACCGGACGTGTGGGCCGGCAGGAGGTGTATCATCTGCACGTCCATGTCATCGGCGGCCCGGAAGCCTTGGGCCCGATGCTGAAACGCGATTGAAAGGGTAAGCCATGGGTACCTGGAGCATTTGGCACTGGCTCGTCGTGCTGCTGATCGTTTTGCTCGTTTTCGGCACGAAAAAACTCCGTAACATCGGCGCGGACCTGGGCGGAGCTGTACGCGGATTCAAGGACGGCATGAAGGAGTCGTCGGCCGACAAGCATTCCGAGGGCGGATCTTCGCCCCAATCCCAGCTGGGCGGCCGCACCATCGAGGGCGAGGTCAAGGACAAGGCCAAGACCTGAAGGGGTCTTCGACCTGATCCGGATGCCGGGAGCTGTCCCGGCTTCCTTTTTGAACGATTCGTTCACCCCCTGTGTTTGACGTCGGATTCTCCGAGCTGATGGTGATCGCCGTCGTGGCGCTCATCGTCATCGGGCCGGAACGGCTTCCTCGTGTGGCGCGCACCATGGGCCACTTGTTTGGCCGGCTGCAGCGCTACGTCAATGACGTCAAGGCCGACATCAACCGCGAGATCGAGCTGGACGAGCTGCGCAAATTCAAAAGCACTTTCGAGGACGCCGCGCGCGGCTTCGAAGGAACGGTCAATACGACCGTCGAATCGGTTCAAAGCGAGGTGTCGAAAACCGAAACCGAGCTCAATGACTTGACGAAAATCGAGGACACCGCCGCAGCGCCCTCGGGGACCCAGCAGTCAGCACCCGCGGATGCGGCCTCGCAGCCGGGTGAAGTCGGCCGCGATCCGCAAGGCGGCGCGCCCCCGCCGCCGGAAAAGACCGCCGCCTGATTGGCCGCGAATGAGCACCCAGGACACCTTCATCTCCCATCTGGTCGAGCTTCGCGACCGGCTCCTGCGCGCGATCCTTGCGGTGATCATCGTGTTCCTTTGCCTGTTTCCCTGGGCGAGGGAGCTTTACGCGTTGCTCGCCAAGCCCTTGATTGCGGCGCTCCCCGTCGGCGGTCAGATGATCGCCACCGACGTGGTCGGAGTGTTCCTCGTTCCCGTCAAGGTGGCGTTTCTCGTGGCGTTCGTGATCGCGCTCCCCTATGTCCTCTACCAGGTGTGGGCGTTCGTCGCGCCGGGTTTGTATGTGAACGAGAAGCGCCTGGTGCTGCCTCTGGTGGTGGCAAGCTCGTTTCTGTTTCTGCTGGGAATGTCTTTCGCGTATTTCCTGGTATTTCCGGTCGTTTTCAAGTTCATGGCATCCATCGCACCGGAGGGCGTCGCGTGGATGACCGATATCGATAAGTACCTTTCTTTCGCGCTGACCACCTTCATGGCGTTCGGGGTGACATTTGAGGTTCCCGTCGTAGTGATCGTGCTGGTGCGAGTCGGGCTGGTTTCCATAGACAAGCTGAAAGAAATCCGCCCCTACGTGATCGTCGGCGCATTCGTGGTCGGCGCGATATTCACGCCTCCCGATGTCATCTCGCAGGTAATGCTCGCCGTGCCGCTGTGGCTTCTCTACGAGCTCGGCATCGTGTGCGCGCGCATCATCGGACGCGCTCCCGCTGCCTCCGAGGTACCCGGGGGCGGAGACTAGCGCCGCCGCCGTTGCTGGGTCGGGCGTTTGCCGACGGCGACCTGGACATCGACGTCCTTGCTGTCGCGGCGCAGTCTTATCGAAGCAGGCTTTCCCGGGACGAGGGCCGCCACCAGGTTCAGCATCGCGTTCGGATCCTTGACCGGCTTGCCCTCGATGGCAACCAGGATATCGCCGGGCTTCAGCCCTGCTCGTTCGGCGGGTCCACCCCGCAGCACGCCTTCGATCAGGACCCCGGTGGTGGCGCCCAGTCGGAAGGATTCGCCCATTTCCGGAGTGATCTCCCGCGCCTCGACACCGATCCATCCGCGCGTGACGCCGCCGGTCTGGATGATCTGTTCCATGACTTGTTTTGCGCTCGATGCGGGGATCGCAAAGCCGATGCCGAGGGATCCTCCCGAGCGCGAGTAGATCGCCGTGTTGATGCCGACGAGGTTTCCAGCGGAGTCGATGAGCGCTCCGCCGGAATTTCCCGGATTGATCGCCGCGTCGGTCTGGATGAAATTCTCGAAAGTGTTGATGCCGAGCTGGCTGCGGCCGAGTGCCGAGACGATGCCCATCGTCACGGTCTGTCCCACGCCGAACGGGTTGCCGATGGCAAGCACGACATCGCCGACGCGCAGGGCGTCGGCGTCGCCGAAAGTGATCGCCGGGACTGGCCCCCCTTCGACCTGCAGCACCGCAATGTCCGTTTCCGGATCGGAACCGACGGCCTTGGCTTTCAGTTTCTTGCCGTCGATGAGCGCCACCTCGATCTCGTCGGCGGCCTCGACGACGTGGTGATTGGTGAGAATATACCCCTTGGAACTCACGATCACGCCTGAGCCGAGGCTTGCTGCGCGCTGCGGTTCCTCCTCGAGGCGGTCCCCGAAAAAATGCCGGAACAGAGGGTCGTCGAGGAACGGATGGCGCGGCGTTTTGATTTCTTTGCTGGTGAAAATGTTTACGACTGAGGGAACGGCCTTTCTCACCGCGTCGCTGTAGGAGGCCGCGCGCGCCGGAAGGGCAGGTGATGACGTGGCCTGACGCAACTCGACTACTTGGAGTCCGGAACCGGGACGACCGAGCCACTCCGGCTTCAGCGTGGTGACGACGAAAAGCGCACTCACAGCGACGGTGGCCGTTTGGGCAAAGATGAGCCAGAGATTGCGCATGGATTGAGCGGGCGGTGCTTCGGCGGAGATCTTGGACGCTCGTCCGCGGCGGTTCACCTGCGCGGTATGCGAGGCGCAACCCGGACTCCCTTTGTACCGCGATTATTGCGCAAAACGCTTGCGCGCGCCGGTCTGCCGCGGCAAACGGCTGCCACCGCGTCCTTCGCGCAAGCGCCCCGGCGGAGCATCGCCAGTCGATCGTGAATTCGTAATCTGAATCAATGAGTTGGGCCAAATAATTTGGTCTCGCGTGATGCTTTCTGTATAATTTCGCTCTCTCCGACATGCCTCTCCCAATCAGGGTTTCTCCATGAGCGATCAATCCAGGGTCAACCACAGCCGTCGCAGCTTGGTCATCGCGAGTGCCTGTGCGGGCGGTGCAGCCGCAGTTGCCACGACAGTCCCCTTCGCCGCTTCGATGTTGCCCTCGGAGCGCGCCGAAGCGCTCGGGGCGCCCGTCGAGGCCGAAATCGGTCCGCTCAATCCCGGGGAAAAAATGACCGTCGAATGGCGCGGACAACCGGTCTGGATCCTTCATCGCACCAAGGAAATGCTCGAAGAAATCAAGCAGACCGACGGCAAAGTCGCCGACCCCAAAAGCGAGCGCAAGAAAGACGACCTGACTCCCGAATACGCCCGGAACGAGTACCGCTCGATCAAACCGGAGTACTTGGTTGTGGTCGGAATTTGCACGCACCTCGGCTGCTCTCCGCAGGACCGGCTCAAAGCGGGTCCGGAGGCGTTCGAGAGCCAGTGGACCGGAGGGTTCTATTGTCCCTGCCACGGATCGCTTTTCGATCTTGCCGGGCGGGTCTACAAGAACAAGCCCGCGCCGGACAATCTCAAGGTCCCGCCCCACACCTATCTCTCCGACACCCGGATCCTGATCGGCGAGGACAAGAAGCGAGCATAGAGCGATGGCTGCCGCAGAAAAGCAAGCTGTGACCGGCGCGGGACCTTTCAACGGCCTGCTCACGTGGATCGATCAGCGCTTCCCGCTGATGGAGACCTGGCGCTCGCACCTTTCCGAGTATTACGCGCCGAAGAATTTCAATTTCTGGTACTACTTCGGGTCGCTCGCGCTCGTCGTGCTGGTGATCCAGATCGTCACCGGCATCTTCCTCACCATGAACTACAAGCCGGACGCGGCTCAGGCGTTCGCCTCGGTCGAGTACATCATGCGCGAGGTGCCCTGGGGCTGGTGGATCCGCTACATGCACTCGACCGGCGCCTCCTTCTTCTTCATCTGCGTGTATCTGCACATGTTCCGCGCGATGCTCTACGGCTCTTACCGCAAGCCGCGCGAGCTTCTGTGGATTTTCGGCATGCTGATATTCCTCTGCCTGATGGCCGAGGCCTTCTTCGGCTACCTCCTTCCCTGGGGCCAGATGTCCTACTGGGGCGCGCAGGTGATCGTGAACCTCTTCGACGCGATTCCCGTGATCGGACCGGATCTCGCGATCTGGATCCGCGGCGATTTCGTGGTGTCGGATGCGACGCTCAACCGCTTTTTCGCCTACCACGTGATCGCGGTGCCGCTCGCGCTCCTCGCGCTGGTTGCGGCGCACTTGCTCGCGCTTCACGAGGTCGGCTCGAGCAACCCCGATGGCATCGAGATCAAGAACGTGAAGGATTCCAAGACCGGGAGGCCGCTCGACGGTATTCCGTTTCATCCCTATTACACCGTAAAGGACAGCTTCGGCGTGGTGGTCTTCCTCATCGTCTTCTCGATCGTCGTGTTCTTCACCCCGGAGGTGGGCGGTTATTTCCTCGAGCACAACAACTTCATCCCGGCCGATCCGTTGAAGACCCCGATGCACATCGCGCCGGTGTGGTATTTCACGCCGTACTACTCGATCCTGCGCGCCACCACCGATGAGTTCGTATTGTGGGTACTCGCTCCGGGCGTCGTCGTCTTCGCGCTCTTTCTGATCTGGAGCCTGAAGAAGAGCGCAACGAGGATAGCCGTCGGCGTGATCGCGATTGCGTTGCTCGCCGGGCTCCTGAACCTGGACGCAAAGGTCTGGGGCGTGGTGTTGATGGGAACCTCGGTGATGATCTTCTTTTTCCTGCCTTGGCTCGACCGGAGCCCGGTCAGGTCGATCCGCTACAAGGGGCCGATCACCAAGACGGCGCTCACCCTCTTCGTGATCGCGTTCTTCGTGCTCGGCTACCTCGGCACCGAGTCAGTGACCGGGGGGCGCACGCTCGCGGCGCAGATCGGCACGGCGGTGTATTTCCTGTTCTTCCTCCTCATGCCGTGGTACTCGAAGATGGACAAATGCCGGCCCGAGCCCGAGAGGGTTACCTGGAAATGAAAGCGCTCGTCGTTCTCCTCGCGCTCGCCGCGCCGCTAGCGTTGGCCGCGGAGGAACCGGTCCGGCTCGATTCGGCGCCGATCGACCCGCGCGATGTCGCGAGCCTGCAATCGGGCGCCCGCAGCTTCGTCAACTACTGCCTGAACTGTCACTCGGCGGGGATGATGCGCTACCACAAGCTGCTCGATCTGGGCCTGACCGAGCAGCAAGTCAAGGAGAACCTGCTCTTCACGACCGACAAGGTCGGGGAGCTGATGAACGTCGCCATGACGAGGAAGGACGCAAAGGAATGGCTCGGCACGGCGCCCCCGGACCTGTCGGTGATCGCCCGCGCTCGCGGCGCGGACTGGCTGTATACGTACATGCGCAGCTTCTACCGGGATCCTGAGTCGGCGACCGGATGGAACAACATGGTGTTCGAGAGCGTCGCGATGCCGCACGTACTGTGGACGCTCTCCGGGCAGCAGGTGCAGGTGGAGCGGAAGTTCGGGAACATGGAGCAGGCGGAAGCGATCGGCAGGCAGCAGAAGAACGCCTGGAAAATCGATGTGCTGACTCCTGATCAGGCCGGCAAGGACGGGGAGCGCTTCATACTCAAGACGATCAGGACCGAAACTGCGGGATCGCTCTCCCAGGTCGACTACGACATCCTGGTTCGCGATCTGGTCAACTTCATGACCTGGATGTCCGAGCCGAATCAGGTCACGCGCAAGCAGGTCGGCTATGTCGTGATGCTGGTTCTTTTGGTGCTGCTCGTGCTCACGTATCTCCTTTACAAGGAGTTCTGGAAAGACGTGCACTGAGAGAAACCGCCCAGGAGGCGCGGCGCGCTTGGCGCCTGCGCCTTTTTAATCTGCACATCGATCCGAATTCGGCGACAAGGCAAGCAAACATGATGAATCTCTACTCCGGAACCACCTGCCCGTTCTCGCAGCGCTGCCGCATCGTGCTGTACGAAAAGGGCATGGACTTTCAAATCATCGACGTGGACATGTACAACAAGCCGGAAGACATTGCGGTGATGAACCCTTACAACCGGCTGCCGGTGCTGGTCGAGCGCGACCTGATTCTCTACGAGGCGAACATCATCAACGAGTACATCGACGAGCGCTTTCCTCACCCGCAGCTCATGCCCGCGGATCCGGTGATGCGCGCGCGCGCGCGGTTGTTTCTGTTCCAGTTCGAAGTGGAGCTTTTTTCCCACATCGAGGCGCTCGAGAACGGCAACCAGAAGCAGCAGGACCGCGCCCGCCAGCACGTTGCCGACCAGCTCACGCAGATGGCGCCGGTGTTCACCAAGCAGAAGTACATGCTGGGCGACGAGTTCTCGATGCTCGACGTGGCGATCAGCCCGCTCTTGTGGAGGCTCGACTACTACGGCGTGACCCTGCCCAAGGCAGCCGCGCCGCTCATGAAGTACGCAGAGCGCCTCTTCTCCCGCCCCGCGTTCATCGAGGCATTGACGCCGTCGGAAAAGGTGATGCGGAAGTGACAGGCGCTCGCTGATGTCGGAACCAAAGTCCACCAAGCCGTATCTGTTGCGCGCAATGTACGAATGGTGCGTGGACAACGGTTACACGCCCCACATTTCGGTGGTGGTCGACCCCGGGACTCGCGTGCCGATGGAATACGTGCGCAACGGGGAGATCGTTCTCAACATCGGGCCCGTTGCGGCAAGCCGCCTGCGGATGGGGAACGAGCTCGTCGAATGCACCGCACGTTTTTCCGGAGTCGCCAGGGACCTCGTCATTCCGGTCGCGACTGTCGCGGCGATCTTCGCGGGCGAAAACGGACGCGGCATGTCGTTCGAGCCGGGGAAAAAGGAAAAGGCAATGGAGGCGAGCAGCGCAGAAGTCGTAGCTCCGCCCGGGCCGAAGGACCCTCCGAAAACCGGCAGGAAACCCGCGTTGAGGCGGATCAAGTAACTTCGCGCGTTGGCGCGGAAGCAAGACGCGCCGCTCGACGCGAGGACGCCGCAGTATGCGCGCTCTCGGGTCAGGCATCGCCGCAGACGTATAATGTGTCCCCGATGCCGGGTTAGCTCAGTTGGTAGAGCAGCTGATTTGTAATCAGTTGGTCGGGGGTTCGACTCCTCTACCCGGCACCGATTGACAGTACGTCCTTGTAATACAGTCGTACTAGAATAGTCCGGACAGAAATCCTGAAATTCAGGACATCGAGGCAAGATGCGTCGGCCGCCAAGAATCGCAGTCTTGATTGCATTGCTCGCCGGGGCGGCGGCTTGGGTTGCGATCGACCTTCGCGGCCCCGCCGCGCCGACTTCGGCAAAAGCTCCGGCAACGGGTTCCTCCCGGGACACCGAGCAGTCCGCCGCCGCATCCGCATCGCAGGCAAGACAGCCCGGAATTCCGAGCCGCCTCGCTCTCGGGAAGTTCGGCGCCGATCCGTTTTCCGCGCAATCGTGGTTGCCGCGCCGTAAACAAGCCGTCGTTACCGCACCGCCGGATCCCGTCACGCCGCCTCTGCCGTATCGCTTCGCCGGGCAGTTTCACCGAGAATCGGGGATCGAAGTGTATGTTGCGCGGGGCGAGGAAATTTTCCCAGTCAAGGAAGGTGACACTCTCGACGGCCAGTACAAAGTCGACTCGGTGAGCTCTACCGAGGTGAGCTTCATCTATCTTCCGTCCGGCACGCGTCAGACCCTGCAGTTCAGCGCGCTCAAGGAACCGGAGCTCACCGCGCAGGGTGGACCGCTGCCGCCCAGAGCACCGGCTTCCGCGCCAGCGCAGGCGCCAGTCGCAAAACTGATTCCCGCTCCCACTCCGGGAACCTCCCTGTCCGACAACTCGAGCCCAGGCAAGACCGGGCCTGCGCAACTCAGGTGGGAAGGGCCGGCGAGCGCGAGGGCGGGCGCGAACTTCAACGTGTCGTTGCGCGTCACCTCGGGCGAGCAGATCCGCGCGGCGCCGATGCAGCTGCGTTTCGACCCGGCTGTCCTCGAATCCGTGTCGGTTCGGCCCGGTCGCTATTTCAGCGGGGAAAAGACAGGAAGTTTCGGCTACCGCGTCAACTCGGACGGCTCGATTTTCGTCGGCGTCTCGAACCAGACTCCCGCTTCCGCTTCAGACGCTGAAATGCTCGTGCTCACCTTCAAGTCCATAAAGGCAGCCGCCGCCGCAGAGATCAGCGTTGCGTCGCTCAACCTTCAAGGCGCGGCGGGCCGCACGATCGCGTACGGCAGCCTCACTCCTTTCAAGACGACCATCATTCCCTAGATAGACCGAGCCCGAGCTGCCGCCGTTCACGGCAAGCTCCGCGCCGGATTGTAGTGAATCCCCGACATCCTCTGTAGAGGAATCCCCGACACGGGATCTTCTTGATGCAGCGCACGATCATGATTCCAAGATTCTTGCCCGCCTTCGATTGAACATTTGTCAGAAAGCTTCAAAAGATAATCTCTTTGGATTATGCTCGCTGTTCAAGAGCGCGGAATAAAAAAGAAGGAGCGCTGTTAACTCCGCCTCGCAAGGGAGCGCCTGCGCATATGCCTCGACTGCAGCGCATCATGGCCGCCGGATTTCCGCAGCACGTGGTTCAACGCGGCAACAATCGCGAAGATTGCTTCTTCGCCGAAGCCGACTATGCTGCCTACCTGCATTGGCTGGAACGGGCGGCGCGTACCTATCGTGTCTCCGTCCACGCTTACGTGCTCATGACGAACCACGTGCACCTGCTGGTCACTCCCGGTTTGGAAGGCGGTGTCTCCAGGATGATGCAGTACCTGGGGCGCTACTACGTTCAGTACATCAACAAGACTTATCGTCGCAGCGGCACTTTGTGGGAGCGGCGGTTCCACGCGAGCGTGGTCGAGACCGAAGCCTATCTGCTCACGCTCCAGCGCTACATCGAGCTCAATCCGGTGCGGGCCGGAATTGTGAAGACACCGGAGCAATACAAGTGGTCGAGCGCAAAGGATCACCTTGCTCCGGCGGGAAACTCGCTGATCGTGGATCATGAGGTGTATACGCGCCTGGGTGCGACTCCCTCGGAACGTGCCAGTGCCTATGTGCCCCTGATTGTGAAACCGCTGGAAGAGAGTGCGCTTTCGCAGATTCGCACCGCGGTCCGCCAGGGAGGGGTGCTGGGGAGTGACCAGTTCAAGGATCAGATCGAGATTCAGCTCGGGCGCCGCGTGCGGCTGGGGAAGCCCGGGCGCAAGCCGAAGCAACTCGATACTCCCAGGGAGGAGCAAGCTTCGAATCCAGCCGCGCGCGTCGGCGCGCGCCCCCTCGTGTTTGCCCTGCTTTCCCTGGCTCCTCTGCTTTCGCCGGAAGCAAGGGCGATTCGCCGAGGATAGAAGAAAGGGAAAGTCGGCTCCGATAGGGCTCAGGCGCGCTCGCGCTGACCTTTCGCTTTCCGCTTCGGCGGGGCCGCCTGAAATCTCCGGCCGAGAGCATCTCCAAGAATCCTTCCCCCGCGCAACAGCGGTTCCTTCGTCCCTTCCGCTCGCGAGAGTATCAGCGCCCCCTCAAGGGTAGCGAGAATGAGCTCCGCCACCTCGCCGCGTTTTGCCTTGGGTACCTCGCCCAGTCCCGCCGCGATGATGTCTTGCCAGTTGAGGAAGATCGTGCGGCAGACGGCGCGCAATCTCTCCGAGTCGCGGTCGAGGTCGAGCGTCACCGCGGCTACCGGGCATCCTTTCATGAACTCGCTTGCTTCGACGTTCTTCGCGGCGCCGGTGAAAAGCAATTCCACTTTCCCGGCGATTGACTTGCGCTGATGGAAGACCTCGCGAAACCACTGCCCGATGCCCCGCTCCGCTTCTTCGAGGGCGACGCTTGCGAGCTCGAGCTTGCCGCCTGGAAATAACTGCGAGACCGAACCTTCAGGGACAGCACTTGCTGCTGCGACCTGTTTGATCCCCGCACCTGCCAGACCCGATTTGCTCAGGAGGTCCAGCGTGGCGCGGATCACTCGGCTCTTGGACGCGGGAGGTTCCATTGCGTTGCAAACTTATAGAGAGAGCGGTCTGTATTGTCAACATCACAGACGACGTGCGTCCGCTCGATTTGCTCTCTCTAGTTCCTCTGCTTCCGCAGGCGCACGGAGGATAGGATCCAGACGAAAAATGCGGCTCTGACACCGATTATTTTCATTCGGAAAAACTGGCTCTGACACTGATTGTTGTTGTTGACAGGCCGCGTTTGATCGCTTCAGAATCACGCTCGAATTTCGAGGAGAAGCAGAAAGGAAAGTCACGGCTGTGCGCGCGAAGAAGCGAGGCACAAGTCTGACAGGCGGAAGTTTCTGTGGCTTCCGTCCAACGCGCGCTTTTCCCCCGGTTGTTTGCCCATTTCGTAAAACGCGCCCGAAACTTTGGTCGGTTCCCGCGCCTGCGCGCGAACGAACGACTGGATTTTTGGGAATTCGACGGACAGGGAACTCACTGGAGTCAAGAGGAGAGCCAAAATGCATCTGCTGAAATATCGATTGACCAAGCGTCAACGGGACGTCCTGAAAAATCGGCAGGAGCTGATCAAGGCAGGCATCAGCCGGCGCGATCTGCTCAAGCTGGGGCTCATGACGAGCACGGGCCTCCTTGTCGAGGGCCTGAGCGTGAGCAGGGCGTTCGCTGACACGACGACCACCGTAAGCAGGAGCACCAGCCAATCCTGCGGGAGCCGCGGGTCCAGTCTTTGCGTGATCAGCCCGCCGATCCAGCCGTTTCTGGACTTGCTGCCGACGCCGCGCGACGGGACTTGGAGGATCCAGACGCCGACCGCGTTGACCCCGGCGCCGACGGCGGCGCCGAACACGGCCGCGGGCGAAGGCCGCACGATTGCGCACCAGGCCTTCACGCAGTTTCCTCCGCAGAAGTTCTATGGCGTGACGCAGAAAGCCGGCGCGCTGAGGATCACCTCCGATCCGACCATCGATCCGCAGAACCTGTGGGGTTTCGCAATCGGCACGCCCGAGCAGAACAATCCGATCAACGTACCGGGACCGCTGTACGTCGAGCGCTACAACGTGCCCATCCTGGTGCGCAACTACAACCGGCTGCCGCCCGAAGGACAGAACGGCGGGTTCGGGAAGCCCTCGGTGACGACCCACCTGCACAACGGCCACACGCCCTCGGAGAGCGACGGGAATCCCTGCAACTTCTTCGAGATCGGGCAGTTCTACGATCAGCACTACCCGAACGTCCTCGCGGGAATCAACTCCACGCACCCCGGCACGGGCGACATCCAGGAGTCCATGAGCACATTGTGGTACCACGATCACCGCGTCGACTTCACCGCGCAGAACACCTACAAGGGACTGGCGGGGATGTATCTGCTCTTCAACGACTTCGATACCGGCGATGAACTCACGGGCTTCCACCTGCCGAGCTTCCCGCAATACGATATCCCGATGGTGTTCAACGACAAGGTGATCGATCCCAGCACTGGCCAGATCTTCTTCGATCTGTTCAACCTGGACGGCGTGCTTGGGGACCGCTATCTCGTGAACGGAAAAGTCCAACCGGTCCTGCACGTCAGCCCGCGCCGCTACCGCTTCCGCTGGCTCAACACCGGGCCGTCGCGGTTCTACCAGTTCTTCCTGACCGACCTCACGAACCTGGCCGCGACCAATCCGTTTTGGCAGATCTCGACCGACGGCAATCTTCTCGACAAGCCCTACCAGGTGTCGAGCGCCCGGGTGAGCGTGGCCGAGCGCGTCGACGTCATCGTCGACTTTACCGGCAAGGCCGGCAAGACGTTCTACATCGAGAACCGGCTGCAGC
>Ga0184608_10000094_pt1 | contig 19237 bp, 18 predicted proteins | sample PLM1_30_coex_FD_133010 | JGI IMG/M metagenome (GOLD analysis project Ga0184608, IMG submission 133010) | Groundwater sediment microbial communities from an aquifer in East River, Colorado, USA - PLM1_30_coex | ecosystem: Environmental > Terrestrial > Soil > Riparian zone | place: USA: East...
ACATCGGCGGCGCCGCGGACCGAGCCGACGACCAGCTCGCCCATTCCGTCGCAGAGAAGGCGCGCGCCTTTGCGGAAGCGATCGGCGACGTCGGTGCGCGGATGCACCTTCACCTCGCCACGCACACCATGCGGCGCGCCCACGACCCCAACGATCGGGTCGTCAGGGTCACTACCGCCGACGGCGGTACCGACAGCGTTCGTGCGTCCGCGTCCGCCAGCGGCCGCGGCCCGCCCTCGCTTGTCAGTCGATTTCGAGGTTGACCTTTGTTCCATCGCGCGTCGCCATCACTTTGAGGAGCGCGCGGATGGCCTTCGCGATCCGTCCACCGCGACCGATCACTTTTCCGACGTCGGGTTCGGCGACCTGCAGGTGGAGCTTCGTGAAGTCGCCGTCGAGCTCCTCGGTGACGACGACCGCCGCGGGATCATCGACGAGCGCCTGAGCCACGTGCTCCAGGAGCACGCGCATCCGTCCGGGCTGCGCCCCCGCGCTGGTCACCGGACTTGCTCAATCTCGCGGCTTCGCCGCGGAGACGCGCCTGCGGCAGCTCCGGTTCGCTTGTCGTCGGCAGGGGCAGGGGCCCCTGGGCGCGGAGCGCCCCGGTCCTCGCTCACCTAACTTTTGCCGGGACCTCGTCCTCGGGGATGCCGCTGCGAATGAGCAGCGAGCGGGTGGTCGACGTAGGCCGGGCGCCGTTCTTGAACCAGTGCCGGGCGCGCTCGGCGTTGACGACGAGCCGGGCGGGATCGGAAAGCGGGTCGTAGTGCCCGATCGTTTCGATGAACTTGCCGTTACGCGGTGCGCGCGAGTCCGCGATCACGACGCGGTACGTCGGCGCTTTTGTCTTACCTACACGGCGCAGCCGGATGTGAACTGCCAATTCGGTCGGGATCCTCCTCGCGATTGTGCCGTCCGCCGAGGGCGAACCCGTAAATGATAGGTGGTCCCGCCGAGTTCGTCTGGCCTGGCGTCCTGCTACATGCCTGCTCGCCTCGGATGGGGTCGGTCATTCGGCGTTCACCCGAAAGACGGTCCGGCCACCGCAGACGGACGGACCCCAGAACGCGCGTCGCCGTTGCGACTTGGCGCGACGCGTTCTCTGAGCAGACCGCAGCTGAATCTCCCATGGATGATGTTCCTCGCGCACGATGATCGATCAGCCAAGCGCGCGGATGTCGCGCGCAACTTCCGAGAGGTCCTCATTGAGCTGATGATCGCGGCCTTCGAGCCGTCGAACATGGGCTTGAGGGAGCGCCTTCTTATAGAGCCCAAGGTGCGCGATCGGGGCGGTCTCATCCTCGCTGCCGTGATAGAGGTAGACGGCCGTTGTTTGAGGCAATCGCGCGCCGAGGTCACGTGGCGGCTTGATATCCTCGCTCGGCCATCCGCCAGCGCCGACGAAGGGCGCAGAGATTAGAAAGACACCGCCGAGTTTTCGTTTCGGCGCATTTTCCGCAAGTGCATTGATCAAAATGGTTCCGCCAATGGAGTGTCCGATCAGGACCGCATCGTCCCCGAATGCTGCGATCTCCTTCTCGATCGCATCCTTCCAGGCAGCGGAGTTTGGATCGGCTTCCTTGGGCATGCGCGGATAACGAATGTCATAGTCCGGGCCGAGCTCGGCTGCGAGGCTCGCGACAAGCTTGTCGTCCCATTCGTCATGCGCGCCGGCGCCGCCGCCTTGGATGAAGAGGATCGGCTTGGCTATGACCCGCCTCCGGTCGCAATCACTTGTACAGCTGGAACCTGCCCTCGGCATGCGCGCTCATGTCCTTCGTCACGGCGTAGAGGATGTAGGCGATGTCGTTGCCCTTCTTTGCGTGGTCTTCCTCGACACGGTACTCGACGCGGGTCTGCGACGCGGCGAACAGCTTGCCGTTCGCTTCATCCGGACAGTCCGGGCATTCCGGGCAGGCGCGGCAGCCGCCCGCTCTTGGCCATCGATCCCATCTGTTTCATCATCTTGCGCATCTCGGCGAATTGCTTCACCAGTTGGTTCACGTCGGACACCGTCGTGCCCGAACCTGCAGCGATCCGGCGGCGGCGCGGGCCGTTGATGAGTGCGGGGTCGGTGCGTTCCGCCTTCGTCATCGAGGAGATGATCGCCTCGATCTTCTTCATCTGGTGCTCGGCCTCCGGGCCTTCGGGAAGCTGCTTCGCGATTCCCCCGAGCCCGGGGATCATCTTCAGGAGGTCTCCGAGCGGTCCCATCTTCTTCACCTGCTGCAGCTGCGCGTAGAAGTCCTCGAACGTGAACTGCGCGTCAAGGAACTTCTTGGCCTGCGCTTCGGCGGTCTTCTGATCGATATGCTCCTGCGCGCGCTCGACGAGCGTGAGGATGTCCCCCATTCCGAGGATTCGCTGCGCGAGCCGGTCGGGATGGAACACCTCGATCGCGTCGAGCTTCTCGCCCGTGCCGATGAGCTTGACCGGAACGCCGGTCACCGCGCGCACCGAAAGCGACGCGCCGCCGCGGGCGTCGCCGTCAGCCTTCGCGAGGACGAGGCCCGTCAACGGGAGCCGCGCGTTGAACGCCGTCGCGCTCTCGACCGCGTCCTGTCCCGCCATCGCATCGACCACCAGAAGCGTTTCGTGCGGCTTCGCCGCCGCGACCACCTCCGCGATCTCGGTCATCATCGCTTCGTCGATATGAAGCCGGCCGGCCGTGTCGACGATCACGGTGTCACGGCCTTCCGCGGGCGCGCCGGCCGCGAACGCGGCGACATCGGCGGCGACGCGTTTCGGATCCACCGCGCGCACCGGGATCCCGAGCTGTTTGCCGAGGGCGACGAGCTGATCGATCGCGGCGGGTCGGTGCACGTCCGCCGCGACGAGGAGCGGGTGCCGCCCCTGCTTGCGCAAGAGGTTCGCGAGCTTTGCGGCGGTCGTGGTCTTTCCCGATCCCTGCAGACCGGCGAGAACGATGACCGTCGGCGGCCGGTCGGCGCGCGCGAGCGGGATCGCAGCGCCGCCGAGCATCTCAACGATCGCGTCGTGGACGATCTTCACGACCTGCTGCGCTCCGGTGATCGACTCGAGCACGCGCTCCCCGATGGCCCGCTCGCGAACCGTGGCGATCAGCTGGCGCACGACCTTCAGGTTCACGTCGGCCTCGAGAAGCGCCACGCGAACATCGCGCAGCGCCTCGTCGAGATCGGCCTCGCTGACGCGCGGACGGCCGCGAAGCCGCTCGAACGTGTTGGTCAGTCGGTCAGAGAGCTGCTCGAACACCACACACGACTCTAGTGCGTCGCGGCCGAGCTCCTAGTTCATGCTGAGACGCGCGGCCTCGACTGCGAGCTCGCGAACGTGTTGGTGCTCGGCTCCATCGTGCGCGTGCGCCGCCCCCGATGCCCCGATCTCGATCTGGCGAATGAACGCTTCAACGACGATCGGGTTGAGCTGCGAGCCCGCGACGCGCCGCAGCTCGGCGACCGCCTCGGCGTGGCCGAGGGCCTGCCGGTAGGGCCGCGTCGAGGTCATGGCCTCGTACGTGTCCGCGACCGAGATGATCTGCGCGGCGAGCGGGATCTCGTCACCCTTGAGGCCGTTCGGGTAGCCGGATCCGTCGTAGTGCTCGTGATGCGCGAGCACGATCGGGCGGATCCGCTCGAGATTCGGAACCTCGCCAATGAGGTTCGCACCGATGACCGGGTGCGTCTTCATCTCGGCCCACTCCTCGTCCGTTAGCGCCGAGGGCTTCCGCAGGATCTGCTCCGGGATCCCGATTTTGCCGATGTCGTGAAAGAGCGCCCCGAGATTGACCGCGGCGACCTCGTCCGGCCCGAGGCCGAGCGCCTTCGCGACGGCAAGCGCGTGCTGCATCGTCGCGTCAGAGTGACCATGCGTGGAGCGTTCCTTTGCGGCGAGCGAGCCAAGGAGCGCGGCGATGACCGACACGTGCGACGCCTCGAGCCGCTCCGTCGTTCGATGCAATGTCTCGTTCATGGAGACGAGCTGGCGGTTGCGTTCGCGGACCTGCGTCGACTTCATCATGTAGAGCCTGAACGAGTACCACGCGATCCCGAGCGGGAGGACGAACACGATCACGCCGATGACGCCGAGCGACTGATACGCGAGCGCCAGCGCAGCGCCGTTCACCGCCGTCGCCAGATAGTTCACCGGCATCCAGGCGAAGTTCTGCACCCACACCTCGACGAAGCGCGCGTTCGATGTGAGCGTGATCACCGCGGCGGTAAGCAGACTGTTCGCCGCGAAGTACACGGCGGCGGACACCGCGACCGCGAGCATCGTCGGTACGAACGCGCCAGGCGGGACCATGCCACCGACGATCTGGTAGGTGCTCGAGGCAAGGTAGGTCGAGAGCATCATTCCGCCGAAGTTGAAGATGATCTTTCGCGCGGGCTTCGGCTTCGGCGTGTAGGCGTTCACCGCGACGACCACAACGGTGGCCCAGAGCGCCACGGGGGTCCCGAACAACACGTACGCGGCGATCTTCACGGCGAACGCGACTGAGATGGAGCTCGACCGGAACAGCACGACGGGATTCCGCTGGGCGATCCCAACAAGCGCGAGGATGACGATGAACATCACCGGGTCGATGGCGCTCGTCCTGACGTTGATCGAGTTCGCGACCAGGACGACCAGGCCGAGGGCGGCGATGACCGCGATATAGACCTTCGCAGCTTGCTGCTTCATTAGTCGATCACCTTCCCGACACGGTGGCCTTTTCGCCCCTTGTCCTTGTCCTTCAGCGGGACTAATTCCCAGGCGACGTCCTCCCAGGTGATCCCTTCCCAGGCTATGTCCTCCCAGGCGATGTCCTGCCAGTTGACCGCGGACCACTTGAATGAGCCCCAGTTGAGGTTTTGCCATGTGATCGCGTCCCACGCGAGGTTGGACCAGGAGACCGCGGACCACGGGACTGCGTTCGAATCGACGCCGCCGTTGAACGTGGGGTCGCGCCAGACGAGTGGCTGGCCATAGATGAGCGGATACATCTCGCTCGCGAATCCGGCCGAGACCGGTTCGGCGGCCGCGCTGGCGCTCTGGTCAGACGCCGCGACCGCAGCGACCGCGCTGACCATTCCGCTTCCCGTGGTCTCGGGAGATCCAAACGGCAACGCGGTCGCCGTGCCTTTCAAACGAGCCTTCACTTGCGCGGGAGTGAGCGTTGGGCTGCCCTCGAGCATGAGGGCGACGACCCCGGTGACCATCGGCGCCGCCATCGACGTGCCCGAGAGGCGGAAGTACGCCGGCACGAGTGGGTCCAGCCCCGCGACGAGCCGATCGGGAAGCTCCTGATCGAGCGTGCTGCCTGGAGAGCGGAGGCTCACGACCTTCCGGCCTGGCGCGACGACATCGGGCTTCGCGAGGCCGTCGATCGGCGTGACGCCGCGCGAGGACCACGACACGAGGGCGTCGTCGGCGGTCGTCGCCGTGCCGCTGTCGTCGATGCCGCCGACAGTGATCACGTAGGGATCGGTCCCCGGCGTCGTGATCGTCCGTTCGTGCGGCCCCTCGTTACCCGCGGACACCACGACGGATATGCCGGCAAACACGAGCACCTCGGCCGCGGCCGCGAGCGGGTCGTCGCGATAGCTCGTCGTCGCCGGTCCGCCCGCCGAGAGGTTGACGACGCGGATGTTGTAGTCGGCCCGGTGCGCGAGGACCCACTGCATACCGGCGATGAGGGTCGAAACGTTCGTCGAACCGGACGCGCCGATCACTCGGACGTCGATGAGGTTCGCGCCCGGCGCCACCCCGGCATACGCGCCGCCGGAGGCAGTGCCGTCACCGGCGACGAGGCCCGCGACATGGGTGCCGTGTCCGCCGGGATCGGCCGGTGGAACGAGGGCACCGCCCGTCGCGCCGCTTGTGAAGTCGACGGCCGCGACGATCCGTCCCGCGAGGTCGGGGTGTGGCGCGATACCACTGTCGAGGATCGCGACACCGACCCCCTTGCCGGTCACTCCGAGCTGACGCCAGACCGCGGGCGCCCCGACCTCGAGAGTGCCGGGGCTCGACGCCCGAGCGGCACCGTCGAGCGGGTCAAATGTCGCGGTCACGACCTCGTCGAGAGAGACGAACGCGACGTCAGGGTCGTTCGCGAGCTCCAGGATCTCGGCGCCAGTGAGGAGCGCGGACGCTCCGCCGACGATCGAGAGGCCGCGGCCGACCTTGCCGTGGGCACGCAGCACTGCCCCGGCGGCCCGCTCGGCGTGGTGACCGTTGTTGACCCTCGACGAAGCGCGGACGATGACCGCGAGATCGTCGTTCGGGTGGGATTGCGCGAGCGCGAGTAGAGGAGGACTGATCTTTCCGTCGGCGCCGTGGGTTTTCGCTCCCGCCGGAGTCGCCTGCGTCGCCGTCACCATGACGGCCACGAGGCAGAACCCCGCCCATCGCGCGCCCACCCATCCCCGTCTGCTCACGCATCCCCCGACGCGGCTTCCCTGCCGCGTTCACCCCGTCGGGTGATAGCAAGCGCGTTTGCGCGCGCGACTGCAATAGATGCGACGCGGACTGAATCCCCTCATACACACGATTGGTACAACGCATGTCTCGTTATCGCGCGCATGCTCGTCGACATGACGCTTCAAAGTTTCGTGTCGAGCGCCGACCTCGCGATCGCGATCTCGATCGCCGCGCTCAGCGTCTCGGCACTGCGAAGTGGACGACGACCTCGGCGTATGCGTTCGTGGCTCTTCTTCGCCCTCGCGTCGGTGACGCTGGTCGTGCACAGCGCGTTCGGCACCCAGGGGGAGGGCCAGGCCGAAGCAGCCGCCCTCTTCGAGCTCGTCACGCTCGCGCTCTTCGCGATCGGCTTCGTGCTTCTCTATGGTGCGGACCGCGAACAGTTGCGCAGCATCGAGACACGCGCCGAGCTCGATCCAACAACAGGCCTGCTGAACCGCCAGGCGTTCCGCGAGCTTGTCGCCGCCCACCTTCGCCGCCCGCGTCATGGACCCTCGGCCGTCGCCGTCGTCGATCTCGACGGCTTCAAGGCGGTGAACGACTCGCGCGGCCACCCCGCGGGTGACGAGGTCCTCGGCCTCGTCGCCGCCGCGATCCGGGCAAACCTCCGAGCGCAGGACCTCGCGTCGCGGTATGGCGGCGACGAGTTCGTCGTTTTCCTTGCCGACTGCCCGGTCGAAAGCGCCCTTCCGATCATGGAACGCATCCGCGCGGTCGTGGCTGGGGTCACCGCCGCGTCCGGCTCGACCGTGACGGCCTCGGTCGGTCTCGCACTTTCCGCGGACGGTGGCGCTCAGCTCGACGATCTCGTCCGCACCGCCGACCGGGCCCTTCTTTCGGTCAAGCGCTCCGGCAAGAACCAGCTCCTTGTAGCGGAAACGGTCTAAGCCGGCGAGGCGCCCGGCCTTGTGATCAGGGTGCGGAGCTCCGCGGGCGTGACCTCGGGGCCATACAGGTAGCCCTGCACGATCTCGACGCCGAGTGACGCTAGGGCTTCCTCTTGCTCGGCCGACTCCACAGAGTCGGCGACGACACGAGCCCCAACCCTCTTGGCTTCGGCGACCACCGCGCGGATCGCTTCCGCGTTGGCGACGTGGTCGCGGGAGACCGGGTACGGGATCTTGAGCGTATTGAAGCTGAGGATCCAGCGCGGCCGCGCGCGGGTCACGTATTCCTCCGACGCGAGTCGCACGCCGAGAGCTTGGATCGCGACCAGCGTCTTGGTCAGCTCCGGATCGACGGTCGACCCACGCGGGCACTCGACCTCGATGCTCCGCGGGTCGACGCCGGTCTCCGCGAGGGCGTCAATGAGCCTCAGCGCGTCTGGTCGTCGGAGGGTCTCGCGCCACACGTTCGCGGCAACGATCGGCACGGGGACGCGCGCGGTATTCCACTTCTTCGCCTGGCGGCAGATCGCCCCGATCACCCACCGATCGAACTCGATGTGAAGGCTGGCCTGCTCGACGACGGGGAGGATGTCGCTCGGGCCGAGCATCCCGTGCACCGCGTGAGGCCAGCGGACGAATGCCTCCACGCCCACGAGCTTGCCGGTCTTGATCTCCACCTGCGGCTGGTAATGAAGGGAGAGCGCGCCGGTCTCGAGAGCTTGCTTGAGATCCGCCGGGCGCAAACGAACGATGGCCACCTTGGCCCGAGTATGGCCCTCAGGACGCCGGGGACAGGAGTGCGTTCACAAAGGCGGTTGGATCCATCGGCACGAGGTCGTCCGCCTTCTCGCCCACGCCGAGCAGCTTCACCGGAAGCTTCAACTCCTGCGCGATAGCGAATACGGCGCCGCCCTTCGCCGTTCCATCGAGCTTCGTCACGACGAGACCCGTGACCGCGGCGGTCGAGGTGAACTGACGCGCTTGCTGGATCGCGTTCTGTCCCGCCGTGCCGTCGAGGACAAGCAGCACCTCATCCGGCGCGCCTTCGCGAGCGCGACCGGTCACCTTGACGATCTTCGCGAGCTCATCCATCAGGTGACCCTTGGTGTGCAGCCGGCCCGCTGTGTCTGCGATGACGGTCGTGTTCCCGCGAGCGACCGCCGCACTCACGGCATCGAAGACGACGGCTGCGGGATCGCCATCCGGTTTGCCGGAAACGATCGGCACGTCCACGCGCTCGGCCCAGCGCTCCAGCTGCTCGATCGCAGCGGCGCGGAACGTGTCGGCCGCAGCGAGGAGCGGACGCTCCCCCGAATCCTTGAGTCGCTTCGCGAGCTTCGCGGCGGTCGTGGTCTTTCCGCTGCCGTTGACCCCGACGACGAGGATGACACGCGGCTTCTCACCCTCGCCGCGGAGGCGGACATCGCCGGCGAGTGCGGCGACGAGCGTGTCGCGGACCGCGGAGAGGGCCTTCGGGACGGTCTTCAGCTCGCCGGTCGTGAAGAGATCGCGCAGCTGGGCCATGAGCGGATCGACGAGCGAGACGGAAAGGTCCGCACGAAGCAGCGCCTCCTCGAGGGAGTCGAGCCACTCCGCCGTGATCGACTGCTCCGCACGTCCGAAGAGGCGCGCGAAAAATCCGCCACGCGTCTTTGCGAGCGCTTGGTCGATGCTCATCCGTGACAACGCTATCGTCTCGGCCGTGCAGATCGCTGGGCCCTTCGACTTCGCTCTCGTGCCGCTCGTTTTCGTCCTCGTCGGTTGGATCGTCACATTCGTGATCGGCCTGCTCTTCGTCATCCTCGCGGCACGTTTCGCGACCCGCGCGGTATTGGACGAGATCGACAAGGATCGGCGGCGCCGGGGTCCTGTCTAGCCGGCGCGCTCCGCGTCGAGTTCAGCGAGCTTGAGTGAAATCACTTTCGACACACCGGCATCGTCCATCGACACGCCATACAGCATGTCCGCGGCCTCGATCGTCGCGCGGTTGTGCGTGATCACGACGAATTGCGTGCGATCGGTGAGCTCACGAAGTGCCTGCGTGAAGCGGCCGACGTTGCGTTCGTCAAGCGCCGCGTCGACTTCATCGAGCACGCAGAACGGCGCGGGTCGGACGCGCAGGATCGCGAGCAGCAGCGCGGTCGCGGTGAGCGCGCGCTCGCCACCTGAGAGCTGCGCCAGGCTGCCGATGCGCTTGCCCGGCGGGCGCGCGTAGATGTCGATCCCCGGCTCCTCGGGATCTTCGCTCGTCCGGAGCGAGGCCTGGCCGCCGTTGAAGAGGCGCTGGAAGAACACGGCGAACTCGCGATCGACGGCCTGCAATGTCGCGCTGAACTGCTCCGCGATCGTCCTCGCGAGATCGTCGGCGAGCGAACGGAGGTCGGTCATCGCGCGCTCGAGGTCGGCCTTCTGCGTCGACAGGAACTCGTGGCGCTGGCCGATCTCAACGAGCTCGGTCGCCGCGAGCGGGTTGACCGGTTCGAGCGTGATCAGGCGACGGCGCAGCCGCTGCAGAGCGGCGACCGTGCTGGTCCTTTCTTTCTCATCCGGCTCCTCATCGAGGGCGATGCTGGCCGGATCGGGGAGCGGCTCGTCCTCAGGGAGACCGAGCTCGGCACGGACCTGCTCTTCAAGCAATCGCAGCGCGCCTGACGCGCGCTCCTCCTCGACCGCGAGCTTGCCGCGCTCGCCGCGCAGCTCTGCGAGTCGTTCGCGCGCTTTGGCAAGGCGTTGCTCCGACTCCCGGCGCGACCCTTCCGCCGCGAGCGCGCGCTCACGAGCGAGCTCCGCGCTCCGCGCCGCCTCCTTCGCGTCCGCCGTCGCCCGGCCCAGCTCCTGCTGCGCCGTCTCGAGCCGGACCCGAGAGTCCCGCTCCTGCGCGACGAGTGCGCGGAGGCGCTCCTCTTCATCGGCGATGCGCCGTTCCGTCGCGCTGACCTGCTCGCTGAGCGCGTCGCGAACGCGGACCGACGCGCTGCGGCGCTCCTCCATCGTCGCCGATTGAAGACGCGCCTCCTCGGCGCGCTTCGAGGCGGCGTTGTGTGCCTCGACGGCGACCTGCTCGCCGCGCTCCGACGTGGCGAAGACATCCGCGGCCGTGTTCCGCGCGGTCGCTGCGATTTCGCTGTCGCGCGCGAGCTTCTCGCGACGGCCCAGAAGCTCCGCACGTTCGCGCTCGATCGCCGCGGCGCTCGCCTCCTGCGCGCGAACGAGATCGCGGACGTCGGCCTCGCTGGTCGCGAGCCGGTCGGCGACGACCTCGGCATCCCCGCGTGCGCCCTGCGCGGCAGCGAGCCGCTTGTCGGCCTCCTCGCGGCGTCGCTCGGCGTCGGCGCGTTGCGCGAGGACGTCCCGCTGCGCGCGCTCTGCGGTCATGAGCTCCTCGTGGAGTCGCGCGGCCATTCCCAACAGCTGCGTCGTGGCGTCGCGTTCTGCGCGCCTCCGCGGGTCGACGATGCGAGCGAGGCCGGGCAGCACGAGCAGGCCGCTTGGCGCGATCACCGCGCCGGCCCGCAACGTCGTGGCCGCCGCGAGCGCGGTCGCGTCGTCGGGCGCCACAAAGATCGCGACCCCTTCGGTGATGCGCCGGCAGCCCTTCGGCGCGGCCGCGTCGCCCGAGGTACTCGTGCCAGCGATCGCGACCGCACGGCCCAGCGCTGTGCGGACCGCGTCGGGCGAGGCGATGCGTTCGTGCAGCCAGGCGAATCCTTTCGGCAGCGGCGGCAGCTCCTGTGCGTCCTCGCGAGCCGCCAGCTCGGCGTCGGCGCGGTCGACGGCTTCGCGAAGCGCGGCGGTCTGCCCGCGGACAAGCGCGAGATCGCCATCGATCCCCTGGAGCTCGTTCCGGGCGGCGCCCGCGCGCTCGGCCGCGCTCTCCGCGGCGCGGGCTGCCTCCGCGACCTTCTCTCGGGCGCGGGCGAGATCCGCCGCGATGCGGCTTCGTTCACGCTCGCGGTCGCCCCGCTCCTTCGTGAGCGTCGCGGCGGTCGCCGCGAGCTCTTCATCGCGCGCGAGCAGCGACCGCTCTTCGTCGCCCAGACGCATCTCGTCGCTCTCTCTGATGAGATGGGCGCGCTCGGTCTCGACGCGGGCGGCCCGCGCTTCGGCCAAGGCGACGCGTGTTCGCGACGCGTCCTCCTCAGCGGTGCGCGCGCTGTCGGCGGACTCCCGCGCGCTGCGCGCCGCGTTCGTGGCCTCCTCGTCGACTCGCGTGCGGCGCTCGCGAAGGCTCGCGAGCTCTCGCGGCAGCGTCGCGAGTGCGGCGCCGGTTCGCTCGCGCTCGGCCCCGATGGCGGCGAGGCTCGCCTCGAGCCCGGCGACACGTTCGCGTGCCGACGCTTCTGTGGACGCGGCATCCGCCGAAGAGATCCGGCGGCGCTCTTCTTCCTGCCGCGCCGCGCGCAGGTCTTCGTCGGTACCCGCGGTCGTCGACTCGCCCTCGGCCACGTAGTCGGTGAGGCGCTCGATCTCCTTGTCGACGCCGACGATCTTCGTCGTCAGATCGGCGCGCTGATCGGCCGTCGTGCCGAACGACGCCTTGTACCAGCGAAGGGCGCGACGGCGAAGCTCGTTGCGGATCGTCTCGTACTCGTTCCATTTGGCGGCCTGGTCGCGGAGCGCTTCCACCCGCGGACCGATCTCGCGAAGGATGTCGTTCACGCGGACGAGCTCGACGTCGGCGGACTTCAGGCGGTTCAGGGCTTCCTCGCGGCGCAGGTTCAGTCGTCGTGTGCCGGCCGCCTCCTCGATGACGGTGCGCCGATCCGACGGGCGGAGCGCGAGTATCTGATCGACGAGGCCCTGGCCGATGACGACGAAGGGGTTGTCGGCGAGGTTCGCGCCGGCGAGAAGATCCTGCAGGTCGCGCAAGCGAACCCGCGATCGGTTCACGAGATACTCGGCCTCGCCATTGCGGAAGAGACGCCGGCCGACCTCGATCTCGGTGAAGTCGATCGGCAGTCGCCGCGACGAGTTGTCGAGCTGCAGCAACGCTTCGGCATGGCTCAGCGCTTTGCGTGTTTCGCTTCCGCCGAAGATCAGCTCCTCGTTGCGCTTCGCGCGCAACACGCGCGCGTTGTTCTCACCGAGGGCCCAGCGCACGGCGTCAGCCACATTGGAGTTGTGAACGACAAAACCGTCCGCCACGAAGTTGTGCGTCTCATCAATACAAAGGTCGTAAACCCATTGGTCTTCGGGCGGAACAAAGGCCACCTGCTCAATCTCGTCGATCAGCAAGTCCGACGAGGCAAGGAGAACCGGGACGCCTTCGGCTAGCTCGTCGGCTCTGAGGCTTCGGATCATCGTCCCCGCGACGGTGAAAACCGGGTGATATGGCGTGACAGTTACCGACTCGCCGCGACGCGATTTGATCCGAACCATTTTCCGCGGAGCCGTCCGGCGCACGAACGCGGAGACTCGACGGGGTCGGAGAGATGATGACGCCGGGTCCAGGCTCAGGACGTGAAGATCACTACGGTTCGTGCGCGTGACTGCGCCATCGTCAAGCCGCTCGACCTCGCCGAAGCGAAGAGCGTCTTCGACGAGCTTTCCGAGCCACTCCTCTGATCCATCGGCCAAAGCGACCCCCGAAAAAAATCTCCCACACTTGCCAGATCCGTTCGGCCCAATGATCGCGGTGATCCCTGGTGCGAATTGAAGCTCGGTCTTGTGTACGAAACTCTTGAATCCGACGAGACTCAGGCTCTTAAGAACGGCGTGCGCTTGCCCGCCGCCCTCGATTACCTTCAGCTCTTCGCTCACTGCGTCACGAGCTCCATGAGCTTGGCGGCCGCGGCCTCTTCCGCGGCGCGCTTCGAGGCTCCGGTGCCCTGGGCGACGTTGCCGGCGACCTCGACTTCGACGACGAACCCGCGCCTGTGCTCGGGACCGCTCACGTCCAGCGTCCGGTAGAGCGGCAGCGGGTGATGCGCCGCCTGCGCCCATTCCTGGAGCAGCGTCTTGGGCGATTTGCGCGGCGCCGCCAGCGTCGCCGCGATCACGTCGCCCATCGTTCGCTGTACCAATGCATTCGCCGCGTCGAGCCCGCCTTCGATGTAGCACGCGCCGACGACGGACTCGTAGAGGCTTGCGGAGAGCCCGGCTCGTCCGCGGCCGCCGGTCTCCTCTTCGCCACGACCGAGACGCGCCTTCTCGGGTAGGCCGAGCTGTCGGCCGACCTCGGCGAGCGCAGCGGATGACACGAGCGCCGCGCGGAGTGCCGTGAGCTCGCCCTCGGTCGCGTCCGGAAACCGCCGATAGAGCTCCTCGCCAACGACAAGATCGACGACCGCGTCGCCGAGGAACTCGAGCCGCTCGAAATCGTGAGCGTCCTCCTCCGGATGCTCGTGGAGGTACGAGCTATGCGTCAGGGCGTTCTCGAGCAGCACAGGATCCGTGAAGCGATATCCGCCGATCTCGATCTCGGTCACATCCTCCATAAGCGCAGAAAAGGCAGGGGCTCCGATGCCCCTGCCTCCCCTACGCGCTGCGTTCGACGTAATTGTGCGCGCTAAGCGACGTGCTCCTCTATGTATTCCTGCGCGTCGCCCACGGTCTTGATTTTTTCCGCCTCTTCGTCCGAGATCTCCATCCCGAACTCTTCCTCAAGACTCATGATCAGCTCGACCAAGTCGAGCGAGTCAGCGTTGAGATCGTCCACAAACGAGGCCTCAGGCTTTACGTCAACCTCGTCGACGCCCAGCTGCTCGACGATGATCTTCTTGAGGCGATCGTAGGTGTTTCCCTGCGCCAACAAATTCCTCCTCCGGGTCAAGTGCGACCCCTCCCCCGCCCGCCCGCGGCGGCAGGTCGGCGCAAGTGTCACGGCCACCCGTCTGACCTGTCAATCGGGTAGCGCTAAAGAAACTGGGCTCGGCGGGCCTCTCTATGGTGAAAGCCGATGACAGACCGCTGGCGCGAGGTCTACGAGCGCGAGTACCCCCGCCTGGTGCGGGCGTTGCTCGCGATCGGGCGCGACCCCGCCGCGGCGGAAGACGCGGCGCAGGAGGCCTTCGTGAAGGCACACCGGACGGGGCTCGACAACATCGAAAAGCTCCCCGGCTGGCTTCTCGTCGTGGGCACTCGCGAGGTGTTCCGCAAGGCCAAACGGGCTCGCCGCGAGGACGAGGTTTGGGCCTCGTTACCTCCTCGTGACGACGGCTTCGACACCACGGCGGACCGGATCGATCTGCTCGCCGCCCTCGGCGAGCTTCCGAACCGGCAGCGGGCGATCGTCGTGGCTCGTTACTACTACGGCCTCTCCTACGACGAGATCGCCGACCACTTCGACATCAAAAGCGGGACCGTCGGCGCGACCCTGCATCAGGCGATCGAACGCCTTCGCCAGATCCAGCTCGCCGGCCGTCTCGCGCGAGGAGCCATGCGATGACTGATGAACGACGGGATGACGAGATCATCGGGCGCGCGCTGTCGCGCGCGATCGAGACGATCGACGTGAACCAGACACCCTTCGAGCGCTCGCGCATCGCGACCGCACCGGCGCGGAGATCGATCTTCGGTCTCTGGCAGATCGCGACGGCGGCCGCCGCGATCGTGCTTGCGCTCGCGATCGGGTCATGGCTCACGCGATCGACGGAGAGTCAGCCCGGCGTCGCCGCTTCTCCGACCATCCCCGCCTCTGCAACTCCGAGTGTCGCTCCGACGGCAAGCCCGGTGCAGGCACCGAACGTGCCGACGTGGGTGTATTTCGCTCGTGATGGTCTGCCGCCGGTCGGTGCATACATCGACGCACATTCGAGCAGTGCCGTGCTGGCGTCAGCGGAGGGCAGAATCGGCGCGCGGATCTCCGCGCTCAGCGGGTTCGGGTCGGGCTCAATTCCCGCAGGCGCCACGAACCCCATGTCCCTGGTGGCCAAGCCAGCGCCGACGGCTGGCTCCAGCCAGGGGTCGATGGGGGTTTTCGTCAGCGTCCAGGGCGATGTTGCTAAGGTCGAGTTCGATCTCAATCCGGGATGGGGCGTGCGCGGGGCCGCGCAGTCGCAGGCCCTGGTCCAGCAGCTCGTCTACACGATCACCGAGGAGTCGGGGATCCGGTGGGCATTGATCACCGAAAAGGGCAAGCCGAACGCGGTCATCGACCAACTCGTCGTCGACAGGCCCCTGTCGCGCGAAGACGTCTTCGGCTATGCCGCCGCGGGTCCCTCAGGCGCCGCAAACTCGGTCGCGTCGGACGGGACGAGCACACCGGGGGTCTCGCTCACCACGAGCTACTCGGTCGATTCGGTCGCGCCAGGCGTGGCCAGATTCGTGGTCACGATCACCGGCCCGCAGGGAGCGGCCCCAGAGCTTCCCTCCTTTACTGCGTACCTCGATCGAACCGAAGAGGCAGACTTCGGAAAGGCCGCCCTGTATCTGCAGGTGGGGGCGGAGCCAAACACGAATCTCGGGCTCACGCGCGTAGATCGCTCGCCGCTTCGGGCCGTCCGGGCGACTCGTGGCTTCGGTAGTCCCCTCGCGGTCGGGGGCGCTGCATTCGTGCTCGGGCTCGACGACCTTCGGCCGTGGCGCGTGTTCACTCTTTCCAACCCAACGCGGATCGTGGTGGACATCGGCGGCGCGCCGCAATCCGTGAGCGATCGGATCGCCGTCTACCAGCTCCTGCCTGGGGCGACAGGTACCCGCGAGATGCAGATCATCGGAGTCGCGCGCGTGTTCGAAGCCTCCGTCTCGTGGCGGCTGAAGGACACAACTGGGCGTGAGGTCGCGAGCGGCCACTTCCTCGCAAGCCTTGGCTCGAGCGCGGTCTGGGGGACGTTCGACACCCGGATCGCGATTCCCGCCAGCATGACCGGACCTGGGACGCTCGAGCTCTTCGAGGCAAGCCCGAAGGACGGCACGCCTCAAGGCGTCGTGCAGATCCCGCTTGGAGTGCGCTAGCCGGAACGCTCTTTCGGTCCGCCGACGGCGGTCGCGAGCACACCGTTGACGAACTTCGGCGAGGCCTCGGAGCCAAACTGCTTCGCGAGCTCGACGGCCTCGTCGATGACGACCCCGGCAGGCGCGTCACCGGACACGCGAAGCTCGTAGAGCGCGATCCGCAGTACGTTGCGATCGATACGCGCCATCTGATCAATCGGGAACTCGGGCGCGAGCTGGGCGATCTCGGTGTCCAGCTCCTTGCGGTGCTTCAGCACCCCTTCGACGAGATCCCACGCGAACGCGGACGCCTCCTCGGTCAGTCCCGCCCGGAACGCGCCGCGCTGCCACGTCTCCTTGGCGTCGGCGCGATTAAAGTCGATCTCGAAGAGCGTCTGCAGTGCGAGGCGCCGCGCGGGATGGCGACCGCCGCGCGCCGGCCTCTCGCTCACGCTGCTGATGCGACGCCCTCACCGAGCGCGTCGAGAAGTCGCGTGGAGACGGCGCGCTCGGCGACCTCGATCGCGCGGCGCATCATGTTCGCCTTCGCGCGACCGTGCGTGACAACGGAGATGCCGGCGACGCCGAGGAGCGGCGCGGAGACGTACGGGTCGTAGTCCATACGGCTGCGGAATTTCGCAAGGCCCCCGAGCGCGAAGAGACCCGCGACCTTTCCGAGTGGCCCGCCGAAGATGTCGTGACGAATGCCGTCGACGAAGACATCGACAACACCTTCCATCCCCTTCGCGAGGACGTTGCCGGTGAAGCCGTCGGTGACGCAGATGTCGGTGATCCCGCGCATCACGTCTCGGCCCTCGATGTTGCCGTAGAAGTTGAGATCCTCGGCGCCTTCGAGGAGCGCATGTGCGGCGAGCTGGATCCGTCCGCCCTTTTCGGGCTCTTCACCGACATTGATGAGCCCGACCAACGGCCGCTCGACGCCGTGGACCTTCTCCATGAACCGGGACGCCATCCGCGCGAATTGGAGGATGTTGTGCTCGTCCGCGTCCATCGTCGCGCCAGCGTCGAGGAGGCAGGCCGGTTTCCCCTTCGTCGTCGGCAACATTCCGCAGAGCGCGGGGCGGTCGATCCCGCGGATCCGCCCGAGGACGAGGAGCGCCGCCGCCATCGTCGCACCGGTGTTGCCCGCCGAAACGACCGCGTCGGCCTCGCCGTGCTTGACCATCGACGTGGCCACACCGATCGAGGTGTCGGAGCGGCGCCGGAGGGCGGTCGCGGGATGCTCGTCCATGCCGACCACGTCCTTCGCGTCGCGGATCGTGATCCCCGGCGGGATGTCGGCACCGACGAGCTTGCGAATGGCGTCCTCGCGGCCGACGAGCACGAGATCCGACGCGCCGCCCTTTTGCCGGTACAACAGAGCGCCCCGGACTATCTCGTCCGGGGCGTGGTCGCCGCCCATTGCGTCGACGGCGATCTTCACTGGCGCGCCGCTTCTACGCCGGCGTCCGCTTCGCCTTGATCGGTATGACCTGGCGGCCGCGGAACGTGCCGCACTGCGGGCACGCCCGGTGCGGCGGCTTCGGGTACTTGCACTGAGGGCACGGAACGAGGTTCATCGCGCGCAGCGCGAGGTGACTGCGGCGCTCGCCCTGGGCCGCGCGCGGTATCCGTTTCTTGGGTTGGCCTGCCAAAGCGTTCTCCTAGTGGGGTTTCGTTGATTCTAGTGGGCGAGAGCGACCGGTCAGCGCTCGGGATGGAACTCCTTGAGCTTGCTCAGCGTGCTCCAGCGCTCGTCGACGGGAGCGTCGTGGTCGTGAGGCTCTTCGTTCAGGTCGCGCCCGCAGACTAGACACAAGCCTTTGCAGTCCGGTTTGCAGAGCGGGGCGAGCGGCGTCGCCAGGATGAGCTCTTCGCGAAGGAGCGGCGTCACATCGATCTTGAAGTCGCTGCCGATTCGCTTTGAGTCGGCGGGCGGAGCGTCCTTCGGATCCCCGCTCACCACGTCGATGGTCGAGTAGTACTGCTCGGCGAAGTGCGTCTCGACCGGCGTGTCGATTGGCCGGAGGCACCGGCTGCATTGCTCAGCAATGGTCGCCCGCGCATCGCCCTCGAGGTACGCGCCGGGGTTTGTGTGGGTCGCGACGATCTGGGCGTCGATGCTCGTCGCGCCCGCCTCGGTGAGACCGGCATTCTCCCCACGAGGATCGATCGGCGATTCCTCTATTTCGAACTCTGCTTGCGTGCCGACTGGTTGCTTCAGCAGCGGCGCGACGTTGATCTTCACTTTGCCCCTAGCTTTCCGTGGGCTGTGCTCGTCGCTCCTCTAAGACTTCAAGGCTCTTCCTGATCACCGAGAGCGTCTTCACAAGGTCGCTGTCGAGTCGCACGAGCACGTCCGCGGCGTACTGATCGGCGCCGTGCATCGTCTCCTCAGCCTTTGACTGCGCCTTGTCCAGCATGTCCTGCGAGCGGGTCTCCGCCTCGCGGAGGATCGACTGATCCTGCAGCAAGAGCGCTGCCTGCTCCTGAGCGGCCCCGATGATCTGCTCGGCCTCCTCGCGCGCCTTCGAGAGCACGCGATCGCTTTCCTGGTTGATGCGCCGGGCTTGTTTGACCTCTTCCGGTATCGCGACGCGGAGCTGGTCGATGAGGTCGAGCACCGCGGCCTGCTCGAGGATGACCTGGCTGGTCATCGGGACTTTTCTTCCGTTGACAATGAGGGCCTCGAGGCGCTCGACCAGGAACTGTATGTCCACGTCACCCCCCCGCAGTCGAGCCAATGTAATCGCTGCGCTCATCGGTCGTCACTCGTCGTCACCCGTCCGCTCCGGCGGCCGGTCTCCTCCGCGTTAGACCGTACCGCAGGAATAGGAGCTTCTCCTCACCGATCTCCTTGACGCGTGCGACCTGGAGGAATTCGGGAAGCGCGGGCAGATGCTTGCCGTGGCCTCGCGCGACGACGAGCCCGTCCGAAGCGACCGCTGATCGGAGCCCGTCATGACCGAGGGTCGCTTCAGCGATTCCGACGTCGGCGAAAGGCGGGTCGCAAAACACGATGTCGAACGGCCCGC
>Ga0184608_10000097_pt1 | contig 19036 bp, 19 predicted proteins | sample PLM1_30_coex_FD_133010 | JGI IMG/M metagenome (GOLD analysis project Ga0184608, IMG submission 133010) | Groundwater sediment microbial communities from an aquifer in East River, Colorado, USA - PLM1_30_coex | ecosystem: Environmental > Terrestrial > Soil > Riparian zone | place: USA: East...
GACGCCTCCGGGAGCTTGAACGAAGGCGGCTCGAGCAGGTCCTCTTCGACTCCGAGAAGCTGGCCGCGACGGGACGGCTCGCGGCATCGATCGCGCACGAGATCAACAATCCCCTTGAGGCCGTCCAGAACGCGCTCTACCTGCTTCAGAAAGAGTTCGGCGAGGACTCCGCGAAGCGCCCCTATCTGGACATCGCCGCGCGCGAGACGCAGCGGATGTCGCGCATCCTGCGTCAGATGCTTGGCTTCTATCGTCAGCAGGAAGCGATGGGCGACACGGACCTCAACGCGCTCGTGGAGGAGGCCGGCGGTCTTGTCGTGAAACGGCTCCGTGAGCGCGGAGTTCAGATCGCGAATCAGCTCGACCCGAAATTGCCGCGCATCCGCGCGGCCGCGGATCAGCTGAAGCAGGTCCTCCTTAATCTCCTGCTCAACGCCGCGGACTCGATGCCCAACGGCGGGACGATCACGGTCGCGACGCAGGCGGGCGCCGGCGCCGAGACGGAGGTCTTCGGTCGCGACGCCGTCCAGATCCAGGTGCGCGACACGGGGGAGGGGATCCCGGACGATCTCCTTGCCCAGATCTTCGAGCCGTTCTTCTCGACCAAGCCGGGCAAAGGCACCGGACTCGGACTGTGGGTTTCGCAGGGCATCGTGCAGAGCCACGGCGGCACGATGCGCGTGCGGAGTCGCGTCGGTCGCGGGACGACCTTCATGATCACGTTGCCGGTCCAGGGACCGCCGGGCGATGCGCGAGCAGCCTAAGGTCCTCGTCGTCGACGACGAGGAGAGCGTCGTCGTGACGATCAAGGCCATCCTCCAACTCGACGGCTACAACGTCGCGACGACGACGAGCGGCAAGCAGGCGCGCAAGATGGTGCGGGAGACCGAGTACGACCTCGTCCTGACCGACCTTCGGCTCGAGGACGGTGATGGTCTCGACGTGCTCAAAACTGTCCGCGAGAGCTATCCCGAGACCGTCACGATCATGCTCACCGGTTACGCCTCGCTTGAATCGGCGATCCAGGCGCTGCGCGCAGGGGCCTATGACTACCTCGTCAAACCCAGCGAGGTCGAGGAGCTTCGCGCCACGGTCGCGCGCGGCATCGAGCGTCGCCGGCTCGGTCAGGAGCTGCGCCTCCGAGCCGCCGAGCTCGCCGAACTGAACGCATCGTTGCAGAAGCGCGTCGACGAAGCGACCGCCGAGCTCAAGGAACGGTACGAGCAGCTCAAGGAGCTCGACCGGATGAAGTCCCAGTTCCTCTCGATCGCGTCGCACGAGCTCAAGACCCCGATCACCGCGATGTCGGGATTCCTCCAGGTTGCGCTGCGCAGGGTGCGTCGCCTCAGTCAGGGTGAAGGCGCCGCCGCGCCGGTCGCGGAAGGACTGCGTGGCATCACAGAGCAGCTCGATGTGGTCTACCGGCAGACCGGGAAGCTCGCGCGCTTGGTCGACGAGCTCCTCGATGTCTCGAGGATCCAGACCGGGCGCATCGAATTCCGCTACGGCGATGTCGATCTGAGCGAGCTCGCGAATGAGGTCGCGACCCGGATGCAGCTCACGACGACCACGCACGAGATAACTGTCCGCCGCGACTCCGAGAACGTCGTCACCGCGGATCGCGATCACCTCGAGCAGGTGCTGAACAACCTCCTGACGAACGCGATCAAGTACTCGCCGAGCGGCGGTGCCATAACGATCGATGTCCGTCCGGACGACGGTGGAGTGCGGCTGTCGGTCACCGACCAGGGGATCGGTATCCCAGAGCAGGAGCTCGAGTCGATCTTCGGCCTCTTCTACCGGTCGCCCGATCGCGCCGCACGCGACGCTGCCGGGATGGGCCTCGGCCTGTATATCAGCAGGGAGATCGTGGTCCGGCACGGCGGACGTATCTGGGCCGAGAGCGGCGGAGTGAAGGGCAGCACGCTGAATGTCGTCATCCCTCGCATGCCGATCGGCGCGACGAAACCCGATGTCGCGCAACCTAGCCCCGCGCGCCGCTAGACTTCACATCGGCAGATCACTTTTACGGGGTGTGGCGCAGCCTGGCAGCGTGCCTGAATGGGGTTCAGGAGGTCGAGGGTTCGAATCCCTCCACCCCGACCGTAAACAACTAGTTCACAGGTGTCTCTGGTGACAATCGACCGCGCAAGCTCGCTCAAGCGGCTCCACGCGCGGATTCGTGCGTGCAGGAAATGCGTCGACGCGGGCTTCCTTGAGCGTGCCCGGCCGATCGTTGCGGGATCCATTCGCGACCGCATCGCGATCGTCGGCCAGGCACCGGGCGCCGTCGAGCTCACGACCGGTCAGCCGTTCAGCGGTCGCGCCGGCGCCGAGCTCAGGCGCTGGCTTTCCGAGGCGGGGATCGACGAGGATCATCTCCCGTACCGGACCGCGATCACGAAGTGCTTTCCCGGAAAGTCGACGGGAAGTGGCGATCGCCGGCCGTCGCCCGCCGAGATTGCGCTCTGCGGTCCGTGGCTCGACCAGGAACTCGCGCTCCTCCAGCCGCGGGTGATCCTTCTTCTCGGCGGCCTCGCCATCGACCGGTTCTGGGGAAAGGTTTCACTCGAAGACGCCGTGGGCCGTTCGCGCATGAAGGACGGCCTGATGTTCATTCCACTGCCGCATCCAAGCGGCGCGTCGCGATGGTTGAACGATCCGGCGCATCGCGAGCTCCTCCGCAAGGGTCTCGCGCATGTCCGTCGCGCGGCGCGCGCCCTTGACAGAGAAGGGACTGGTCCGACAATGCGAGTACCGCGTCGAAAAAGCGCGGCGCTTCCTTTCACAGTCGCGCTTCCAAAGTTCGCGGACGGGAGGAGGTGATCGCTGATGCCGAAGAAGAAGAAGGCCACAAAGAAGAAGAAGCACTAGGCCAAGTTGTGTACGTGGGGCGCCGCGGGCGGGCGGCGCTGCCACAAGCATGTCTCCCTTCGTTACAAACACCTGCTGTTACCGCCCTGACATAACGGCGCGAGCGTGTACCCCGTTCACTGAATGAGATGAGGTGGGATTTCGCGCGCGCCGCGCTTCTTAGCGCTCTCGTGAGCGTTCCGGTCAGCCTGGCTCTCGTGGCGCTGCCGCTGGCGACGACGGCCGCGGCTTCGGCCAACGACATGCTCCTGCTCACCAATCAGTTCCGCTCCGTGATCGGTTCGCCGACCGTGCCGTCGGACCCGCGGTTGGTCCAGGCCGCGCAGAACCACGCGAACTACAACAGCGCCAACAACATCCTTGGTCACTACGAGACCGCGGGTCGTCCGTACTACACGGGGTATGCGCCTCGCGATCGATTGATCGCGCAAGGGTGGACGACATCCTTCGTGAGCGAGGTCGCGACCGGTGGTTCCGAGCTCGGCGGCGTTCGCCAGCTCTGGGACGCGCCATACCACCGCCTTGGTCTGATGCATCCGAACGCGACGACGATCGGCTGGGGTCACTCCGAACTGAACGGTCGCCAGAGCAACGTCGGCGACATCGTCTACAACTTCGCGATCCGTCCAGTCGAGTTCGTTCGTTCGCCCGGGCACATGCAGACCAACATCTCGACCTCGTGGAGCGGACAGGAATCTCCGAGCCCCGTCCCCGCCGGCACCTCCGGTCCGTACGGCTACCCGATCATGGTCGTGTACTCGGCCGGACAGAGCGTGCAGTTCCGCGCGGCGGAGATCGTCGCGCCGAACGGCACGCGTCTTCCCTTCTACGTGGCGCCGCAGCAGTTCGAATACGACTACCAGGTGATCATTCCGCAGCGGCCGCTCGCCGTGAACACGACGTACCACGTCCGCTTCGACATCACGGTCGCGGGTCAGTGGCTCACCAACCAGTGGGACTTCAGCACAGGCTCGACGGTGAGCGGCGGTGGTCCCACGTCGACGGTACCGAACAGCGGGCTCCACTCGGCGTGGATGTCGCAGACGCAGGTTCCGGCGATGCAGCCGGCGGCAACCTCGCAGGCGACCCTGCTGTTCCGGAACACCGGGACGAAGACCTGGACCAGGGGCGTCGCCGGCAGCCAGGTCGCGCTCGGCGTGAATGGCGACAGCGCCTCGTTCAGCGCACTCGGCATGAACCTCGGGTGGCCGTCGGCGAACCGCGTCGCCGTGCAGAACGAAGGATCGGTCGGCCCCGGCGCGGTGGCGTCGTTCACGTTCAGCCTGAAGGCGCCCTTCAGCGCGGGAACCGTCCGTATCCCGCTGCGCCCGGTCATCGACGGCGTCGCATGGCTTGAGGACCAGGGCGTCTACCTTCCGGTGACCACGGTCGTCGACTACCACAGCCGCTGGGTCGCGCAGTCGGCCTACCCGACCTTGCGCATCGGGCAGATCAGCGGTCCACTCTCGATCTCCTTCCGCAACGCCGGAAGCCAATCGTGGATTCGCGGGACGCTCGGTCAGGAGGCTCGCCTCGCGGTCAACCAGGACAACGCGCAGTGGGCCGCGCTCGGGGTCAACTGGCTTTCCGCCAACCGAGTCGCGTCGCAGACCGAAGCGACAGTCACTCCGGGCGGAGTCGCGACATTCACGTTCCAGGTGCGCGCGCCGTCGACGCCAGGCCTCTACGCGATCCACCTGCGGCCGGTGATCGACGCCGTCTCATGGATGGAAGACGAAGGCGTCTTCCTCTACATCACCGTCACGAATTAGCGCCAGACCGCCCTAGGTCGCGCCGAACAACACCTCGAACTCTTCCTTGCAGCGTGGGCACCGCACGGTCGCCGCGTAGGGCGGGTTCGGCGGAATGTCGAGATGCTCTCGCGTGACGAAGCGAGGTCCGACGTTCTCGCCGCAGAACGGGCACGCGATCTCGTAGTGACTGAAAGCGCGTCGATCGACCGTGATCCGGCGACGCTCGTCGATCTTCTGCATGCGGCTAGTCTAGGAGCGTGTCACCGGAACCACCGAAGGGTCGGACGAAGATCGCGAGCGTGACGAAGACCCTGAAGGTGGGCGACGTCGCGCCCGACTTCGCGCTCCGCTCGCACGATGGGCGCGAGATAAAGCTCTCGGCCTATCGCGGTCAGCGTGTGGTCCTCGCCTTCTTCGCGTTCGCGTTTTCCAATACCTGAAACCGCGAGGCTCCCGCGCTGAATGCGCTCCAACAGCGCTTCGCCGGGGGCAAGGCCCAGGTCGTGGGCATCCTGTGCGACTCCGTGTACACGCTGAAGGCCTGGGCCGAATCGCTCGGAAGCATCGAATATCCGCTCTGCTCCGACTACTGGCCGCACGGCAAGGTGTCGCAGGCGTACGGCGTGTTTAACGAGGAGTTCGGCCGGCCCGAGCGCGCGGTCATCGTGGTCGACGCGGACGGGATCTGCCGATACATCGACGTTCACACGCTACGCGAGGTGCCTGATGAGGAAGAGATCGCTGAGGAGCTGAAGAAGCTCTCCTAGCGCGCTTATCGTGTCGGTATGAGGTAGGCCTTGCCCTCGTCGGCGATCACGAAGCTCACGTCGTCACCGGGGCTCACACCAGGGAGCGTGTCCCCGGAAACGAGGACCTGCGTGCCGCAGTCCACCGCGACGATCTCGCCGGCGGTCACGACCGTGCCCTGGATCTTCGCCCCCGGTGCGACGAGATTCCCCGAGACGCTGCGACCGCTTGCCTTTCCGACATCGCGCGCCCGGTACTCGATCGCGATCGTCACGCGATCTCCGAGCGTGAGGCGCGACTTGCGGACCGCTCCGGTCGCGTCGCGGCCGCGCATGTCGATCTGCGGCGATCCTTCGCCGACGCGCATCGTGAGAAGCACGTCGCCGCGCGTTCCATCGAGAGCGACGACGACACCGCGCGACGCACGCTGCCGCCACTTCTCGATGAACGCGAGCTGTTCGAAATCCAACACGTCGGCGCCGATACGATAGCCGCGTGCCTCTCCGCGCCGTGTTCTTCGATGTCGGCGACACGCTCGTTCAACACTGGAAGCCGCGGAACGAGATACGTGCCCTGACGCGCGACGCGCTCCGGCGCCGGTTCGGCGAGCGCGCGTGGTACGACAAGTTCGTCGAGGCCGAGATCGCTCCTGACCATCGGGACGACTCGGACGAGGACCTGCGCCAGGAGACGAACCGCTGGTACGCGGACTGGTTTCGCAACAGTCAGATCGGTCTCGACGACATCGAGATCGACCACTTTCGTGTGGCCACCACGCTGCCCCTGGATCTCGTCGGTGCGCTCGTGCCGGGAACCCCGGAGGCGCTGCGCTGGTGCAAGGACCGTGGTCTGATCGTCGGGCTCATCACGAACACGCTCTCGCGGGGCGATGACGAGGTTCGGACGGACTGGGAGCGCTTCGGGCTCGCGGACACCGTGGACCATGTGGTCAGTTCGCACAGCGTGGGCTGGCAGAAGCCACATGAGGCGATCTTCCGGCGAGCGCTCGAGCTTTCCGGAGTGCCCGCCAGCGAAGCCGTCATGGTCGGGGATCGCATGGTGCAGGACGTGTGGGGCGCGAAGCGGCTGGGTATGCGCGCGATCTGGCGCCGTCCGCTTGCCGGAGCGCCACAGGAGCCGGTGGACGTGGAACCGGACGCCTCGATCGACGATCTCACCGAACTTCCGGCCGTCCTCGAGCGCTGGATGTAGCGCGCTCCTTGTCGCGGGGCGCCGCCGGTGCTAGAAACGAATTCTTGACTCAACAGGTCGGAAATGCGCCCCGGCTCCGCTTCCGGTCATCGCGGCTGACCTGCGTCTGTCCATAGGCGGCCTGTAGCGGCGCGTTCGCGCCGTGTCGGCGCCGCCGTTTCTGGACCGTGACTCGCGAATTTCTGTGGAGGACTCCCTATGACTACTTATGCCAAAGATGTGCTGGTCGAGACCGACTGGCTCGCTGAGCACGCAAAGGATCCGCAGGTCCGAACCTTCGAGGTGGATGTCGACACGAGCGCGTACGAGCAGGGACACGTCGCGGGCGCGATTGGGCTCAACTGGAAGACCGACCTCCAGCAGCATCCGGTCCGTGACCTCATCGAGAAAAAGCAGCTGGAGGAGCTTCTCTCCAAGAACGGCGTCACGCCGACGACGACCATCGTGATCTATGGCGACAACAACAACTGGTTCGCGGCGTGGTTTTTCTGGCTCCTGAAGTACTACGGGCACAAGGACGTGAAGCTCGTGGACGGCGGACGCGCGAAGTGGATCGCCGAGAAGAGGCCGCTCGCGAACGACGCTCCGAGCTACCCCAAGAGCGAATACCGAGCGGGCACACCCGACGCATCGATCCGCGCGCTGCGGGATCTTGTCCTCGACAAGGTCGTCTCGGGAAATGGGACGAAGATCGTCGATGTCCGCTCGCCGAAGGAGTACGCGGGCGAACTCCTGGCCCCGGAGAATCTCCCGCAGGAAGGCGCGCAACGGGGCGGGCACATTCCGGGCGCGCAGAACATCCCCTGGGCGACCGCGGTCGCCGAAGACGGCCGCTTCAAATCGGCCGACGAGCTCAAGTCCATATACGGAAGCAAAGGGATCGACGGCAAGAGCGAGACGATCGCCTATTGCCGCATCGGCGAGCGAAGCGCTCACACCTGGTTCGTCCTCAAATACCTACTCGGACAAGAGCGAGTCCGAAACTACGACGGCAGCTGGACGGAGTGGGGCTCTCTCATCGGAGTGCCGATCGAGAAAAGCGCGACGTAGCCGCGCACCGGCGGCGGCGCCGAAACCCTCTTTACGCGGCGGCGGACCCCCCGGCCTTCGGCCGGTGCCCCACCGCGCGGGGGCCCTCGGCGCCGCCGCTGCGCTTTCAATCGCTTTCCTTTTCGGCACACAATTCGTTCGATGGATTTTCAGTCCGATCGCGACCAGATGGTCCGCGATCTACGCCGCATGGGAATCCGGGACGAACGCGTGCTCGCCGCTATGGCCAAAGTGCCTCGTGAGCTCTTCGTCCGTCTAGAAGATCAGGACGTCGCCTATGGGGATCACGCGCTTGGAATCCCCGAGGGACAGACGATTTCCCAGCCGTTCGTGGTCGCCCGCATGACCGAGCTCCTCGATGTGGCTCCAACGCATCACGTGCTCGAAGTAGGGACCGGATCGGGGTACCAGGCCGCGATCCTTGCGGAGCTCGCGCGCGACGTCGTCACAGTGGAGCGACACGCCGTGCTGGCCGATGCCGCGAGCGCCCTTCTCGCGGAGCTTGGCTACGAGAATGTGAAGGTGGTCGCCGGCGACGCGTCGATCGGTTATCCGCCGGGCGCACCGTACGACCGGATCCTCGTCACCGCCGCGTCACCCGGTATCGCGCCCGAGCTTGTGCGGCAGTGCGCGCCGGATGGGCTGATCGTTGCGCCGGTGGGGGACCAGGAGATGCAGCACCTCGTCGTGCGCCATCCCGATGGTCGCGAGGCGCGGCACGGCGCCGTGAAGTTCGTTCCACTCCGCGGACGCGCCGGCTTCCGGTAGTGGCGACCACTCTGTTCCACGGCGGCCGGATCCACGTTCGATCCGGTGTCTCGGCCGAGGCGCTGCTCTCGCGCGACGGCCGTGTGGCCGCGGTCGGACGTGCGTCCGACCTCGCGCGCGACGCCGGAAAGGCCGAGCGTGTCGATCTGCGCGGCGGGCTCATGACTCCCGGATGGTTCGACGCGCACGTGCACTTCATGTGGTGGGGCTTCCAGATGGCGGAGCTCGATCTCCGCGCGACGAAGACGATCGAGGACGCACTCGAGCAGATCGGGCGCCGCGCGCGCGAGATCGCCCCCGGACAGTGGCTCACCGGGGGCCGGTTCGATAAGAACACCTGGGGGCGCTGGCCGACAGCGGCCGATCTCGACCGAGTGACGGGGGATCGCCCGACCGTCATGCGGAGTCGCGACGGCCATTCGCGCTGGCTGAATACGGCGGCGCTTCGTGCGGCGAAGATCGGCAAGGACACGGTCGCTCCGGAGGGAGGGGCGATCTTCCGCGACGCATCGGGGGCGCCGACCGGCGTGCTTCAGGAGCGGGCCAACGAGCTCGCGGATCGCGCCGTACCCGCCGCGACCGAGGGGGACTGCGACGCCGCCACGATGCGAGCGCAGGGCGAAGCGCTCAAGAGAGGCGTCACGGGCGTCGAGTCCCTCGAGCAGGCGAGCTCGTATGCCGCGCTCCAGCGAGCGCACGGCCGCGGCGACCTCAAGGTCCGTGCGCTGATGGGCATCCCGCATCGATCGCTCGCGCTCTCGCTTCCCACAACCGGGACCCCGCCGCAGATCCGCGACACGTCGCTTCGCGCTCCGCTACGCGGCCGGGGGCCCCTGCCCCCTGGGCCCCTGCCCCTGCCTTTCGACTTCGAAGCCGCCCTGCGAACCGGGATGCGCACCGGCCAGGGCGACGAGTGGCTGCAGCTCGGTCACGTGAAATTCTTCACTGACGGCGCGCTCGGCTCGCAAACAGCGGCGCTCGAGGACCCATACGAGGGCACCGACGATCGCGGGATCCTCACGTTCGACCCGCTGGAGCTTCGCACCGACGTGGCGCGCGCGGCCGCGGGCGGGCTCGCCGTCGCGATACACGCGATCGGCGATCGCGCGGTGCGCGTCGCGCTCGACGCGATCGCTCCGACACGCATGACATCGCCCGCACTCCGCCAGCGCCTCGAGCACATCCAGCTTGTTCGTGAGGAGGACCTTGGGCGATTCGGCGCGCTCGGGATCATCGCGTCGATGCAGCCGATCCATTGCCCGAGCGACCGCGACCTCGCCGATCGCTACTGGGGGCCGAAGCGCACGCCGCGTGCGTACCCGTGGCGGACGCTTCTCGAGCGTGGCGCCGTTCTCGCCTTCGGTTCGGATGCTCCCGTCGAGCCCATCGATCCTTTGCTTGGCATCCACGCCGCGATCACACGCCGCCGGCCGGGCGATCGTGACGCCTGGTTCCCGGGACAGCGGCTGACGCTCGACGAAGCGATCCACGCGTATACCGCGGGAGCCGCGTACTCGACCGGCAGAGAGCGGGAGTGGGGGACCCTTGAGGTGGGGATGCGCTGCGACGCCACCGTCGTCGATCGCGATCTCGCGAAGCTCGATGAGGGCGACCTGCTTGAGGCGCGGGTCAGCGGGACCATCACCGACGGAGTCGTCCGCTACGCGGACGGCCTCGCTTAGTTGAGCTCTGGCCGCTCTCCGCGTTCACGAAGACGTACGAGCAGATCGCGAAGAAGCTCGGTCTCGCGATTGAGGATCCGCGTCTCCTCCTCGAGTCGAGCCGATGCTGTCTCCAGCTCGAGCAAGGCCTGCTGCTGAGGGGCGTCCACGGCGAGGCTTCCGGCGATCCGGTACGCGAGATCGCTCGGCGCAGCGTCGCGGAGCTCGTCGGCGAGCGCCCGCTCGCCCCGGGCGTCCTCGGTGACGGCCACGACGGCGAGGAGGTACGCACCAAGGGCCTCGCGGGCCACGCTGGCGCGATCGAGGGCGCGGTCGCCATCGGCCTCGTCCAGATAGCGCACCCGGCCCATCAGGTACGGCTCGGCGTCAGCGACGAGGCTCTCGACCGCGAAGCGGCGCTCACCGCGAGTGACGATGTAGGAGCGACCGTCGGGCAACGGCGACTCGGCGACGATTTTCGCCTCGGTCCCGACCTCGTGCGGCTCAGCGCCCGCGCCGACCTCATTGCCGCTCCGGATGAGGACGATGCCGAACGGGCGCTGATGGTCGATGCACCGCCGGATGAGCAGGCGGTAGCGAGGCTCGAAGATGTGCAGCGGCATGAGGGCCCCGGGAAAAAGCACCGATCCGAGGGGGAAGAGCGGGAGAAGTTCGCTCACGCTTCAACGGTACTCTGGCGCTCGGTGACGGCAGGTTGATCGGCGTCCTTTTGAGCTCCTGCCCGCGATGAGCGGCGGTGCGGGTGGCGCGCTCGACGGCATTCGCGTCGTCGATCTCACGCGAGCGCTCGCGGGTCCGTACTGCACGCTGATGCTCGCGGATCACGGCGCCGACGTCGTGAAGATCGAGATCCCCGGTACGGGCGACGAGACCCGCGAATGGGCGCCGCCGTCGATCAAGGGCGTGTCCGCGTACTACCTCGCGATCAACCGCAACAAGCGCAGCGTCACGTGCGATCTCAAGCATCCCGACGGGAAGCACGTACTTGAGCGATTGATCGAGCGCGCCGATGTCGTGGTCGAGAACTTCAGCCCCGGCGTTCTCGGGCGACTCGGCTTTCCCGACGAGAGGGTGCGTTCGATGAACCGAAAGACGGTGATCTGTCACGTCTCCGGGTTCGGTCAGGACGGACCCGGCCGTGCGTGGGCCGCGTACGACCTCGTCGTCCAGGGGATGGGCGGCGTCATGAGCCTGACCGGTCCGCTGGGCGGCGATCCCGTGATGGTCGGCGTCCCGCAGGCGGACATGGTGGCCGGAATGTTCGCCGCCTTCGCGATCGTCGCTGCGCTCGAAGCGCGGCATCGGACCGGCGAGGGACAGGTCATCGACGCGACGATGATCGGCGGCCAGGTCGCGCTGCTCTCGCGCCAGGCCGCGCGCTATTTCGCCGACGGCACGGTGCCTCGTCCGGAGGGCAACGTGCATGCCTCGATCGTGCCTTATCAGACCTTCCGCGCGGCCGACGGGTTCGTCAACATCTGCTGCGCGAACAACGCGCTCTTCGAACGGCTCTGCCGCGCGATGGACCTCGAAGATCTCCTCGACGATGCCCGGTTCGCCGACAACGGGAGCCGCGTGAAACACCGCGACATCCTGGTCCCGCTCATCGCCGCACGAGTGCATCGGATGCCGAAGGCGGATGTCGTGCGCAAGCTGCGCGAGGCGAACGTCCCGGTCGGCCCGATCAACGACCTTGGTGAAGTCTTCAACGATCCGGTGGTGCGGCATCTCGGATTGATCGCCGAGGTCGACCATCCGGTGGCGGGCCGCGTGCGCGCGCCGGGAATACCCGTGCGCATGTCGGAGACGCCGGGGTCGGTCCGGCGGGCGCCACCATTACTTGGCGAGCACACCGACGAGGTTCTGCGCGAGCTCGGGTACGCGCCGGAGGAGATCGAGAAGCTGCGCACGGACGGCGCCGTCTGATCGCGGAACGCGCAACCCCACCGCGGCGCCGGCCGCTATGGCTCGTCGCGGTGCTGACAGTGCTCTCGCTCGGAATCTACCTTCCACTGTGGCTCGGCTTCACCTGGCAGGAGCTGCGTCGCGAGACCGGCGATGAACGCATGCAGCCACTCGGGCACGCGCTCTCTGTGTTCGTCCCCGGGTACGGTTACTGGCAGGTCCACCGGCACTTTGCGCTGATCGGTTCCCTGCTGGAGCGCGTGGGCGTGAAGAACAAGGTCGATCCGTTCTCGGCAATGATCGGCGTGGTCCTCTGGTCGCTGACGTTTCTGCACTACTCGGCCGAGCCCATCTTCGTCGCGCTCGACATGATCGAGCTCCTCGCGGCGACCGGGGTCGTGGTCTACGGACAGCGTGCGCTGAACGAGTACTGGCGCGCTCGTCCGGAGCTTCATGTCGAGGAGCGCGTGCTGCCAATGGACTGGATCGCCGTGGGGGTTGCGGCGACGTACTTCCTCAGTTGGATCCTCGCGTACGTCATGACTCCCAGCACTTAACATCCGGCTCCCGTGCCATCGCACATCCTCGTCGTGGGCTCGCTCGCCTACGACGACGTACGCACGCCCTACGACAGCCGCAGCGAAGTGCTCGGCGGCGCCGCGTCGTACTTCTCGCTGGCCGCGTGCCTCTACGCGCCGGTCCGCCTGATGGGCGTCGTCGGGGACGACTTTCGCGCGAGCGACCTCGAGCGGCTCCGGGCGAAGGGGATCGACCTTGCCGGAGTCGAGCACGCGAAGGGGAAGTCCTTCCGCTGGCTCGGACGGTACGACCACGATCTTGCGACGGCCGAGACGCTCAACACCGATCTCGGGGTCTTTGGGGACTGGGAGCCGACGGTCCCGCCGGCTTTTGTCGACAGCGAGTTCGTCTTCCTCGCCAACATCCTTCCAGAAATCCAAAGCCGGATGCTCGAGCAGGTCCGCAGCCCAAAGGCCGTCGCACTCGACACGATGAACTACTGGATCGAGCGCCGGCGCGCTGCGCTCGCGGACGTCATGACGCGCGTCGACATCGTCACCGTGAACGAGGCCGAGGCTCGGCAGTTTTGCGCGACTCACAACGTGGTCAAGGCGGCGCGTCAAATACTCGCGCTCGGTCCCCGCGCGGTGATCGTCAAACGCGCCGAGTACGGCGCGTTGCTCCTCACCGCGGACCGCATCTTCTGGACGCCCGCGTACCCCCTCGACGAGGTGCGCGATCCAACCGGTGCGGGCGACGCGTTCGCCGGCGGGGTGCTCGGCCACCTCGCCCGGGCGGGGAAGGTCGACGACCGGACCCTCTGCCGGGCGGTCCTTCACGGGACCGTGTGTGCGTCGTTCGCCGTCGAGGAGTTCAGTGTCGACGGGATCGAGCGGGCGGACCTCGAAGTGGTCGAACGCCGTGTCCACGAGCTCGAGGCGCTGGTCACGGCCTGACCGGGGAACCGCTTGTCGGGACGGTTGTAGGAAGAGTGAGAACCGACTCCGTGGAGGGCCGGCCGGCGGAGGACGCTGTACTCGTGGAACGCGCACAGCACGGAGACACCGAGGCGTACGGCGAGCTGGTGCGGCGCTATCAGGCGCTCGCGACCAGAACCGCTTACGTGATCACGGGCCTGTCCACCGAGGCGGAGGACGCCGCGCAGGACGGGTTCACCAAGGCCTATTTCGCGCTCGGACGCTTCCGGACGGGAGCGCCCTTCCGGCCCTGGTTGCTGCGGATCGTCGCGAACGAGGCAAAGAACCGCCGCAAGGCGGCCGGCCGGCGACCGACGGTCGATCTCAGCGTCGCCGAGGACCGCCCCTCGGGTGACACGGCCCTGTCGCCCGAGGAAGCGGCCCTGGCGAGCGAGCGGCGTACGTTCGTGCTCGGCGCACTCAGCAGACTTCGCGAGGAGGATCGTCTGGTCATCGCGTACCGCTACTTCATGCAGCTCTCCGAGGCCGAGATGGCCGATGCCCTCGGCGTCGCCCGTGGCACGGTGAAGTCGCGGCTCTCGCGCGCAATCGGTCGCCTCCGCGAGATCACCGCGGGCGAGGTGAGGGCCGATGCCTGAGCGGCTCGACGATCGCGACCTCGAACGGACCCTGTCCGACATCGGGACGCGGCTTGACGGTCCGAAGCGCGACATGTGGCCCGCGGTGCGCGCGCGCATCGCCGAGCGCGGAGCGCGGCCGTGGTGGTCGCGCCTCGGCCTGGATCGGCAGGCGCTCGCGCCTGTCGCGGCGACGCTCGCCGTGATCCTGGTCGCGGCGTTCCTGCTGACGCCCCGCTTCGCCGACGCGCTTGGATATCTACTCAGCCTCCCGGGGGTGCAGATCTACCAGGTTCCGCAGAGTCCGACCGCTCAGCCGAACGCGTCACCGCCCACGTTCGCCGGCCAGCGCGTCGCCAGTGCGGCCGAGGCGAGCCGCATCACGGGGTTCGCGGTTCGCACGCCGGCGGCCCTCGGCGAGCCGAGCGCGATCTATGTCGAGACCGCGCCCGTGCGCGTGACGATCGTGTATGGCTTAGTCAAGGGAATTCCCATTTCGCCGCAGGCCGGCGTGAGCGCCATCGTCGTCGAATTCAGGGGAACGCTTGAGACCCAGATCATGTCCAAGGTCATCGGCCCCGACACCTTCCTCGACGCTGTGCCCTTGGGCGGTGGCGTCGCCTACTACGTCTCCGGTAAGCCGCATCAGTTCTTCTTCAAGGACCCGGCCGGGAATCTCCAGCCCGAAACGCTCCGTCTTGCCGGCAACACACTCCTCTGGGAGCAAGGTGGTTACACCTACCGGCTCGAGGCTCAGGTCAGCAGAGAGGAAGCGGTCCGGATCGCCTCGAGCTTCCGGTAGGGAACCCCACGCCTTTCCCGTTGTATCGGGGGTGATGCGGAGAACGATCGGCTTGGCGGCGGGAGCCCTGCTCCTCGCCTCGTGCGCGGCTCAGGTTTCCGCGCCGCCCCAGGCGGCTTCGAGCGACGAGCTCGTCGTCCGGACGTCATCGGCCATGCAGGTGTGGGACGCCAAAGGCGCCCTGGTCCGCTCGCTCGGCCGAGCGGTCGCCTCGCCGGATGGATCCGTCTACTACGCGCTCGAGGGCTCTGCCCCGACCACGCTGCGCTGGACCGACGCGAAGACGGGTCGCGCGATAACACAGCTCACGTTGTCGGGCGCCTACGCATTTGCGAACGAGGCCGGCCCCGCGCCGGCGGGATTCTCGCCGAATGGACGTTGGCTCGTGCTCGTCGGTGAGTCCGGTGCGAAGAGCAGCTTCGCGATCGTCGACACGTCGCTCGTGCGACTCGCCGCGTTCGCCGAAGTCCCCGGGCCGTTCACCTACGACGCCATCAGCGACGATGGAAGCTCCCTGTACCTCATCGAGCGGATCACACCGGAAGCCGCGCGTGAGCTCCCGGGCGTGAACGCGACGTACGGCTACCGCGTCCGCGTGTACGACGTGCCGGCGGGGAAGATGTCCGAGACGCTTGTCGTTGACGTGAAGCTCGCGGCACAGACGGACGGCAATAACGCCGAGACGCGGCTCGACGGGATCATGAGCGGCATCTACCAGTCATCGGTCCCGAGCCGCGATGGCCGATGGAACTTCAGCTTCTACTACAACCCGAGCCGCGGACCTTTCATCCATGTCCTCCATCTCGATTCGCGAAGCGCCTTCTGCATCCTCGACCTGCCGCTCGTCTCGGGCGGATTCGAGAAGCGCCTCGGGTGGTCGCTCGCGCTGACGCCATCTGGAAAGACGCTCTACGCGGTGAACGGACCCCTGGGCCTCGTCTCCGTTATCGACGCGACCACGCTCAAGGTCGGCCGGACCGTGACTGTGCCCGGCCTCCCGGTGCCTGCGACGACGATCCAGTCGGCTTCGAGCTCGACCCTGTCGCGGGACGCACGGAAGCTCTATTTCACCGCCGACCGCGGCGTTGCGCTCGTCGACACGAGCGATTTCTCGCTGCGCGGTCTCTTCCTTGGCGACCGCCCGGTCACCAGCGTTTCGTTGAGCGAGGACGGCCGTCGTCTCTACGCGCTGTCCGCCGACGGAACGGTCTGGATGCTTGACGCGACGACCGGGAAGCAGCTCGGCCAGATCTCCACTCAGGGGGCTGTCGCCCTTCTCGGAGTCTCTGCCCGCTAGCGAGTCCGGCGAGCACCTCCCGGGACCCAAGGCGTCCAGAACCGGTCCGCAGCCGTACATACGATGGCGGCCATTGGCGACAGGCGAAAAGGCTCGCTTGACATGCGGAAACAGCCGGAATCGAATGGTCGCGCGACCCCGCGCTGGGGGGAAATGGGAGGTCCGAATCGTGAAGCTACCTACCGCGTCGCGTCGTGGATTCCTCAAGTACTTCTCGCTCTCGGCCATCGGAGCGTTCATCGCAGCCTGCCTTCCACAGAACGCACCTGGAGCTGGAGCCAGTGGAAGCTCGTCCCCGGCCGCCGGTGTCGGCGGGGGTGTGGCGAGCGGCCAAACCTTTACGTGGAAGATCCAGTCGGGCTGGGCCGGCAACGACATTTTCCAGGAGATGTTCCTGGACTGGAAGGGCATCGTCGAAGAGATGTCCGGCGGTCGGATCAAGATCGATGCGCTGTCGGTCAACGCCGTGACGAACATCAACGGGGCGATCGACGCCGTCAACTCGGGGACGCTCGATGGCGCGCACCACGTGCCCGCGTATTACTACGGCAAGGACCACGCGGTAAGCCTGATGGGCACCGGCCCGATGATGGGCATGAGCGGCCAGATGTGGCTCGCCTGGTACTACTACGGTGGCGGCCAGGCTCTTTACGAGAAGCTCGTGCAGCAGAAGCTCAAGCTCAATGTCGTTTCGCTCTTCCACATGCCGATGCAGAACCAGCCTCTCGGGTGGTTCCGTGACGAGATCAAGGGCCCCGGTGACTTCGTGGGAATGAAGTTCCGTACGGTCGGCCTCGCGACCGGCATCTACGGCGGCCTTGGCGCGAGCGTCATCTCGGTCGCGGGCGCGGAGGTCGCCTCGAACCTCGACCGCGGCGTGATCGACGCGGCCGAGTTCAACAACACCACCTCCGACACCGCGTACGGACTGCCGGACGTGCGCAAGGTGCTCATGACGCAGTCGTATCACCAGCCGAGTGAGATTCTCGAGATCTCGCTAAACAAGACGAAGTACGACTCGATGCCGGCGGATCTTCGCGCGATCATGAAGTACGCGGCCTGGGCCGAATCCGCGAACGGCGAGTGGAAGCAGATGGCCAAGAACTCCGACGATTACGCCAAGCTTCTCGCAAAGGGCATCAAGATCGTGAAGACGCCGCAGTCGGTGCTCGACGCGCAGCTGAAGGCCTGGGACACCGTCGTGGCGAACGAGTCGAAGGACAACCCCGACTTCGTGGCGATCCTGAACTCGCAAAAGGCGTGGGCCCAGAAGATCTTCCCGTGGTCCGACGCGGTCACGATCCGCACGCCGGACGCCACCTCGTACAAAGCGATGTTCAAGTAGCGAGCGAGAGAAGAGAAGCCTCTATATCCTGACGGGGCCCTCGGGCAGCCGAGGGCCCCGTCTTGCTGAGAGATCCAACGAAACCAGGGGGTGTGAGGGTGCAGCGCTTCCTGTTCGCTATCGACCGGTTCTCCGCGTGGAGCGGGAAGATCGTGTCCTGGGTCATTGTCCTGAGCATGGTGCTGATCAGCTTCGACATCACCATGCGCTACCTGAGCAAGCCGCTCGGCGCCCCGATCCGCGCGATCTGGTTCACATACAACTTTTCGTATGACATGTCGTACTACCTGTACGCGATTCTCTTCATGCTGGGCGGCGCGTACGCCCTCTCTCGTGGCCAGCACGTCCGCGGCGACATCTTCTACCGCAACTGGCCGGTAAAGGTCCAGGGTGCGGTCGATCTCTTTCTGTATCTCTTCGCGTTTTTCCCGGGGATCATCGCGCTCATTTCTGTTGGCGCGCAGTGGGCAGCCGCCTCGTGGGCCATTCACGAGCGCTCGTTCACATCCGAGGCGGCGCCGCCGCTCTATCCACTCAAGACGGTGATCCCAATCGCGGGAACGCTCATGGCGATCCAGGGAGTGGCCGAGACGATCCGGTCGTTCATCGCCGTGCGCACCGGTGTGTGGCTCCCGCGGCTGAGTGACGTCGAAGAGACCGAGACCATCCTCGCGAAGCAGAGCGAGCTCTAAGAGCGATGAGCCCTGAGGTCCTCGGGCTGGTCATGCTCGGCCTGCTCGTAATCACGATCATGATCGGCTTCCCGACGGCGTTCACGCTGATGGCTCTCGGCATCACCTTCGGCTTCATAGGAATCGGCTTCGTCATCTTCGACCTCGTCGTGCAGCGGACGTTCTTCGTCATGCAAAACGACGTGCTCGTGGCGATCCCCCTGTTCCTCTTCATGGGGTACATCGTCGAGCGGGCCGGGATCCTCGACGAGCTCTTCCATGCGGTGCAGGTGATGTTCGGCTGGATGCCGGGATCGCTCGCGATCGCGACACTCGCGACCGGAACGATCTTCGCGACCGCCACGGGCATCGTCGGTGCGTCCGTCACCCTCCTGGGGTTGCTGGCGTTCCCGGCGATGATGAAGGCCGGGTACAACAAGCAGTACGCGGCCGGCGCGGTAACGGCTTCCGGGACGCTCGGGATCCTCATACCGCCGAGCGTTCTTTTGATTCTCTATGGGTTCGTCGCAGGCGTGTCAGTGCCGCGGCTGTACGCAGGTGCGTTCATACCGGGCTTCATGCTGGCAGGGCTCTACTTCGCCTACCTCGTCCTCCGAGCCAGGTTCCAACCCGCGCTCGCTCCGATGCTGCCCAAGGAGATGCGCGAGCAGGTCACTCCCGCACAGATGGGGATCCTGATCATCCGAGGGTTCGTTCCGATCGTCGTGCTGATCCTGTTCGTACTCGGCGCGATCTTCTTCGGCCTCGCGACGCCGTCGGAAGGCGCGGCGCTCGGCGCTTTGGGCGGTCTCATCCTCGCCGCGGTGCACGGCCGGCTCAGCTTCCCGATGGTCA
>Ga0184608_10000102_pt1 | contig 18942 bp, 20 predicted proteins | sample PLM1_30_coex_FD_133010 | JGI IMG/M metagenome (GOLD analysis project Ga0184608, IMG submission 133010) | Groundwater sediment microbial communities from an aquifer in East River, Colorado, USA - PLM1_30_coex | ecosystem: Environmental > Terrestrial > Soil > Riparian zone | place: USA: East...
ATCCCAGCGACGACGATCGGGTAACGCTCTCCGGTTGCTCCGCCGACCGTGCTGACAACAGCGAGGGTACTCACCAAACCGTCCTGCATTCCGAAGAGCGCCTCGCGGATCTCGCCGAGGAGGTTGGATTCGCGTCGCTCGTCCTCGAGATGTTGGCGCAGCCAATCGCGGTCGAGATGGCGAGTTTCGGAGGTGCTTTGCTCGCCCATGCGCCTAGGGTAGCGGCGTTCCCGGCCGCTCGGCCGCCCCGCGACTACGCTCCTCGGGTGGGCGCAGCCCACGGAACGAGACGAAGACGAGAAGGTCGTAAACGATCTTGATGCCGCCGGCGATGAAGAACGGCAGCCCGAGCGCAGCGACGCTGAATGCCCATCCGGTGACCGTCGGCGAGAGCGCCGTGGCCGCGTTGCGGGCGACGTTGGTCAGGCCGGCGGTGGCGGTGCGCTCGTCTGGATCGACGACCGCCATCGTGTAGGACTGCCGCGTCGGCACGTCCATCTGCGAGATGCTCATCCGCGCGAGGAAGACGGCAGCGGCAAGCGCGCCGGTCGGCATGAGGGGAACGAGCAGAAGCAGAACGTTCGAAGGCAGATGAGTGAAGACCATCGTGTTGATGAGACCGATGCGACTCGCCAGCCAGCCCGCTGCCAGAAGCGAGATGCCCGACAGGATATTTACGAAGAAGAACAAGACGGCGAGCTGACCGGGATCGAAGCCCCAGCGAACGTAGAACCAGTACGCGACGAGCGACTGCACGACAAGGCCGCCCGCGAATGCGTCGAGGCCGAAGAGCGCGCTAAGCCGCGCGACGGTGCCAGCGGAGCGATGGACTCCGAGGAAACGCCGCTCGCCCTCGACACGGGCGGCTTCCACTCTGTCCGAAAGGCTGAGGAAGATCACGAGGTTCCCCAGACCGATGAGCGCGTACAGGAGGAAGAGCGGCCGGTACGAGTCGGCGCCGACGAAGCCAAGCGCTACGAAAGCGCCGACCACGCCGGCGAAAAGCGAACCCGCTGCTTGGGCGATGTTGGCGACGAAGGCGTAGATGGAGAAGAGCCACGTGCGTCGCTCGGGCGGAGCGGTCTGCGGAAGGATCGCCTGCTCGACGGTGAGGAACGCGCCGACTTCGGAGCTCGTCGCCGAGATCGTCCCAGTGAACGCGCCGAGGAGGAGCACCCAAAAGCTCGAGCCGAACGCGAACAGCAACCCGCCCGCGATCATGAGCACGGCCATCGTCGCGACCGTGCGCCGCCTTCCATAACGGTCCGCGGCGAGCGCCCAGACCACCGTCATCAGGGCCGAGCCGAGGATCGCCGCCGAGAGCACCAGGCCGACCCGGATCGTGTCGAGCCCGAGCTCCGCAAGGTAGAGCGCGATCACGACCGTGAGGTAGCCGTACGCGAAGGTCCTCAAAACACGCGTGACCAGAAGCTTCTTGCCGTCGGTCGAGAGCCAGGCGAGTGGCTGAGGCAAGCTCCTTTAGATCACGCGCCCAGGCCCGCCACCCTTGGCGACCAGGGGAAGACCGGCGCGCGCCCACGCCGTCACGCCGCCGTCGAGATTCTCGGCCTCGAACCCACTCAGGCGGAGCCCTTTGGCGGCGCGATCGCTTCGCGAGCCGCTACGGCACACCGCGACGACCACCAGCTCCTTCGGCACCTCCGCCAGGCGCGCTCCGAGCTCGCCGAGCGCGATGTGCTGCGCACCCTCGATGTGTCCGGCATCCCACTCATCCTGCTCGCGAACGTCGAGAAGATGCAGTTCGGAACGCCGCTTGCTGACGTCCTGTGGGACCACGGACCAATTCTGGCGCACGGAGGCGATATGGACCCGAACGCGATGCGCGAGCGACTCGAGCGCGAGCGTGCCGATCTCGCGTCGACGGTCGAACAGATCAGGGAGCGCCTCGCCGTGCCTCAGCGAGAGAGCGGTGGGGACGTCGCCCTCGCCGACCAGCACCCCGCGGACATCGCGAGCGAGACGGAAGCGCGGGAGCTCGACCTGGCGCGACAAACGATGTTCGAGGCTCGGCTCGGCCTCATCGACGAGGCGCTACGCCGCCTCGAGCGCGGCGAATACGGCAAGTGCGTGATCTGCGGAAGAGAGATTCCGCCGGAGCGGCTCGAGCTCGTGCCGGAGACGCCGTTCTGCGTCGAGGACGCGGAGCGCGAGCAGCAGAGCTCGACGCGCTAGCACTTTGGGCACAATGGCCGGGTGAGGCCACCGTACCCGATCGAGATCCCACCGCTCCTTCCTCTCTTTCTCAACAAGCGACGCTCGAAGATGACGTTCCCGCTCCAAAAGACTGAGGAGCTCGGGCTCGATAGACCCACGTTCATCTGGACGATCAACCTCTCCTATCGCGGCGACCGCGGTGCGAGTGCGGAACCGGGCGATCTCACGAGCGTGTACGGCACGATCCCGGGACGCTGGCTCCCGATGGCCGCGGCCGCGCGGGGCGCGGGCCTCGCCGAGGAGCGTGACGGTCGCTGGTACTTGACCGAGAGGGGTCGAGGACTCGCCGCCGCGATGCATGAGGCGGCGCGTGCGCATTACGCGACGCTCACGCCACTCCCGAAGGACGAGCTCGCGGAGCTCGCGCGCCTTCTCGATCGCGCGTTCCTCGCCGCCGCGAAGGCGCCGGAACCCGCCACGCGCGTGCACACGCCCTTCGCGTTCGGCTACCGCGGCGAAGATCCGCCAGCCGGTTCGTTCGCACAGCTCGACGCCGCGGTGTACGGCCTCTGGCAGGTCCGCGACGACTGCCATATGGCGGCGTGGCGCGCGTCGGGGCGCTCCGGACCCGAGGTCGAGGTCCTCACCCGGTTGTGGCGCGATGAGGCGGCCGACGATGCCGCGCTGGCGGATCTGCTGACGCACCAGCGCCCTGAGGACGTGAGCGCGACGGTGAAGCGGCTGCGCAAGGACGGGCTGGTCGAGCCGGCCGCTCTCACCACGACCGCCGGCGGCGCGAGCGTCCGGCAGAAGATCGAGGACGAGACGGATCGACTCTTCTTCACCCCCTGGCCCGAGGACGTCGGGGCCAGGGGGTCGTGGATCGCTGAAAAGCTGATCGGGGTCAATTCAGCGCTCGGCTAGACGTCCGGCGCCGCTTTCCGCCCGAGTGGGCGCTCATCTTTACAAATGGCACGGCTTTTGCCGTCTCGTTACAGATGCTCGAGCAGGAAACCGCCCCGGCCTCCCGGCGCGACGCCCTGGGTGGTCGAATCCTCGTGGTCGACGACGATCGAGACGTCGCGCGGCTGGTCAGCACCGTCCTCGAGGAGGCCGGACACGAGGTCAAAGCGATCACCGACGCGCGCCAGGCGATGGACACGTTCAACGAATTCCGCCCCGAGCTGGTGACGCTGGACGTGCTCATGCCCGCGGTCGACGGCATCAGTCTCTGCCTGCAGCTTCGCCGCAATTCCGATGTCCCGGTGCTCTTCCTCTCGGCGAAGGACGATCCGCCTGACCGCGTGGTCGGGCTGCGCATCGGCGCCGACGACTACCTCGGCAAGCCCTTCGACAACGACGAGCTCGCCGCGCGCGTCGAGGCGCTCCTCCGCCGCGACCGCGCTCACAACGATCATTCGAAGGATCGGCAGCTGCGCTTCGGACGGTTCATTGTCGATCTCGCCAGCGTGCAGGCGATCGCCGGGGACAAGCAGCTCCCGCTGACGCCAACGGAGTTCAAGCTGCTGCGGACGCTCGCCGGCGAGCCGGGACGCGTGTTCACGCGCGACGATCTTCTCGTCGGCGTGTGGAGCTACGAGCCCGGAAGCGACACCCGTCTCGTCGATGTCCACGTCGGGCGCCTGCGCAAGAAGCTCGAGCAGGCCGAGGTCAGCGAGGTACTTATCGAGACGGCGCGCGGGTTCGGGTACCGGCTGATCGAGCGCCCGAACTGACCTCGCGTCGCGTCCGAACGGCACCGGCGAGCTCAGTCAGCACCTCGACCGTAGAGTCCCACCCGATGCACGCGTCGGTGATGCTCTGCCCGTAGACGAGCGGTGCGGCGTCGGCATCCTGACGTCCCTCCACGAGGAAGCTCTCGGCCATTACGCCGACGACCCCGCGCTCGCCGGACGCGATCTGGCCTGCGACCTCGCGCGCGACCGCGGGTTGGCGCGCGTGATCGCGCAGGCTGTTGCCGTGTGAAAGGTCGATGACGAGGTGCGCGGGCAGAGACGCCGCCGCCAGGGCGTCGAGCGTCCGGCGCACGCTCGTCGCATCGTGGTTGGGGCCGGGGGTCCCGCCGCGCAGGACGACGTGCGCGCTCGGGTTCCCGCCGGTCTCGACGATCGCGGCAAGGCCCTGCTCGGTGACGCCCATGAAGCTGTGCGGCTCGCGTGCGGCTCGCACCGCATCGATCGCGACTTGAACGCTTCCGTCGGTGCCGTTCTTGAAGCCAACGGGCATCGAGAGTCCCGACGCGAGCTCGCGGTGTACCTGACTCTCGGTCGTGCGCGCGCCGATCGCGGCCCACGCCACGAGGTCGCTCGTGTACTGCGGGGAGATGGGGTCGACGAACTCGCACGCAGCCGGCACGCCGATCTCGACGAGATCGAGAAGCAGGCGGCGCGTCAGTCGAAGACCGTCGTTGATCCGGAAGGAGCCATCACGGTGCGGGTCGGACACGAGGCCCTTCCAACCGACGCTCGTTCGGGGCTTCATAAAGTAGGCGCGCATGACCACGACGAGGTCGTCGTGCAGCTCCTCACCAAGCGCGTGCAGGCGCCGCCCGTAGTCGAGCGCGGCGACGGGATCGTGGATGGAGCACGGGCCGACTATCGCGATCAGCCGGTCGTCCGCCAAAGAAAGGATGCGGGTCAGGTCGTCGCGCCATTTGGCGACGAGGCGCGATCCGGCCTCGGAGAGCGGCAGCTCCTCGAGGATGATCGCCGGCGGTACGAGCGGCCGGTAGCCGGTGACGCGAAGGTCGCGGGTCTTCATCGCACTATTGTTCCCGACGTGCCGCTTTACGGCTACCGGGGGAAGACGCCGAAGGTCGCGCCGGACGCGTTTATCGCGCCGACGGCCGTCCTCATCGGCGATGTCACTGTCGAGAGCGGCGCCTCGGTGTGGTTCGGAACCGTGCTCCGCGGGGACATGGACCGGATCGTCATCGGCGCGCGCTCCAACGTGCAGGACAACTCGACGATCCACACCGACGAGGGCGAGCCCACGCTCGTAGGCCCCGACGTCACGATCGGACACAACGCGCTCGTTCACTCGAGCGTGATCGCGCGCAACGTCCTTATCGGACAGGCCGCGGTGCTCGTCGGCGGCAACGTGATCGGCGAGGAGACGATCGTCGGGGCGGGTGCGGTGCTGCCGGAGAAGTTTTCGCCGCCCGCGCGATCGCTCGTCCTGGGCGTTCCCGCGCGAGTCGTGCGCGAGACAAGACCCGAGGACGCGCGATGGACCGTGCGTGCGGCCGAGCACTACACCGAGCTTGGGGCCTGGTACCGCGAGAACTTGAAATAGCCACCCTCCGGCTCACTGGTCACGACCTCACCATCGCGGACGTCGTCGCGGTCGCGCGGCGCGACGTGGCGGTCGGCCTCGACCGGGCGGCGGAGCGCCAGGTGGGACAGGCCGCGAGGGTCGTCGCCGAGATCGCGCAGGCCGACGATCCCGTTTACGGGATCAACACCGGGTTCGGGGATCTCTCGACGGTGCGGGTGCCGCACGACGAATTGCGGGCCTTGCAGCGCAATCTCGTGCGCAGCCATGCGGTCGGCGTCGGGCCTCCCCTGCCTGAGGATGTGGTCCGGGCGATCCTTCTGCTCCGAGCCAACACCCTTGCCGCCGGACGATCGGGTGTGAGGGCCGAGGTCATCGACCTCCTCTGCGACATGGTCAACCGGCGAGTGCACCCGGTGATCCCGCGGCACGGCAGCGTTGGCGCGTCGGGCGATCTCGCGCCGCTCGCGCACGCCGCGCTGGTCCTCATCGGCGAGGGCGAGACGATCGACGAGGGCAAGCGTAGGAGCGGCGCCGATGCGCTCAAGGCGGCGGGCTTGAAGCCCCTGGAGCTCGGACCCAAGGAAGGCGTCTCGTTGATCAATGGGACCCAGGTCATGAGCGCGATCGGTTGCCTAGCGCTTCACGACGCCGAGGTCCTCGCAACGACCGCGGACGTGGTCGGCGCGATGTCCGCCGAGGCGCTGCGCGCGACCGATCGCGCGTGGGATCAGGAGCTTCATGCGACGCGGCCACACCCGGGCCAGCGCGCCGTCGCCGCGAATCTTCGCTCGCTCATGGCCGCAAGTCCGAACGTCGCCTCGCACCGCGTCGGCGATCCCCGCGTGCAGGATCCCTATTCGGTCCGCTGCATCCCCCAGGTGCACGGCGCATCGCGCGACGCGCTCGCGTACGCGCGTGGAGTCCTCGAGATCGAGATCAACTCGGTGACCGACAACCCCATCGTCTTCGCCGAGGATCACCGCGTCGTGAGCGGCGGAAACTTCCATGGCCAGCCCGTCGCGATCGCGCTCGACCTCGCGACGATCGCGGTGGCCGAGCTCGCGGACATCAGCGAGGCGAGGGTCGACCGAATGACGAATGGGCACACCAGCGGCCTGCCGCCCTTCCTCACGCGGAACGCGGGGACGAACTCCGGCTTCATGGTGGCTCAGTACACGTCGGCGGCTCTCGTCACCGAGAACCGGCTCCGCGCGTTCCCCGCCTCGGTCATGTCGGTTCCGACGTCGGCGGGAATGGAGGATCACGTCAGCATGGGCGCGCACGCCGCGCACAAGTTCGCCGACGTCGTGCGCAATACCCGTGAGGTCCTCGCGATCGAAGCGCTCTGCGCAGCGCAGGGGTTGGACCTTCTCGAGACCACCGCCGGACCGGGGGTGGAGGAAGCGCGGCGCGTGGTTCGGGAGCGGTCGGCCCGCCTCGACGAGGATCGCGCGCTGGCCGGAGACATAACCGCGATGGCCGATGCGATCGGGCGCGAAGTCCTCATAGCAGCGGTGCGGATGCGGCTGCCGGAGCTCGCGTGAAGCTCGAGCTGTCGGTGAACGGCGAGCGTCGCGAGGTCGACGTCCCACCGAACACGACGCTGCTCTCGGTCCTTCGCGACGACCTGAACCTCACCGGCACGCGCTATGGCTGCGGTCGCGGCCAATGCGGCGCCTGCTACGTGATCGCGGACAGCCGGGCGGTCGCGTCGTGTCTTCTCACCGCCGATCAGGCCGCGCGCATGGAGATCACGACGGTCGAGGGGCTTGCCGGTGGCGCAACGCTGCACCCGGTCCAGCAGGCGTTCATCGACGAGGACGCGATGCAATGCGGGTACTGCACGAGCGGCATGGTGATCTCGGCAGCAGCGCTCCTCGGGCGCGATCCGAATCCCGACGAGACGTCGATTCGCGACGCGCTGGCCGGCAACCTCTGTCGATGCGGTGTCTACGGTCGTGCGATCCGGGCCGTGCTGAAAGCCGCGTCTCCGTCCTGATGTGGGACCGCCACGACCCCGAGCGGCTCGAGCAGCGGATCCGGGTGGAACGCGACGGGAGCGTCACCGCGCTCTCGGGAAAGATCGAGTTCGGCCAGGGCATCCGGACCGCCTTCGCGCAGATCGTCGCCGACGAGCTCGACATCCCCATCGAGCGTGTGAACGTCGTGCTCGGCGACACCGACCAGGTGCCGTTCGACTTCGGTACGTTCGGGAGCCATTCGGTCGCGCAGGAGACGCCGCTCCTGCGCAAAGCCGCGGCATTCGCGCGCCAACAGCTCATCGATCGCGCCAGCGCGAAGCTTGGTCTCCCGGCGGAAAAGCTGGATACCGACGCGGGTGTCGTCGTGGGCGGCGGCAAGCGCGTGCCCTACGCGGAGCTGCTCGATTCGGAGCCGCTCGCCGGCACCATCCCAGACCGCGTCGCGCTCATGCCCGAGAAACGCCGAAGGTACGCGGGCCGGCCGATGCCCCACGTGGAAGCGCGCGCCATCGTCACCGGCCGAGCCACGTTCGTCGCCGATGTCCGCCTCCCGGGCATGGCGCGGGGCGCGATGGTCCGTCCGCCGATGCGCGGTGCGAAGCTTCGCTCGCTCGACGACTCCGCCGCCCGAGCGATGCCCGGGGTGATCGCGGTGGTACGGCAGGGCGACGTCGTCGGCGTCGTGGCCGAACGCGACGAGCAGGCCCGCGCGGCAGCGGGGGCGGTGGTGGCGGAGTGGCACGCCATACCGGTCGAAGGACCGACGGCCGAGGTGCCCATGCGCTCGGATGCGGACGTGGACGCGAGGTTGCGCACAGCGTCGGTCCGTCTCGCGCAGACGTACGTGCTCCCGCCGATCGCGAGCGCGCCGATCGGACCGAGCGCCGCGGTCGCGGACGTACGTGGCTACGGCGCGACGATGTACGTCGGCACGCAGCGCCCGTTCGGGGTCCGCGAGCAGATCGCGAAGATCCTGGGCATACCCGAGAAGAAGGTTCGCGTGCTCCCGCAGATCACGAGCGGGACGTATGGCCGCAACAGCTCCGCCGACGCAGCGATCGAAGCCGCCATCCTTTCCAAGGGCTCCGGTCGGCCGGTCCTCCTGCAGTGGACGCGTGAAGAGGAGTTCGCGTGGTCCCCGTCGCGGCCTGAGGCCGTGCTCGAGATCTCCGCCGGCGTCGATGCCGACGGCCGGATCGCGGCGTGGCGCTACGACGAGCACACCAACGTGCACACGGCAGCGGGCCTCGACCCGCAGGTCCTGGTCGTCACCTCCGGGCGCAACGCCGTGCCGCCATACGCAGGCTTTCCGGCAAAAGTGACGCTGCACATCGAGCCCACGCGGCTGCGCACCGCGAACTTCCGCTCGCTCGCGGCCGCGGAGAACGTGTTCGCGATCGAGTCGTTCATGGACGAGCTCGCGTCGCTGTCGCAACAGGACCCGCTCGGGTTCCGCCTGCGACACATCGATGACGACCGCTTCCGGCGAGTCGTCGAGCGCGTCGCGGAGCGAAGTGGCCTAGGAGAACGTTTGGGTAACCGGCGCGGTCGCGGCATCGGGTGCACCCTTTATCACGGGACCTACGTGGCGCAGGTTGCGGAGGTCGAGGTCTCACTCGCGGGTGCGGTGCGCCTGCTGAAGGTCTGGTGCGTCGTCGATCCGGGGCAGACGCTCAATCCCGAGGGCGTGCGCAATCAGATCGAAGGCGGTATTCAGCAGTCCGCGTCGTGGACGCTGAAGGAGGAGCTCCTTCATCGCGACGGCCGAGTCATGAACACCGGCTGGGACACCTATCCGATCGCGACATTCCGCGATGCGCCTGAGTCGATCGAGGTACTCGTCGAGGGCGACGAGGCCGCGCCGCCGACCGGCGTCGGCGAGCCGGGCGCGGTCCCGACTGCTGCGGCGATCGCGAATGCGGTCTACGCGGCGAGCGGCGCGCGCATGCGCTCCGTCCCGCTCACGCGGGAGCGCGTCCGAAAGGCGATGGCGGGTTAGCCGGAGGAGCGCTCGCCACGGGGGCGAACCGCCGGCTGGGGCGCCGTGTACGGGAGCGGGATGAACTCGACGCTCGGTCGCCGCTGGCTGGTCTGTGGGAAAAGGTCCATGAGCTCGTAGACCTCGCGCGGGATGTCCTCGGCCACCTTGATGCCGAGCTCGCGCAGACCCGCGACATCGAGAGCGTAGTCGTGGGTCCACTCGCCCGAGCTGAGCTTCGTCGCGATCCGTTCAGCGTCGGCCTCGCTGTAGTGCTCGAGCAGCAACCGCTTCACCGTTCCCTTCACCTGGCGCAGCGCCTTCTCGGCGACGTCCCCGAGGATCAGGGTCTGGTCGTCGCGATTCGGATTCGGCTGGGCGAGCGCACGCAGGATCGAGGCGGCGGGGAACGCCGACTGAGCGCTCCCGAGCTGCGGGTCGACCGGACCGAGGACGGCGTTCGGATCCATGACGAGCTCGTCGGCGGAGATCGCGAGAAGCGCCCCACCCGACATCGCGTAATGGGGCACGAACACCGTGACCTTGCCCTTGTGCCGCTTCAGAGCGAACGCGATCTGCTCGGCCGCGAGCACCAGTCCACCGGGCGTGTGGATCAAGAAGTCGATCGGCATGTCCTCCGGCGTCAGCCGAATGGCGCGCAGAACCTGCTCGGAGTCCTCGATGTCGATGTAGCGCGCAAGCGGGAAGCCGAGGAAGCTCATCGTCTCCTGGCGATGGATCATCGAGATGAAGCGGGTCTTGCGGCGCTGTTCGATGCCGTGGAACGCCCTGTTCCGGCGCAGCTCGAGCATTTGTTTCTGGTAGAGCGGTATGAAGAACTGCACGAGTACGAACAGCCAGAAGAACCAGGAAAGGTCGGGCATCGCGACTCAGAGTGCACCCTTCGCGCCGGGGACGCCGTTTCGTACAGTTCCGAACATATGGCCGCTCCGCGCGGGGTGATCTTCGACCTCGGCGGCACCCTCGTGCACTGGTCCGATTGGGAGACCGGCGCCGACGGGAAGTGGGCGGCGTCCTACGACCACCTCGTTACACAATTCGCTGATCGCAAGTGGCCGGCACGCGACACTTATGTCAGCGCCATGCGCGATGCCGAGCGCGAGCACTGGCGCAGGGTCGACACGGAGCACTGGAGCGGCCCGCCGACAGGGCTGGTGCGCGAGGCCTTCGACCGCCTCGGCGTGCCGGTGAGCGGCGCGGAGCTCCTCGGGGCCATGGACGGCTACGCGAAAGCGATCGCCGGTTGGTCGACCGTCGACCCCGACGCCGCAAGCGTCCTGAAGACCCTTCGTGAGCGCGGTTATCGACTCGGCTTGTTATCGAATACCTGGTGGGCCGCCGACTGGCACAACGCCGACCTCGCAACCCATGGCCTCGCCTCGCTCATCGACGCGATCGTCTACACATCCGATTTACCCCACTCCAAGCCGCACCGCTTCGTATTCCAAGAGGTCGCGAGACGCCTTGACGTGAAACCCGACGAATGCGTGATGATCGGCGACCGCATGGTCGACGACGTCTCCGGTGCGCTCGAGGTCGGCATGCGTGCCATCTGGAGAAAAAACGAATCTGGTTTCCCTTCGTCGATCGCCGTGCCAACGGCCGAGGTCACTCGACTCTCTGAATTACCTGAGCTACTGCAGAAGTGGGGCGGCGCGTAGCTCCGACTATGGCACCGGCCCGCCGAAACCCTCTTTACGCGACGGGGGCCCCCCGGCCCCAGGGCCGGCGCCCCATCGCGCGGGGGCCCTCGGCGGGCCGGCGCCACCGCTGCGCGTGGGCTTCTCGCGAGCCGCTTCTCAGTTATCACGACAACGAATGGGGAACTCCGCTGCACGACGATCGACTCCTATTTGAGTTCTTGATTCTCGAAGGCATGCAGGCCGGTCTTTCGTGGGAGACCGTACTTCGCAAGCGTGACGCGTTTCGTCGCGCATTCGTCGGGTTCGACCCGGTCAAGGTCGCTAAGTTCACCTCAAAGGATGTGGCCCGGCTCATGAAGGACGAGTCGATCATTCGCAATCGCGCGAAGATCGAGGCGGCCATCGGGAATGCGAAGGCGTTGCTTGTCTTGCGGAAGGAGTTCGGGTCTTTCGATCGATACGCGTGGGCATTCGACGATAAGGATGTTCTTTCGAAAGACCTGAGGAAACGCGGTTTCCGGTTCGTCGGGCCGACCATCGTCGAGTCGTTCATGCAGGCGGTCGGCATCCGGAACGACCACGAGCGCGGGTGCTATCGCCGCGCGGAGCTCACCCGCGCGCGAACGTTCACGCCCGCGCGATAGAGATTCGCGACGACGAGCGCGAGTACGAGCACAAGAAGGAGCCAGCCGCTCACATCGCGGCCCTGATCGCCGCCCGAGGAGGCGATCGCCCAGGTGATCGCAAGCGCGACGAGCGCGCCGATGGCGAGCTGACCGTCTTCGATCAGAAGCCCGACAAGGGTGGACCAGATGCTTCTAAACATTTCGTGCCTCCACGTGGGCGCCCTGCGGCAAGAGCGCGCGCAGCATCCGGACGGCGAGCCAACTCGCACCGAGGAAAGTCAGCACGATCAGCGGGATCGAGAGCGCGTCGCCCGGCCACTCCATGCCGAGCGCCTCGGCGAACCAGAACACGCCGAAGCTGCAGAGCATCGCCCCGACGCCGAACTTCAACCAGTTCTCAGGAACCATAGTGAGCGGCTGCTTCAGAGCGACACCCAGAGCGACCACGAACAACCCGGCAGCGATCGCGCCAACGGTCGCGGCGGTCAACGCGGTCCCGCCGGCCGCACCGAACGCGATCACGATGAACGCGACCTCGGTCCCTTCGAGGAGGACCGCCTTGTACGCCACGAGGAACCCGACCCAATCGAACTCCTTCCGTTTGAGACCCTGCGCGCGGAGCTCGGCGACCTCGCGCTGGTAGATCAGCTCCTCGTCGTGGACCGCGACGATGCCGGCGAAACGCAGGACCGCCTTGCGCAGCCAGCGCAGACCGAAGAGCAGCAGGAGCGCGCCGACGACGCCTTTCAAGAGAAGCTCCGGGACGATCGTCACGATCGCGACACCGAGCGTCGCGATGATGATCGCGAGCGTCGCGGTGGCGGCGAGGGTGCCGATGAGCGGCGCGCGCCATCCGCGCGTGACCCCAACCGCCAGAACGATCGTGGTCGCCTCGACGAACTCGACCGCGCTGGCGACGAATGCCGGCGTCGCGTGGATGGCGAGTGTGAGGGGATCCACGCGCCGATTATCCGGCTGCGCGGCACAGGGTGGGGTTCAGACCGCTGTTAGGTCTCCGCTCGACCAACCCTTCGCATCTCGTCGATGCGAACGAGCACGGCGATGCGGAGGAGCTCGACCAGGGTGATGAGCACGACCGACAGCCGACCACCCTTCGCCTGTCCGGAGCGACGCGGGAAATGCGGCACCACGACGGTAACGAGGACGGCGCCACGCGAATGCGCGCGGAACAGAACCTCAGGCAGCATCGTGGCGCCGTTGTCCCTTGAACGAAGAGGCAACGCGTCGAGCAGCGAGCGCCGGAACAGCAGGATCGAGCTGAATTCACGCACCGGGATCGCAAGCAGACTCCGCGCGATCAGATGGAACGCACGCGATAGAAGTCGGCGCCCGGCGTGGTCTGCGCGAGACTCCCTGACGCCGATGACGATGTCGGCGTTCGCAGAGGCTTCGAGGAATCGCCGAAGATCGGACATGCTCGATTGCCCGTCGGCGGGCGCGAGGAAGATCCAATCGCCGCGTGACTCGCGGAAGCACGTCCGCATCGCTCCTGAGAACCCCCGATTCCGCCCGTGATGGACGACGCGCACGAACGGCGTCGAGCTGGCGAGCTCGTCGGCCAGCGCCGAAGTCCCGTCTGTGCTTCCGTCGTCGACGATCAAGACCTCGCCATCGTGTGCGAGGCCGATCGCGGCAAGCTCTGCGAGCGCCTCGGCCACGACCGCGGCGAGGCTTGTGACCTCGTCGTACGCCGGGATCGCCACGGTGACTCGCACCCCGGAAGTCTAGGAACGGCTGGGCGCCAAAAGTGTGGGATTCGGGTGGCGATGGACAATTGAGACCGTGACGGTCGCGGCACGTACCGTTCGGGCTCCGCGAGGTAATGAGCTGCATTGCCTCGGCTGGCCGCAGGAGGCCGCGTTCCGGATGATCCAGAACAACCTCGACCCGGACGTCGCGGAGCGCCCCGATGAGCTCATCGTCTACGGCGGAACAGGGCGTGCGGCGCGCTCGTGGCCCGCGTTCGATCGGATCCTCGCGACGCTCGCACGACTCAAGCAGGACGAGACGCTGCTGGTGCAATCCGGAAAGCCGGTCGGAGTCTTCCGCACGCACGAGTGGGCGCCGCGCGTCCTCATCGCGAACGCGCTCATCGTTCCGCGCTGGGCGACGTGGGAAGAATTCCGCCGGCTCGAGGACGCGGGTCTGACGATGTACGGGCAGATGACCGCCGGGTCGTGGATCTACATCGGAACGCAGGGAATCCTGCAGGGGACCTACGAGACTTTCGCCGCGGTGGCGCGAAAACACTTCGGCGGGACGCTGGCGGGTCGGCTCGTACTGACTGCGGGACTGGGCGGAATGGGCGGCGCCCAGCCGATGGCGGTCACGATGAACGAAGGAACGGCGCTCGTCATCGAGGTCGATCCAGCCCGCGCCGAGCGGCGCCGGTCACAGGGCTTCCTCGATGAGATCGCGACCTCGCCCGACGACGCCATCGCGAAGGTCGACCGCTACCGCCGCGAACGGACCGCGCGGTCGGTCGGCCTCGTCGCGAACGCCGCCGACGTCCTTCCCGAGATCGTCCGCCGCGGCATCGCCGTCGATGTGGTCACCGATCAGACCAGCGCGCATGACCCGCTGGACGGCTACGTGCCTGCCGGTGTCCCAGACGTCGCATCGCTCCGCAGCACCGATCCCGAGGAGTACGTGCGACGGTCGCGCGCATCGATGGCGCGCCACTGCGAAGCCATCGTCACCTTGGCGTCGCGAGGCGCAGTCGCCTTCGACTATGGGAACAACCTGCGCGGCGAGGCCCGCGCGGCGGGATATGCGGACGCCTTCAGCTATCCCGGATTCGTCCCCGCATACATCCGACCGCTCTTTTCGGAAGGACGCGGCCCGTTCCGGTGGGTCGCGCTCTCCGGAGATGCGGCCGATATCCGGCGCACCGACCGGCTTGTGCTCGAGCTCTTTCCCGAGGACCGCACCCTCGCGCGGTGGATCGGCCTCGCCGGCGAGCGCGTGCCCTACCAAGGTCTACCCGCTCGCGTCTGCTGGCTGGGCTATGGCGAGCGCGCGGAATTCGGAGAACGCATCGACGACCTCGTCGCGCGTGGCGAGATCAGCGCACCGATCGTTATCGGGCGCGACCACCTGGACTCGGGCTCCGTCGCCTCGCCGTTCCGCGAGACCGAGGACATGCGCGACGGAAGCGACGCGATCGCGGACTGGCCCGTCCTGAACGCGCTCGTGAATACGGCCTCTGGAGCGACGTGGGTCTCGGTCCATCACGGCGGCGGCGTCGGCATCGGCAACTCGATCCACGCGGGGATGGTCGTCGTTGCGGACGGCACGCCCCTCGGGCGCGAGAAGCTGCGTCGCGTGCTGACGACTGACCCCGGGACCGGTGTGATGCGCCACGCCGACGCGGGGTATCCGGATGCGATCGACTTCGCGCGGCGGAACGGGATCGACCTCCCGAGCATCTAGCATCGCGGCGGTGTCGCCGACGGCGAGCGTGCTGGCCGCCTGGACCCTGACGCGGATCCTCGTCGTGGTCATCGTCCTGGCTGCGACCAACCTCTTTCCACAGCCCAGCGTCTGCCCCGACGTGTGCCATCCGTCGACGAACCCGCTTCTCGATGCCCTGGCGCGTTGGGACGCTGGCGCGTACCTCTCGATCGCGCGCGACGGCTACCCGCCCGGCTCAACGAACCCCGCCTACTTCCCGCTGTATCCGTTCCTGATGCGCGTGCTCGCCGCCCCGTTCGGCGGCGGCGACGACGCGAAACTCGCGGCGGGCGTGCTGATCTCGAACGGCGCCCTCCTCATCGCCGGGCTCTACCTCGTCCGGCTCGTCGCGATCGATCGCGACGCGGCCACCGGTTCCCGTGCCGCGGTGTACCTGCTCGTTTTCCCGACGAGCGTGTTCCTCGCCGCGGTCTATCCCGAGTCCCTCTATCTCGCACTCGCCGTCGCGGCGATCTATCACGCGCGGCGACGCGAGTGGCTCCTCGCCGGGGCGCTCGCCGCGGCTGCCGCGCTCACGCGGCCGTTCGGAGCGGTCATCGCCCTGCCACTCGCGATGGAGGCGCTGCGCCGGCCGGTCGCGTTCCGCGGCCTCGCGTCGGCGCTGCTCGCGCCGGCCACGTTCGTCGCATGGATCGCCGTGCTCTGGCTGATCACCGGCGACCCGCGCGCGCTGCTCACCGCGCAATCGCGCTGGGGCGGACAGCCTGGACTATCGCTCAAGGCCTTCGCCGACCTCTTGGATCCGGCGGTCTACGGCTTTCCTTTCTTGGTCGTCGCGTTCACCGTCCTCATCGGAGTGCTCGTCGCGCTCTCGTGGCGGGTACTGCGATCGAGCCTTGCGGCGTACGCCACGGTCGCCTTCTTGATCGGGATCTCGACCGGATCGCTGACCTCGGCACCGCGCTATTACCTCGCGGTCTTTCCGGCGTTCATCGCGCTCGCGGTGATCGCACCCGCGTGGCTCGCGCGGGCGTACGTGGCTCTCGGCGCCGGGATCGGAACGCTGCTTACTGCGATGTTCGCGCTATGGTTCTGGATAGGCTGACCCGCGCGCTGGTGCCGATCGACGCGAGCGAGAGCACCGCGACCGCGCACAGCAAGAGGACGCCCACGAAATGCCAGAGGATCGGCACGAGCGTGCCGGTCTGCTGTGGCTCCATGAGCGCCCAAGACAGGACCACCGCGCCGATGACGACCGCGCGTTGAACGGCCGACCGCGTCGTTGACGCTCGGCGGAGTGTGTCGGACGCGAGCGGGAGCGACAGGATGAGGAAGGTCGTCCAGAAATAGCCGAACGGAGCGAGGTACCCGGCGGTCGCGAGCGTGAGGGCGTGCCACGTGTTCTCGCGCGCCGGGTCGCGGCGCGCGGCAATACCTGCGAGCACGGCGACGAGCGCCGCTGCGCCGGCGAGGGCGAGCGGAAAGAGCTCGGACCAGAAGACCGCTGCGAGCGCCGGCGGGCCGGGCCGCGCGATGTGCGCGTAGACCCAGTCCTGCTCGAGGAGGCGCGGAGCGAAGCGGATGTACTCCGCCGTGCGATCCGGCATGAGCAGAGCGCCGACGGCGAGAGCCGCGCTGCCGATGACTCCGCCGATGAGCACCGGCCGCCAGCGGCCCGAGGACACATAGAAGAGGAGGAGTGTGAGAGGCAGGAACTTCAGGCCGACCGCGGCCGCGAGGAGGATGCCCGCCGGGAGCGCCCGGTCACGCAGGCGCCAGCCGGCGAGCGCGAGCGCGAGCGAGATGAGGTTCACGTTGCCGAGCGTCACCTCGAGGACGAGGCCCAGGAAGAAGACATAGCCGGCTGCAGCCCAAGGCCGCCACGACGCTGGAAGAGGACGGATGAGCGCAACACCGACGACCGCGGCGATCGCGAGCTCGATGCCGATCCAGATCGCCAGCGCGACGGCGTACGGCAGGAGCGCGAACGGGACGAACACGATGGCGACGATCGGGAGGTACCGGAACTCGTCGGGCAGCCCGAGGATCGTCGTGGCGTCTGGATAGAGCGGCGCGCCAGTCAGCAGGTTGCGCCCGGCAAGCCAGTACGCGTGAAAGTCGTATCCCGCAGGGAGTGCGCTCGCGACGATCAGCGCGGCGAGCGATGCGAGCACCAGAACGACGACGCCCGCTGCCCAGACGAGGTGTCGCCCGCTCATGATGCGGTCAGCGCCTTCGACGGGCCGAGATGGCGGACGAAGAATTCGAGCGTCTCGCGAATGATCTGTCGCGAACGCTCGTCGTCGTCGCGCGTGTCGAAACCATGCTGGCCGGTGGGATGATCGAGCACCCTGAGATCGATGCCCCGCTCTTGAGCTTTCCGCACGAAGGTGTCGGTGCCCTCGAGAAGCGCGACATGATCGCGGCCCGCGCGCGCGAGAAAGAGCGGCGGCAGATCGGGGTTCTCGGCGTCGAGCGCCGTCATGCAGGACCATCTTCGGACGGTCTCGTCCGTCGCCCACGGCAGGCTCGCGCGGAGGGGCGCGAGGTCCCAGATCGTGTAGAAGCCGGCCGCGCAGCGCAGCCACTCGGGCCGCCGCTGCAGGAGTGGCGCGAGACCGAACGGTCCACCCGCCGAGAAGACCCATACGCCCAAGCGACTTGCGTCGATCCCGAAATCCTCGCCGCGACGTCGGACGAATCCGATCGCGGCCTCAACATCGCTCGCGACCTCGGTCGGCGCGAGGCGGTTCGACGAGCGATGATTGAAAGGAACTCCAACGATGCCGCGCGCGGCGAGATGCTCACCGTACGACCGAAAGACGCCCCAGTCCTTCGCGGTGGCGATGATCTCTTCCGGCGCGTCGCCGTTGACGAGGAACACAACCGGGTTCGCACCTCGACCCGATGACGGTCGATACACGTCGAGCTTGAGCACCCGGCCGCCGTCGGTGCGGTAGACCAGGTCGCGCTCGACGCGGGCGCCCACCGGCGGCGTGAGGACGGTCGGCGCGGCGAGCGCGCGAGGGTCCAGCGCCATCAGGCGTTCTCCCCGTGGTACCTGCCCTTGTATCCCTCCACGGTGGGTGCCGAGAGACGGAAGAACACGAGCTGCGCCACGCGTGCCCCGCGCTGCAGCCGGTACCCGCGCGAGTTGAGCACCGCGAGAAGACCCTCGCCCCGTCCGGAATAGCCGGCGTCCCAGACCGCGCCGTGGATCGCGACGCCCGAGCGGAGCAGGCTCGAGCGAGGACGCGAGAGCGCCATCAGGTCGGTCGGAAGGTTCACCTTCTCGCGGTATGTGATGACGTAGGCGCCGCGGTGCAGATCCCACCAGCCGTCCTTGTCGGCCTGAACGTCCTCGCGCGCCGCCGGTTCGCGGACGTTGTCGGCGGCGCCGAGCAGCCCCGGCGACGTGAGCCGTTGCACCCGCTCGACGCGCAGATCCACGCCGTTCGGCTGCAGCTGATGCGAAATGTCTGCGTCCTCGATAAGTGGAGGCGTCGCGGCCAATGCCGCGCGGAGCTCTTCGCGGGAGAGGACGGTCACGCGGGGATGCTAGACGCGGATGACAGAATCGCGCGGTGCATGCAGGTGCCAAGACCGTCGCAGGCTCGAAGACCGTGATGTCGCGCACGATGCTGCCGTCCGACGCAAACCCCTACGGCAACGTCCACGGCGGCGAGGTCATGAAGCTGATCGACGCGGTCGCCGGGGCGGCCGCGACCCGGCACGCTCGCGCCCGCGTGGTCACCGCGCGCATCGACGAGCTCTCCTTCCTCGCG
>Ga0184608_10000104_pt1 | contig 18858 bp, 22 predicted proteins | sample PLM1_30_coex_FD_133010 | JGI IMG/M metagenome (GOLD analysis project Ga0184608, IMG submission 133010) | Groundwater sediment microbial communities from an aquifer in East River, Colorado, USA - PLM1_30_coex | ecosystem: Environmental > Terrestrial > Soil > Riparian zone | place: USA: East...
AGCCTTCCGAGCACGTTCTTCGTCGACAAGGCTGGCGTGATCCGCCATCTCGAGCTCACCGCGGTCACCGAGGCGCAGATCAGGAACGGCATCCGCAAGGCAAGCTGAGTGTCTCCAGGGGCACAGACCGTTCATGTCGTGCGTGATCGTGCGGGATGCGATGCAGGCGCAGGCTCCGCCCATGACATGGGAGGAGGACACGCTCATGGATCGTCTACGTCAGCTGTTCGGCTCGCGCGGCAGCAACGGCGCACGGCCGAGCAAAGAGGCGCAGCGCACGCGCAGCAACCGCATGCGCTACTTCGTCACTGTCTTCGGCACCCAGCACTGGGCCGACCGTGTCGACGGCCGTCGCGTCCCCGCTCGTCGCGGCAACATCGCGCTCTAACGCCCGAGACCTAGAATCGCCCTCGCCGAAAACATCGGGGAGGGAAATCACATGGCGGTAGAGCTCACGATCAAGTTGCCCAACCGCGCAGGCCAGCTCGGAGCGCTCACGGGCGCGCTCGGCGACGCCGGGATCAGCATGCGGAGCATCGCGGCGACCACCGGTGGCGGAATCGGGATCGTGCACATCGTCGTCGACGACAAGGACGCGGCGAAAGCGCGCCGCGCCATCAAGAAGAACAAGTACCGCATCTCCGGCGACCGCAAGGTGGTCGAGGTCCGCCTCGGCAACAAGCCGGGAACCTTCGCGCGCGCTGCGAAGCGTCTCGGCAAGAGCAAGGTGAACATCGAGTCCGCGTACATGCTCGGTGCCGGGAAGAAGAGCACCACGCTCGGACTCGGTGTGAAGGACGCGCGCGCCGCAAAGAAGGCGCTCGGCCGCTGATCTCTTACGACCGGTACTTCAGTACCGGTCGGTCGGACCATCGCTAAGACGAAGCACTGAAGCGAGCCTCTCCGCATCACGAGGGAGGTTGATTCGGTGCTTCGTCGTTTTTGCTCCGCGACCGAAGGACTTGCCACGATCGAGTACGTCATCGGAGCCGCGGTCGTTCTCGGAACGCTCGTGATCGGCGTGACCGCATGGAACAACGGTCTGGTCGCGCGTCTCCAGGCCCTTGTCAGCCAGATGCAGGCGGTGCGCTGACGAAAGCTCATCGCGACGATCGCGGCCTCGCCACTCTCGAGACCACGTTCGCGATCACGATCCTCGTGCCCCTTCTCTTCTCGATCCTCGAGTTCGGATCCGCGCTGGAGCGATGGCTCGCTCAGGATGCCGCGACCGTCCAGGCCGCTCGCTACGCAGGTGAGCTCGGCGGTGACGCGCCTGAGCTCCGCCGCTTTGTCGGCGACGAACTGCGCGCCGCGGGCATCGACCCAGACGGGGTTCGCGTCGATGTCGCTCCGTCGCGCGTCGGCTGGCGGGAGCCCGTTCGCGTCTCACTTTCGTCCGCCTATCCCATCAGCATTCCGTTCCTCTTCTCCACCACGGTGCCGCTTCGTTCGAGTGCGATATCCCGTGGCGAAGTGAATCGATGAGCTGGATTCGAGACGATCGAGGAAGCGCGATGGTCCTCACGCTGGTGATCGCGCCGCTCCTATTCGTCGCGCTTGCCGGCGTGCTCCAGTTGGGAGCGCTGCGGGTCGCCGTCGCGCGGGTGCGGGCGGCCGCCGATCTGGCCACGCTCGTTGCCGTCAACGACCAGGACGATGCCGAGCTTGCGAAGTCCGGCTCACTGCGACTGTCGGCCGACGCCGCCGACGTCGCGCGCGAGTACTTCGCTAGAGAGCTCGAGTTGTCGTCCTCGCTCCTCGATGGCGGGGCCGAAACGATCGCCGCAGCTGCCGACGTGGCCGCGTACCTCTCGGCGCCCGCGTACGACACACGGACCGGCGCGCGCTACGAGCGGCCCACAGTACGCATCGCAGCGCTCGTGCCCGTGCGAACGCCGGTCTTCGGCGCCCTCGTGCTCCGTCCGGTGACGACGGTCGAGGTTTTGTCGGTGAGCTCGCCGCGATGAAGTGCCGCGCCGCCGCGGCGGTATTCGCAGCCCTGATCCTTTGGCCCTCGTCAGCTCTCGCATGGGACCCCTTCCGCGACGACGGTCGCCCCGAGTCGCCCGAGCCCGAGCGCGACGGGGACCCCGCGCCCTTCATCGCGCCGCCGCCCGGCATCTACTACGTCACCGACAGGTACGTCGCGGACGTCGTGACGTCCAGCGGACCGGTCACCACGTACTCCACCACCACCGTGCACGAATCAACCGGTAGCTATGCACGTGTGCTCGATATCGTCGGTACCGGCGCGTCGAGCGCCTTCGACGGAAGTGCCTTCAATGGCCGGCGCGCGCTCGGCGACGGCCGAGCCGTGGCCGGCACCTATTACGAGAACTACCTGCTGGGTGCTGGAGGGTTCGTCCCGGTCAGCGTCGTGTTCTTCCAGGACGACGCTGAGCTGGCCCGTCTTCTTGCGGCGACGCCGGCCCCGCCGGCTACCACCGCCTCGCCATCAACGCCGCCGGCGACCACGCGAACCTTCCCGCCCGCGTGCTGCGCCCCGGAGCGACTCGTCGCGGCGGTCGTCTCGCGCACGCCTCCCCCGGCGAAGTCGATCCGGCCGGGCCTATCGCTTCTTCCGGCGAGCGCGCCGCTGGGCGCGCTTGAGGTTCTTCGCGGTCGCGCCGTTTCTTTGTACCCGCGCGCCTTCGTCGAGGATCGCGAGGTTCCGGTGCGCTCATGGACCGTGGTCGGCGGCGACGCCGGCGACGCGCTCGCCACAGCCGGTTCGGGCTCGGTCCCGCTCCGGACGTCGTGGCGTCGCCTCGCTCCACCCGGCACCGCCTATCAGATCGTGTTCAGGATCGAGGTCGACACTCCCGACACCGGGCACCGGATGGTCGACGCGGCGATCGCTGTGGTCGTCCGGTCGCCCGCGCTCGAGGATTGATCGGCCAGCGCGCGCTCGTCGTGCTCGCCCTCGCCGCCGGAGCCCTCGCCGGGACCCTCTATTACGTCGGAGCCCAGCGGAGCGCGGTGGTTGTGGCGGCAAGGGATATCGACGCGACCCATCCTCTCGTCGCCGACGATCTCGCGATCATGTCGATCCCCGCGGATGCGGTTCCACCGGGCGCGCTCGTCGAGGCCAACGCGGCCGTCGGAAAGCACCCGAGGGCGCCGCTCTCGCGTGGCCAGCTGGTTCTCGGCCCGGCGCTTTCCGACGATGCCGCCTCGTTTCACACCGGTCTCGCGTTGCCGCTGGGGATGCGCGCGGTCGCGTTGCCCGTCTCGAGCGCCGCACAAGCGATGGGCGGCGCGATCGTTCCGGGCGCTCGCGTCGACGTCATCGCCGTGCCTGTCGCTGGGCGCGCGCCTGGCGGCCGCACCGCCGAGCTCCTATTGCAGGGCGCGATAGTGCTCGACGTTCGATCCGAGACCGGCTCTCCCTACGGGGCGGCTTCTTCGAGAAGCGCCACCTCAAGCTTGAGCGAGCGGATCGGTAGCGTGGTCGTCGCGATCGACCCGCTCGACGAGGTCCGGTTCGCCGATCGGATCGCGACGAGCATGTTCGTCCTCACGCTCGCGGGGTCGCGCTAAATGACCGTTCTCCGGTGCGAGCGTTTGGCGAGCGGCGACGTCGACGCGGCGATTGCGTCTCTTGGAGCCGTCACGCTCGCGCGGACTCCAGTCGGTGCGTTCGTCGATGTCGACGACAACCTCGTAGATCGTGCTCGCCGTGTCCTTGCGTTCGCTGGCGTTCGCGCGGGCGTTTCAGTCGAGACTCTCGCGCCGCGTGCAGGGACGCGGGCCGCGATCGGCCGTGACCTGACGCCGCTGCCTCTTCCGTCCCTGGCTCTGGATCTGGTCCACGTACGGTCTCTGCCGCTCGGGCCTGAGACGGCTCGATTGTTGCGGGCCAAGGGCCTGCGGCGCCCGAACGCCGCGCGGCGTGCGCTCGTCCGCGATCTCCTCGGCGGGGTCGAAGCTGCGGTGGGATGGCGTCGGCGCGCGTGGACAACTCGCGACGTGCTGCGCACCACAGAGGCGCGCCGTGTCCTGCGGCCCGTCGTCTTCGACATCGCCGCCATCGGCGCTCCACCGGAGCGTCGGGCGCTCACCCGCGAGGGGGCGCTCGCGCGTTGGCTCTTCTTCGCGTGAGTCGTCTCCGCGCCCTCCTCGATGCGTCGCCGGTCTCGCAGATCGCGCTCGCCCTCATGCGCGAGGCGACGGGTCGGACCGAGCCTCTCGCGGCCATCGCGCCCGCACGGCCAGCGGCGCTGCGCCGAGGAAAGCGTGTCGGGTTCTGGTCGCTCGCGGCAGGTGCGGGATCGAGCACGGTCGCCGCGTTGCTCGCCCATCGATCGGCGGCGGGTGGCGAGGCACCGCTCCTGGTGGATCTGGACCGGTGGGTCCCAGCGCTTGCGCTGCGGGCCGGCCTCACCGCGGCGAATGTCGCGGACGCCCTGCTCCAACCGGGACGCGAACGCGATCTCGTCTCGCGCTGGTCTGCTATTCCATTCCTGCCCGGTGCGCCCACGTTGCACGCGACGTTCGACGGCGAGCGACTCATCGGACTCGTCGATTCATGCGCGGCGGGTCGCGCCGCGGTCCTCGATCTCGGCTGCGGTGCCGATGCGCTCGATCCGGCGATCCTGTCGTCACTCGATCGCCTTTGTCTCGTCGCCGGCACTCGGTCCGCCCAACTGCAAGCCGTGTTCTGCGCCGCACCTCTTCTCGGGCGCGTGCCGTGCGCCGTCGGTCTGGTCGTGGTCGGTGCGGGCGAGGACGACGCGGCACGAGTGGCGGAGCGCGCCGGATTCCCACTTCTCGCAGCGATTCCCTTCGACGGCTACCTCGCGGACGATGCGTTCGCCGCGCGCGCTCCCACGCTCCGGGCGGTTGACGTGCTACTCCGCGCCCTCGCATGATCGACCCGGCGCTGGTTGCACGCGTGCGCGCCGAGGTCGCCGCCGGCATCGATCCCGCGGGCCTGCTCGCCGCCTACGCCGAGCCCGGGCGGCGCGCACTCCTTCGCGAGCGGGTGCGACTGGCTGCGCGGATGCCGGTCAGCGAGTCCGATCTCGATTCGATCTGCGCCGAGCTGTTCGGCTTCGGACCGCTTCAGACGCTCCTCGACGACACGCACGTCACCGACGTCTTGGTCAACGGCCCGCGTGACATCTTCTGCGAGCGTTCCGGCCGCCTCGAGCGCGTCGACCTCGCGTTTCGCAACGCCGATGATGTCGCCGAGATCGCGCATCGCATCGCGGGAAGCGTGGGCCGCGAGCTCACGCTCGAGCGGCCCTTCGTCGACGCGCGGATGCGGGATGGCAGCCGTGCGAATGCCGTGATCGCGCCGATCGGCGGTCCGAGTCTCTCCATTCGAAAGTTCAATCGTCTTTCGATCCCGCTCCGCGGGCCTGCCCCCTCGTGGGTCGCGAGCGGCCTTCACGACGACGCGGCTGCGCTTCTCGAAGCCTGCGTTCGCGAGCGGGCCAGCATCCTGGTAAGCGGAGCCACCGGATCTGGCAAGAGCACGCTGCTCCGCTCGCTCGCTGCGGCGATCCCCGACGACGAGCGTCTCGTCGTCATCGAAGACACCAACGAGCTCGTTCTCCCGCATCCGCACGTCGTGCATCTCGAGTGCGTTCCGGCGCGCGACGGATCCGGCATAGGGATCGCCGACCTAGTGGCGAACGCGTTGCGCATGCGGCCGGACCGCATTCTCGTCGGCGAGGTCCGCACCCCGCGCGAGGCGTCAGCCCTCCTCGAGGCCCTCAGCACAGGGCACGAGGGATCGTTGACGACGATCCATGCAGGGTCGGCGGTGGGTGCGATCGACCGGCTCGCGTTGCTGCTCGCGCGCGCAGGTGAGCTTGGCGCAGACGCCATCGCGCGCCATGTCGCGCAGGGAATCGACGTTCTCGTACACGTTATCCGCGATCGCGGCGGCACCCGGTCCGTGCGGGAGATAGCCGCGATCGAGGAGCGCGACGTCGTGAGTCTGTGGCGAGCGGGCGATGCCTGCGTACGCATGCCCGCCCGGCTGCGGCAGCGGCTCGGATGAGTGTCGTTGCGGCCGGCGCCCTCGCGGTGGCCCTCGCGATGAGCTGCGCGGTTTTCGCGACGTTCGCTCGTCCTTCGGCGCCACCCGTCGTGCGCGTGGGCCATCCGGATCGCTGCCCCCTCGACGATGCAAACTGGCGCCAGCCGCTCTGGCGATGGGAGTCGTTGCGCGCCGGCTGCATTCTCGCCGGCGCGATGCTCTCAGCCGCGACGACACTGCCGCTCGTGCTGATGGTCACGGCCGCCGCGCTCGCACCCTCGGTCATCGTGCGGTCGCGCGCAGGTGCCGCTCGCCGGCGAGCCCGATTGGGGACGACGCATCTGCTGCGCGCGACCGAAGCGGCGCTGCGATCGGGCGCGTCGCTCCCCGAGGCGCTCCGCCGGGCCTGCGGCGCTGCGACCGAGGATCGCTTGGCGCGACGCCCGTTCGTCGATGCGCTTCGCGCGTTCGACCTTGGCGCTTCGCTCGACCAGGCCCTGCGAGCGTCTGTGCATCGAAGCACCGATCCACGCTCGCGGATCGCGCTTGAAACGCTCGCGATGGGTATCGCCTCGCGGCTTCCGTACGACCGTGCCGGGATCCTGGTCGCGGCCGTCGCCGACCGTCTCGCGTTCGAGGAGCGCCTCGACGAGGAAATCCGGGCGCGCACCGCGGGCCTGCGCTCGCAAGTCGTCCTTCTCGCCCTGGTGGTGCCCGGCCTCGCGGTGTATCTCGCACTCACGGTCCCATCGCTCGCGGCCACACTGGGACAACCCATCGGACTCTACGTGCTCATTCCAGCGGCGCTCGCCCTCGAGTCGATCGGTGTGATCGCGAGCCGTCGCGCGATCGAGGGAGCGCTTCGCTGATCGTCCTCGGAACAGCTCTCGCGGCGACATCGCTCATCGCAGCGGTCCTCGCGACGCGTCCGCGATCCGCCGTCGGAACGCGACTCGCCAAACTCGCGCCTCACGGCCACACGCCGCGACTGGCAGTGTCCCTGCTCGTCACAAAAGACCTCGCACAGAGCGGACTGGGCTGGAGCGAGACCGACCTCGTACGGGCGAAGTTCGTAGCTGCGCTCACCAGCGCGGCGCTTGCGGCGGCCGTGAGCTTGATCTTGCCGATCGGCCCACTCGTGGTCGTCGCTGCCGCGTATGCCGGTTTCATCGTGCCGACGCTTCGGGTCGACCGGGCGGCGGCGGGTCGGCGGTCCGAGGCGGAACGTGCGCTCGTCACGCTCGTCGAGTGGGCGGAAGCACTCGTCGCGAGCGGTCGCCCGGTAGAAGGTGCATTCGTCGCGATTGCCGAGCGAAGTATCGGCGGCCGATTGGTCGATGATGCGGTGGCCGCCGCCGCGCGCTCGTACGCGCTGGGGGCGCCGCTCTTTCCGGCGCTCGCGCGCGAGGCGGCGGCCGTCGGATTGCCGACCCTCGCTGGCATCGCGAGCGACCTCGAACGAGCTCGCGACCTCGGCCGCGGCGCGCTCGTCGTGCTCCGCGATCATCGCGATCGCCTTCGCGGATCCGAGCGCGCCAGAAGCCTCGAAGCGGCCGGTCGCGTTGAAGGACGGCTCATGCTCGTTTTGGTCCTGTGCTATTTACCCGCGCTGATGCTGCTCGTCGTGATCCCGCTCTTCCTCGGGCTGCTCGACGGTCTGTTCGTCTAGGGACATGCGTACACTGGAAGACCGAGGCGCACCGAGCATGCCTCGCGTGGGAGTGAACGATGCCGAGTATTGGTGGCCCTGAGCTTCTCCTCGTCCTCGCCGTCGTGTTGATCGTCTTCGGGGCGGGGAAGCTGCCTGACGTTCTCGGCCAGCTGGGCAAAGGCGTGCGCAGCTTCCGCGACGAGTCCACGAACGACAAGCCGGCTTCGGTGGCCGCTGGATCGACGACGTCTGCCGCGACGGCCGCACCGGGCACGACCATCTACTGCCGCAACTGTGGGCGGCCGAACCCGAGCGACGCGAAGTTCTGCACGAACTGCGGGCAAGCGCTCTAGCTCACGGGCTTCGGCCAGGACGCCTACGAGTTCGTTCACGGGCGCTACGCGCTCGATCCCGTCACGGCATCCATCGTGGGCATTCACGCGCACGACCATCGGCTCGGTGATTTCACAGCCGACGGATTCGCCGCGCGCGACCGCTTCAACGACGACTGGCTCCCGCGCTTCGAGGCGTTCACCGAGAACGAGCTCTTTCCCGCGGAGCGTGTCGACCGCGCGCTGATCGTCGCGGACCTGCGCGGCGAGCGCGCGGTCCGCCCCTTCGCTCGATGGCGCCGGCAGCCGACGCTCTACTCCGACCCGATCACGCGCGGCGCGTACTACGCGTTCATGCGCGAGCACGCGCCCCTCGCCGAGCGCGTCGCGACCCTCGCGGAGCGGCTCGCCGAAGCGCCCGCGGTGCTGGAGGCGGCGAAGGCCAACCTGGATCCCACGCTCGTTCCGCGCGAGTGGGTCGAGATCGCGCTTCGCACGGTGCCGGCGGGTGCCGCGTTCCTTCGTGTCGGCGCGCCGGCGATGCTGCCAACGGCGACGGCGCTCGACCGCGCCGCGGAGCGCGCGTTCCGTCCTGCGGCGGAGGCTGCCGCGAAGGCCCTCGATGGCTACGCGCGCTGGCTCGAGCGAACGCTTCGGCCGAAGGCGCGTGGCACGTTCGCGATCGGGCGTGACGCTGTCGACGCGTGGCTCAAGGAGAAGGAGCTGCTCGACCACGACGCGTCGTCGCTGCGCGCCTGGGGCGAGCAGTTGTACGGCGAGACCGAGGCCGCGCTCAACACTGCAGCGATCCAGCTCGGGCATCAGGACTGGCGCGCGGCGATCGACGCGGTGCGCGAGGACCACCCATCCGAGGACACGCTCGTCGAGACGTACCGCGCCGAGATGGAGCGCTCGCGTCTCGCGGTCGGGATCGCGGGGGTCGCAACGGTCCCGTACGGCGAGGATCTCATCGTCGAGGCCATGCCCGAGTTCCAGCGCCCGACCTATCCCTACGCCGCGTACGTCGGCGCCGGGCCGTTCGAGTCATCGCGCCGAGGACGCTTTTGGGTGACGCTCCCTGACGCCGGGGACGACGCGAAGACGCGGCGCGAGCGGCTCGAGGGTCATCCGCGCGCGGGCATCGCGGTGATCGCGTGCCACGAGGGCTACCCCGGTCACCACCTGCAGCTCACCGTCGCCGCGGACCAGCCGTCGCTCGCGCGCAAATCGATCCGCTCGAACCTCATGGTCGAGGGCTGGGGTCTCTACGTGGAGGAGCTCATGACCGAGCTCGGCTACCTCGACTCGCCGCAGACGCGGCTCCTCCGTCTCAAGGACCTGCTCTGGCGCGCCGCGCGCGTGACCGTGGATGTCGGCCTTGCGACCGGCGACATGAAGTTCGACGACGCCGTGCGGTTCATGGTCGAGCGGGCGCGCCTCGAGCAGCCGAACGCGGTCGCCGAGGTGCGCCGCTACACCCTTACCCCGCTGCAGCCGTCGAGCTACGCGCTCGGCCGCGCCGCGATCCTCGCGCTTCGCGATAAAGCCCGCGCTGCGGGCTGGGGGATGCGGCTCTTTCACGACCGGCTGCTCAATGCGGGCTCGCTTCCGCCGCGCCTGCTCGAAAAGGAGCTCGACCTCTAAAAAGAAGAAGGCCCGCCTTTCGGCGGGCCTTCTCACAAAGCGAGTTCGGTCCTACTCGGCGAGACGCGGGAGGATCGGCTGCGCGGTGTTCACCGGGTTGTAGTTGATCGAGATGTTTCCGTTCTGGATGTTCACGGTCCGCGCGATCAGCTGGCTACCGTTGAGGGTCGAGGGGTTGCCTTCGAAGCGGAACTCGGCGCTCGGGATATAGACCGAGCCGGTGCCGATGAAGGTGCCGTTGCCGCCGATGCGCATCGCGACGCTGCAGGCGGGGTCCTGGTAGACGAGGAGGTTCGCCCACGTGCCGGTCGTCTGCGCGGAGAGCGTGCTCGCCGCGTTGCCCTGCAGGTTCATCTCGTGACAGTTCGGCGAAGCGCCCGGCGCCGCCGGATATGGGGAGTACGTGTTGTAGATGAAGACGTTGTTGCCGCCCGTATCCATACCGGACTTCAGGATGTAGATGCCCGGGTTCATGGTCATGTCGCTGTTGCCGTTGCCGCCGAAGTTCACGGTATAGATGCCCGGGTTCTGGTTGCCCGAGCCGTCCTGGCACGCCGCGAGCGAGTTGCAGACCGGGAGGCCGGTGGTGGCCGGCTTCGGGAAGCCCGCGAACGGGTCTGGGATCTGGTTGTGCCCGGTGTTGACCGGGATGCCGATGTCGGCCCAGTGACCGGTCGCCCCGCCGTTCACGTCGAGGGGGTACGGCGACTGGATCGTGAACCGAGGTGCGCTGTTCTGATCGTTCGACGCGGCGGTGCTGCAGGTCGAGTTGACGAGGATCCCGCCACCGGTGAGGTGCAGGTCGCCGTTGTCGGAAGTCTCGAAGGCATCGCAGGTGTTGCCGCGGTCGAGCGCCATGATCGCGTAGCCGTTGTTGAGCGGCTCCGACCCTGCGACACCGCGCGCGCGCACGGGGTTGAACGCGGCCTGGGCCGGTACGAGAGAGGTCTTCACTTGTCGTGTGATCTCGACCTCGACGTGCTTGATGTTGCCGACGTAGGAGCCGCTGATTGGCGGCCAGTAAACGGTGACCGACGTCAGCGTCGCCGCGTCGTAGCACACCCCAGGAGTAGACAGGGTGCACCCGCCGCCGCTGACGTAGCCGGTGGTCAGGGCGTCGGAGCGCGCTGCCGCGATGGCCTGCGCGCCCGTTCCCTGCTGATAGAGCACGACCGCGCCAGCGAATGCCGCGGCGTCAGCTGCTTCCTGCTCGGTCCGCTTGGCCGAGTAGAGCTGCCCCGCGTCGATCGCGAGACCGACCGCGAAGAGGAGGGCCAGCATCATGATCGCGAACAGAACGACGGCCTGGCCTTCCTCGCCATCGTCACGTCCGAAGAACCTATTCAGTGAGTTCATCTTTGAATCACCAGCTGCGATCCCCCCTTCAGGGTTATTTGGAACGCCCCACCCAGCAAGTACTGCGACGGCAGCGGAACGAACGGCGCCGAAACGTCGACGATGACGCGGCAGTTGCGGTCCGCGCACTTCACGGCAGGCGGACCGGTTCCCGCATACGTGTCGGGATAAGTCACGGTGATCGTGATGTTCGGCACGCCGATCGCGGCGGCCCGCACGACGTTCGGGATGTGCGTGCAGATCACCAGATCGCCGGGATTGCAGAGGGGGTTACCCAGGTCGGTCGGATCCGCGGCCGGTGTGCCGGCGGAGCCGTGCACGATCGCGTAGCGCGTGCCTTCGCGCGCGGCGTACGCGAGGGTGTTCTCTTCCCACACCGCGCGCGCGACGTCGAAGAGCCCGGTGATGATGAGGAGCATCAGCGGCATGAGCAGCGCGAACTCGACGAGCGACTGGCCGCGCTGCTCCTCGCGGTTCTGGTCGGTGAAGAAACGACGAAGATTGCTCAATAGAAGGTCCTCATCGTCGTGCTGCGGTCGAAGTTGGCCGTGTTGGGGATGAGCGGCCACGGAACAAGTGTTTTGAACTGGTATTGGATGGAGACGGTGACGAAGCAGGGCGTCGCGATCGTCGGCGGCTGCAAGCACGGCGTCGCGCCGTCGGCCTGAAGGGCCCACGCGTCCACGGTGAGGAGCGGGCTGTTGACGTTCATGCCGGGCGTGCGCGCCATCTCGTCGATCGCGCGCTGGATCGCCAGGGCTCGGGTCGGGGTGAAGTTGATGGCGTAGGCCTCCGCGCCGGCCCGCGCGCCGTTCTGAATGGCGAGCTGGAGAGCGAAGGCCCGGGCGAGGTCAGCCGCGCCGATCAGGCCGAAAACGAGGATCGGCAAGAGCAACGCGAGCTCGACCATCGACTGGCCGAATTGCTCGTTTACCGCATTGCGCAAGCGTCGGAATTGGCTGCCCACTGGTCGTCAGTCTAGGTAACGAGCAGGCGCTGCCAATCCTTAGTCGCTCCCCCGTTAGTACCAGTTCGGGGGCAGCACGCGTACTCCGCCGTATTGATTAGCTAGTCAGCGGCAGCGACGGGTGCGCGAGCCCGAGACATCACGGACGCGACGACGGCGAGGGCGTCATCGATGTCTTTTGTCTCCACACCGTGGTGCGTGACGGCTCGGAGACGGGGCGAATTTCCGAGATAACGCGAGATGCGAAGACCGTTTTCGGCACACGCCTTCGCGAACGCGCCCGCGTCCATCCACGCAGGGTCGACTTCGAACGAGACGATGTTCGTGACGACGCGGTCCGGGTCGATCCGGATCCCGCGAATCTCGGCGAGCCCCTTCGCGAATGTTTTGGCGTTGCGGTGGTCGTCCACGAGACGGTCGCGCATCTCCTCGAGCCCGACGAGCGCCGCGGCCGCGATTACACCTGCCTGACGCATCGCACCGCCGAGAAGCTTGCGAACGCGCCGTGCCTTCGCGACCGTCTCCGCGCTCCCACAGAGGATCGAGCCGACGGGCGCCGCGAGGCCCTTCGAGAAGCAGAACTGCACCGTGTCGACCGGGGCGCAGAGCTCGCGCGCGTCGACGCCAAGCGCGATCGCGGCGTTGAAGATCCGTGCGCCGTCGAGGTGCACCCGCAGACCGCGGCGATGGGCGAGATCGGCGGCGGCTTTCGTCTCCTCCGCGGTGATCACCGAGCCCCCGCAGTTGTTGTGGGTGTTCTCGAGACAGAGGAGCGACGTGCGCGGATACATGCCGGCCGGACGGATCGCACCCTCGATGTCCTCGAGCGCGGGCAGGCCCGTGCGATTGGGAACGAGGCGAGGCTGGATCGAGCCGAGGACGAACGCAGCGCCCATCTCGTTCTGGTAGATGTGCGCGAGGTCCCCGAGGATGACCTCGTCGCCGCGCTCGGTCTGTGAGAGAACACCGCACAGGTTGCCGAGCATCCCGCTCGCGACGTACACCGCGGCTTCCTTGCCGACGATCTCCGCGGAACGGCGCTCGAGCCGGTTGACGGTCGGGTCCTCGCCGTACTGGTCGTCGCCGACCTCGGCGTCGGCCATCGCGCGGCGCATCGCCGGCGTCGGCACGGTGAAGGTGTCGCTGCGGAGCTCGATCGTCTTTCGTGCGGTCACTAAGCCAGTGCCTCCAACAGTCTTCCGAACGCCGCCACGACGAGCGGTGAGACGATGATCGCAGGCAAGAAGTCCGCGACCTTCACGTCGCGTATCGCGAGAAGTTTGATACCCACACCGATGATGAGCAAGCCGCCCACCGCGCTCATCTCGCGCAGCTGCAGGTCGGTCAGAAGGCCGACGAACAGTGAGGCACCGAGCGCGAGGCCACCTTGATAGACAAGGATGAGCGGGATCGTCAGGAGCACGCCCCACCCGAGCGTCGCCGCGAGCGCGATCGCGGTGAAGCCGTCGAGCACGCTCTTCACGGTCAGGAGGCTCGCGTCGCCGGCGAGACCGTTCTGGATCGAGCCGAGGAACGTCAGCGGTCCGACGCAGAAAACGATCGATGCGGTCACGAACCCTTCGGCCACGGTGCTCGTGCCTCGTCGCGCGAACCGCCGCTGCAACGCCTCGCCGAGCTGGTTGAGACGGGCGTCGACACCGATGAGTGAGCCGATGATTCCCCCGAGCAGTATCGCGGCGAGCATGAAGAGGAGGTTCGACGTGTCGATCGCGAACTTCACGCCCATTGCGGTCGCGAACAGGCCGACCCCGCGAACGACGTTCTCCCGCAATCGTTCAGGCAAGCGATCCCCGAGGACCGTGCCCAGAACACCACCGATGAGCACCGTTGCGGCGTTGAGGAGAGTCCCGGAGAGGACACCCACGAGGGTCCGTAGTATGCGGAGCCGGTGACGAACATCGTCGTGTGGTCCGCGTTCTCGACTTCGCCCGAGACGGTCATGGCCCGCTTCCCCGAGGATCGCGTCCTCGCGATCGCCGACGAGAAGGGACTCGCCGCCGCCGCGGACGCCGAGGTGGCGTTCAGCGGGAACAACCCACGCCGCGTTCGCCAGCTCCTCGACGCGACGCCGAAGCTCCGCTGGTACCACACGGTCTCTGCCGGCGTCGAGAACATGCCGCTGCCTGAGCTGGCTCAGCGCGGCATCGTGCTCACCAACAACAGCGGCTCGTACGACATCCAGATCGCCGAGCACCTGATGGCCTTCGTATTCGCGGCGTCGCGTCAGCTTCACCGCTATCGCGACAACCAGCGCGCGAGCGAATGGAAGGAGCAGCAGCACCAGGAGCTCCGGGACGCCACGATCGTCGTGTACGGCATGGGCAGCATCGGCGGCGAGATCGCGCGTCTCGCGAGCGCAGTCGGCATGCGCGTCATCGGGGTTCGCCGCAAGAGCGGACCGTCAGAGCCCGGGATCGACCGTGTCGTGGCCGCCGACCGTCTCGCGGAGGTCGTGGGCGAGGCCGATTACCTCGCAATCGCCGCGCCGCTCACGTCCGCGACCCGGGGCGCCATCTCGCGGGACGTCATCTCCCGCATGAAGCCGACCGCGTGGATCATGAACATCGCTCGCGGCGCGATCGTCGACGAGCCGGCGATGATCGAAGCGCTGCAGGCGAAGCGGATCGGGGGCGCCGCGCTCGACGTCTTCACGACCGAGCCGTTGCCCAAGGAAAGCCCGCTCTGGACCCTCGAGAACGTGATCATTACGCCGCACCACTCCGGGTCGTCGCCGCGGGCCGGCGAGCGAACGCTCGCGCTCTTCGCCGAGAATCTCCGCCGCTACAAGGCCGGCGAGCCGCTTATCAACCGGGTCGACTTCGAGGCGGGGTACTAGTGCGCGTCGCGCGGCAGCGCGTCGCCCGGCGGACCGGCGGGTTCACCGAGTCGGTCATCCGCGAAATGACGCGGCTCTGCGCGATCCACGGCGGCATCAACCTCGCCCAGGGCTTTCCGAATTTCCCCGCACCGGCAGAGGTGAAGGAGGCCGCGAAGCGTGCGATCGACGCCGACATCAACCAGTACGCGATCACGTGGGGTTCGAAGAGCCTTCGCGACGCGCTCGCGCGCACGTACCGCGAGCTCTATGCGATGCAGGTCGACCCGGAGACGATGCTGACGGTGACCTGCGGATCGACGGAGGCGATGATCTCGACGCTTCTCGCGATCTGCGACCCAGGGGACGAGGTCGTCGTCCTCGAACCTTTCTACGAGAACTACGGGCCCGATGCGGCGATCTCCGGGGCGACGCCGATCTTCGTTCCGCTCCGCCCCCCGTCGTTCGAGTTCGACCCCGATGAGCTCGCCAGGGCTTTCACGTCGCGCACGAGAGCGATCATCGTGAACAGCCCGAACAACCCGACCGGCCGCGTGTTCACGCGCGCGGAGCTCGAGACAATCGCGCGCCTCTGCCGAGAGCACGACGTCATCGCCGTCACCGACGAGATCTACGAGCACATCCGTTATGAGGGCCAGCACATCCCGATCGCGACCCTCGACGGCATGGCCGAGCGGACCGTGACGATCTCCGGCGCGAGCAAGACTTTTTCGGTGACCGGGTGGCGGGTCGGGTGGATCGTCGCGCCTCCCGAGCTGACCGCCGCGATCAGAAAGGTGCACGACTTCGTGACGGTCGGCGCGCCCGCGCCGCTGCAGGAAGCGATCGCCGCCGCGCTCGACCTCGGGCGCGCGTACTACGACCGCCTCTCGAACGAGTACCGCGCCCGCCGCGATCGCCTTGTGCCGATGCTCGACGCCGCGGGCCTCAGCCCGAACACTCCCCAGGGCGCGTACTACGTGCTCTGCGACATCCGGCCCTTCGGTTTCGACGACGACGTCGCCTTCGCCAACTGGCTCGTTCGCGAAGTCGGCGTCGCCGGCGTGCCGGGATCGTCGTTCTTCTCGCGTCGCGACCTCGGGCGGCATCTCATCCGCTTCACGTTCTGCAAGACGCCGGATGTTCTGGACGAAGCGGGTGCCCGCCTCGCCCGCGTTCGAGATCTTGCCCGCGCGCAGGTCAATGGCTGACGGGGAGACACGCGTCAAATCGACACCTGCGGGGCCGATGTTACTGACCTAAACGTACTAGGCATTCCCCGCACCCGCCTGATACGAAGGTCCCACTTCTCGCAGACCCTGCCTTCGTTAGCCTCATGGCTATGCAATTCGGCCGCTCGGAGAAGGGGCAGGCCATCGTGGAATTCGCGATGTTGTTGCCTGTTCTCGTGCTCCTGCTCATCGGGCTCATGGAGTTCTCACTCGTGTGGAACTCGCGAAATACCGTGCTCTTCGCGAGCCGCGACGGCTCCATGCTCGCCGCCGAGGGAGGCAGTCTCGACGGAACGGACTGCGTAGTGCTTCAGCGCATCGACTCGGACATCGTGTCGCCGTCGACCACCGTCCGGGTTCAGCAGGTGTCGATCTACTGGTCCGACCGAAACGGGGACCAGATCGGCTCGAATGAGAACCGCTACACCCGCGGCGGCACGACCTCGTGCACCTACGCGGACGGCTCGACGATCACCGTGCCGTACACGCTCGCGACGGCCGGCTACCTCGAGAGCTCGCGCTGCAGCGTCCTGGCTGGATGCGGCGGCAGCCACACGAGTGTCGACACGATCGGGGTGCGCGTCACCTACCAGCACTTCTGGATGACCAGCTATATCCGCTTCGCCGGAGGCAGCGTCACCTTCACCGAGTCCTCGATCACTCGTGCGGAGCCTCAGCTGTGATTCGTTTTTTCCACAGCGAGGATGCCCAGGGATTGGTTGAGTTCGCGCTCATCCTTCCGCCCCTGCTTCTCATCCTCGTCTTCGGCCTGGTGGAGATCGGCAATGTGCTGAGCGTCGCGATGACCATGTCGTCGGCGACCCGGGAAGGCGCGCGAGTCGCCAGCGCGATGGTGAACGGCGGCGGCGCCCTCGGCTGCAGCGCCGGCCAATCGCCGAACGCCGCCACGGTGGACCCGAACGTCGTCGCCGCGGTCGAGCGCGTGCTCGTTGGGAATGGCTCACGGATCACCCTCGCGGACCTCAGCCAGATCCGCATCGCCAAATCGACCGCCACCGGAGCCGAGACCGGCGGACTGATCAACACATGGAACTACCAATCCAACGGCGGCCCGGTGATCGACGGCCAGCGGCTGGACTTCGTGCCGGCGAGCCAACCGTGGCAGGCGTGCTCACGCAACAACGCCGCGCCGGCCGACTCGGCAGTGATCACGGTCACGTACACGTATCGCGGCCGGACTCCTCTGCGGATGCTCATCCCCTTCTTCAACCAATTCACGATGACGGACCGCACCGTCATGGCGATGAATGCGAATAGGTAAGTTCGGCCGCGAACAGCGCGGCCAGACCCTCGTGATAGTCGCCCTGATGCTCGTCCCCCTGCTCGGGTTCACGGGGCTCGTGTCCGACGTCGCGTGGTACGAGGTGAACCTCATGCGGATCCAGCGCGCCGCGGACGCGGCCGCGCTGGCCGGCGTCGTGTATCTGCCCCAAAACGTCGCGGGCGCACAGACTGCGGCACAGCAGGAGGCCGCGAAGAACGGATATACGAACGGCACCGGCGGGGTCACCGTCACCGCGACTCCCGAGGCCCTCAACAACCGGATCCTCGGCGTCACGGTGAGCGCGCCCGTCCGGTCGTGGTTCGCGCGCCTTCTCGGCGTAACCCAGTTCAACGCACGCCGCAATGCGCGCGCCGAGTTCGTGCTCCCGGTCCCGATGGGAAGCCCCGAGGACTACTACGGGATCAACGTGGTGTGCCGAAACACCGACACGTCACCGAACTGCCCGCGAGTCCCGACCGCGGTCGGTGCGGGCACCCTCGCCCCTCTCGGCTTCTTCGGCGGTGTCGAGGCGCGCGGGACCGAGCGTCAGAACGGAGACGCGTACTCGACCTATTACAACGGCAGGCCGACGCTCAACACCGGCTTCGACGCGAACGGTTACCAGTACATCGTCGAGTTCGGTCCCGGCACCGTCGGCGGGAGCGTGTGGCTGTACGACCCGATGTTCTGCGCGACGGGCGCGGGGACGTCGAGCGGCCGGCGTCTCGGCGCGGGCGACAACTGGTTCACCAACGGCAGCACCGGGATCACCACGGTCTACAACCTGCTGGACATGCGCGGCACTCCATACACCCTCGGCGACGACACGCTGCTCGCCACGAGCGGCGCACTCTTCGCGAACTCCGACGCGGTCGACAAGGGGCCGCTCTACCGCGGCGATCAGAACTACGGCGGCGGCGCGAACGGCTCAGGCTCGTCGGACTGTCAGTCGAGTCCGTATCACAACAACTGGTGGCGACTCGCGACCGGGCTCGGCGAGGGTATGTACCGGCTTCAGGTCACCACGAACAGCGGAAGCCTCTCCGAGGACGCGATCAACGCGTTCGGGATCCAGGCGACCGCGACGGCAGGTCCGTCGGCGCGCGTCTACGGTCAGAGCCGCATGGAAGCGTTCATCGTCATCAACAACACGTCGGTCTTCTACCTCGCGCAGATCGAAGCCGCCCACGCCGGCAAGACGCTCGAGATCAAGCTCTTCGACCCGGGCGACATCTCGGACACCGTGTTCAAGATCCGTTTGCCCACCACGACCGGCTTCGTCTATCCGACGTTTACGTTCACAGCCACCGGCTCGAGCTGCGGCGCCGCGACCAGCGGTGGACCGACCACATCGCTCCGGACCTCGGACGCGAGCGGATGCCGCTACTACAACAACCAGTGGGTCACGATCTCGGTGCCGATTCCCTCGACGTACACGGCCCCCACGCCGCCAGGCGAACCCGGTCCGGGTTGGTGGAAGATCGAATACAACACCGCCGGCACGGGCCAGGACATCACCACCTGGGAAGTGAACATTCGCGGTAACCCGGTCCACCTGATCACGCC